>Ga0209463_1000166_pt1 | contig 62022 bp, 59 predicted proteins | sample AgamicMgSfrz_FD_187169 | JGI IMG/M metagenome (GOLD analysis project Ga0209463, IMG submission 187169) | Agave microbial communities from Guanajuato, Mexico - Mg.Sf.rz (SPAdes) (version 2) | ecosystem: Host-associated > Plants > Phyllosphere > Phylloplane/Leaf | place: Guanajuato, Mexico...
TCGGTAAAGGTGTGGCAGTCCGTACAGTGGCCAATTTCCGACATGGCGCGCGTAAGCGCCTGCGCCAGACGCATGCCTCCGCTGCGATCGCGCTGCAAAAGCTGAAACGCCATGCGCTGCGCTGATTTCGGGCCAACGCCCGGCAAGCAGCGCAGCGCTTCCATTAGCGTCTCCAGCAAAGGGCTGGTCTGCATCAGAACGGCATCTTAAAGCCTGGCGGCAGCTGCATGCCGGAGGAAACGGAAGCCATTTTCTCCTGCTGCGCTTCGGCGATACGGCGCGCCGCATCGTTGAACGCTGCCGCAACCAGGTCTTCCAGCATATCTTTATCATCTTCCAGCAGGCTCGGATCCACTTCTACGCGACGGCAGTTGTGCGCGCCGTTAATGGTCACTTTTACCAGGCCCGCGCCAGATTCGCCGGTCACTTCCATTTCAGCGATTTCCTGCTGTACCTGCTGCATTTTGTCCTGCATCTGCTGGGCCTGTTTCATCAGGTTACCCAAACCGCCTTTACCAAACATAGTTTTCTCTCTTTGCTCAGGCCGCGTAAACCATTGTTATGCGGCGAATCAAACGGGGCGAATACTCTCCTCATCCAGATCGGCGTCAAAAAAGCGACGCAGCGTCTGAATATGGCTATCCGCAATGATGGACTGACGCGCCTGCGCCAGTTTTTCTTCATAAATCTTCTGACGCCACTCCAGAGGCGTCAATACCGCAGGATTATCATCTTCAATGATAGTCAATTCAACCGGCTTGCCGCTGGCGTTGCTTAACGCTTCGGTCAAAACCTGCTGTGCGGAGGCGGAATTAAGATGACGCTGGCTGCTGCGTAAATGCAGGCAAACGCCTTGCGCCGTCTCCTCTTTCCAGGCGTTAAGCGCCAGCTGCTGTACCAGCTTCGGTAAGGTGAACGTGGCGATTTCCGCTGCCCAGGCGTCGCGCTGCAGCGACTCTTCGGCCAGCCGGGCGGCCAGTTCAGGCGTTTTTTCATGCTCCAGCGCTGAACGCAGCGCCTTCGGCGTGGCCACCTGCGGCGTAACAGCGTCCGTTTCCGTCGTTTGCGCTTTCCAGCGATAAGCTTCTTTCTTCACCGGCGCCGCATTTTCTGCTGCGGGCCGCCTGCTCGCGCGTTCCGTTACCTGAGCAAGCCTTTCTAACGCTGAGCCTGCCGACCGCGCGCCTGGCGCTGTCGGCTCACTCTTTTTTGTTTTGTTTGCTCCCTGCTGGCGCAACAGCTGCGTTCGCGCCCGCAACAGCTGGCTGGTGGCGTCCGGCAGCGGCGTAGTCGGCGCCTCGGCTACCGGCGCGGATGCCGCAGCGGGCGCTTCCGGCGCGGAAAATGCCGACGCGGTGGCGGAAGGCGGCACCTGAACATTCGGCTGCGGCGTCATTACCGGACGAGGGACCGGCTCGGCGATCTCTACCTGCGGATGAAACGCCAGCGCACGCAGCAGCGTCATCTCGACGCCCATACGCCGATCCGGCGCCAGCGGCAGCTCTTTTCGGCCCATCAGGATGGTCTGGTAATAGAGCTGCACGTCCGCAGGCGGCACGACGCGCGCCAGTTCACGCAGACGCTGTTCAACTGCCGCATATTCGTCGCTTAACGCGGAGGGCAACAGCTGAATCATGGCAATGCGGTGCAGCAGGCGCAGCATCTCAACCAGCAGCGCCTCCCACTCCACGCCGCGACTGGCGGCCTGTTGTAGCAACGTCATGGTTTGCTGCCCGTCGGCGGCGGCCAGCGCCTCAATCAGCGCCAGCGGCTGGTCGTCGTCCAGCGTGCCCAGCATCGCGGCCACGCTTTCCGTCGTGACCTGCCCCTGACCGGTTGCGATCGCCTGATCGGTCAGGCTTAACGCGTCGCGCATACTGCCGTCCGCCGCGCGCGCCAGTAGTTGTAGCGCTCGCTGCTCCGCCGTGATTTTTTCCTGGGCCAGCACATATTCCAGCTGCTGACGAATTTGATCGACATCCAGCGCTTTAAGGTGGAATTGCAGACAGCGGGAAAGAATGGTCACCGGCAGCTTTTGCGGATCGGTGGTCGCCAGCAGGAATTTAACGTGCGCCGGCGGCTCTTCAAGGGTTTTCAGCAGGGCGTTAAAGCTGTGACGCGACAGCATATGCACTTCGTCGATCAGATAAACTTTAAAGCGGCCACGCGCGGGCGCGTATTGCACGTTATCTAACAGATCGCGGGTATCTTCGACTTTGGTACGGGAAGCGGCATCGATTTCAATCAAATCGACAAAGCGCCCCTGCTCGATTTCACGGCAGTTATCACAAACGCCGCACGGCGTCGCCGTAATGCCGGTTTCACAATTGAGCCCTTTGGCCAGCAGGCGCGCAATGGTGGTTTTACCGACGCCTCGGGTGCCGGAAAAAAGATAAGCGTGATGGATGCGTCCCAGCGACAGGCCATTGGCCAGCGCAGTCAGTACATGCTCCTGACCAACAACATCGGAAAACGCTTGTGGACGCCACTTGCGGGCAAGGACCTGATAACTCATTCGTTCACGAGATGTGTTGAAAACCAGTGGGACATGCTAACACAGCCCCGCCGCAACGGCGAGGCTGAAGGCGGGAAACTCAGTGGCCGGGGAACGAGACCAGGCTGTAGCATTCAATGCCCAGCGCGTTCAGGCGGGCTTCACCGCTTAAATCAAAAAGGTTGATAACAAACGCGGCGTCTTTCACTTCACCGCCGGCGCGGCGGATCAGTTTCACGGTCGCTTCAATGGTGCCGCCGGTCGCTAACAGATCGTCAACCACCAGCACCACATCGCCCGGTTTGATCGCATCGCGATGCAGCTCCAGCTGGTCGCTGCCATATTCCAGATCGTAGGTTTCGCTCCAGGTTTCACGCGGCAGTTTGCCCGGTTTGCGCACCGGTACGAAGCCAACGCCCAAACCCAGCGCTACCGGCGCGCCAAACAGGAAGCCGCGCGCTTCCGTACCGACGACTTTGGTAATTCCCCGATCGCGAAAGCGCTCAATGAACAGATCAATCGTTGTAGCGAAAGCTCGCGGATCTTCAAGCAGGCTGGTGACATCACGAAACAGAATACCCGGCTTCGGATAGTCTGGAACGCTTTTAATACTGTCTTTAAGAAATTCAAGCTGCTGCGCAGTCGCGGTCATAATGTTATGCCTGGTGAATACTAAACTGACTCGCGCAGCTTCGCCTTACGCTGACGGCCTACGCCGCAGACGGAAAATAATAAAATCAGGGAAGCCACGCACGAAAACGACCAAATCTAAGCAAAGCGCAGGACAAATGCAACACCGATTGCCATCCTGGCAGTTTAAGTGTTTGAAAAGCGATAAGGTAAAAAAAGCTAACGACGCTTTTACTCTGAGGTTTTATCTGATTTTTGCCCTGCAACCACCGGCATGCGCCACATAAAGAGCAATAACGCAGCCAGCATACACAGCAACATAATGCGCAGCCAAAAAAGTTTAACCAGCCAAACAGACAGCGCAAAAGTGCCGATGATGAGCAGCATAGCGCGCCCTTTTACGCCGGGCGGCAGCGCGTGATGTTGCTGCCAGTGACGAATGTAAGCGCCAAACCAGGAACGATAAAGCAGCCAATGATGGAAACGCGGCGAAGATCGGGCGAAACACCAGGCCGCCAGTAAGATAAAGGGCGTCGTCGGCAACAGCGGCAACACCACGCCCAACGTGCCCAGCACGATAGCCAACCAGCCAATAATCAGTAATATAAGGCGCTGCATGCGGTATCCTGTGAAAAAGCCAGCGCGATCACTTTATCACAGCAGGCTGGCTGTTCAGCAGCCGTGAACAGGCTATTTTATCTATAGCTGGCTCTTTACAGGTTTAGAACGGGTGCTTAATTAAGGACATCAATATGGGACTGTTATCCTGGCTGTTGGTTGGCCTTGCCGTTGGTCTGTTCGCGAGTAAATTTTTGGCTGTGCGTAGCGGTCGGCTGCCGATGCTTATTCTGGCGATAATCGGCGCGCTGGTCGGCGGCTATATCAGCGTCTATTTTAACTGGGGAACCCTGGCCAGCCTGCATCCGCGCGCACTGCTGCTGGCGTTAGCGGGGGCCTTATTGTTAGTCGCGGTAACGCGCGTGATACGACGTTAAGGAGGAAAGGATGTCGCTGGAAAGTGCGTCTGATGAAATTAAACTGGCTGTCGATTTAATTATGCTGCTTGAGCAAAGTGAAATGGCGCCGGAAACCGTTCTGGCGGCACTGGAAATCGTACGCCGCGATTATGAGAAAAAACAGCAGGCGCACACGCTTACTTAACGGCTGCCTGACATAAGCCAGGGCTGATTTTAAGCATATCGATCAGCGCATCTACCAGCACTGGCGCATCTTCCTGAATATCGAAACTTTCAGGCATAAATAACCAATTTTCCATAATGCCGGTGATATAACCGCGGATAATAATCGCCGCACGGCGTACATTGAGCCCGGCAGGCAACTGCCCCGCCTCAATGCAGTGCGCTAATACATCCTCTATTTTTTCATAGCATTCAAGATAGAGGTTCTGTTGCATGAGCTGTAGCGGCAACATTTCGCCAACGAATTCGCATTTATGGAAGATAATTTCCAGTAGTGCGCGGCGCCGACGATCGCGCGCTGTCGCCTGAAAAACGTAACACAGCATGGCACGCATCACAGAAAGTGGATCGTCGGGGTATTTTGACTGATACTCTTGCTCAACGTCCTCCAGACCAGACTCAGACTGCGCCCAGATCTCATTCAACAGATCGGTTTTATTTTTAAAGTGCCAATAGATAGCGCCCCGTGTAACACCCGCTGCGGCGGCAATATCGGCAAGAGAGGTCGACGAAACGCCAAATTCAGAAAAGCGTGCAATGGCAGCATCAAGAATTTGATTCCGCGTTTCAAGGGCTTGTTGTTTGGTTTTTCGTGCCATAGTGAACGCTTTTACCCGGCGGCAGATTTACATACATTTGCGAATGTATGTAACATAGCATGACCATAATATAAACGCAGCAATGGCTCAACGGTTTGTGATCCATTGACCCATCGATATTGAACAATCGAGGTTGATTTATGAAAAATAACAGAGGGTTAACGCCTCTGGCGGCCGTCCTGATGCTCTCAGGCAGCTTTTTGCTAACAGGATGTGATGATAATTCCCAGCAGACTGGCCAGCAGCAGCAGGCGCCTGAGGTTGGTGTTGTAACAATTAAAAGCGAACCGTTGAAAATTACGACTGAGCTTCCGGGAAGAACCTCCGCTTACCGCGTGGCGGAAGTCCGTCCGCAGGTTTCGGGCATTATTTTAAAACGTAACTTTGTTGAAGGGACCGATATTAAGGCGGGCGAATCGCTGTATCAGATCGACCCGGCGCCTTATCAGGCAACCTACAACAGCGCTAAAGGCGATCTCGCTCAGGCTCAGGCTAATGCACAGATCGCCGCCGTTACGGTGAAACGCTATCAGCCGCTGTTAGGCACCAAATATATCAGTCAGCAGGATTACGATCAGGCCGTTGCCACCCAAAGCCAGACCGCAGCCGCCGTCGCCGTTGCTAAGGCTAACGTGGAAACCGCACGTATTAACCTGGCCTACACCAAAGTGACGTCGCCAATCAGCGGCCGTATCGGCAAATCCGCCGTTACCGAAGGCGCACTGGTGCAAAGTGGCCAAACCACAGCGCTGGCAACCGTTCAACAGCTCGATCCGATGTATGTCGACGTGACGCAATCGAGTGATGAATACATGCGTCTACGTAAAGAACTGGAATCCGGTCAGCTAAAACAGACCGACGGCAAAGCTAATGTGACGTTGATGATGCCGGATGGTAGCGAATATCAGCAGCCAGGTACCCTGGAATTCTCTGATGTTACCGTTGATGAGACCACGGGTTCTATTACGCTGCGTGCCGTGTTCCCGAACCCGGATCATCGTCTGCTGCCAGGTATGTTCGTACGTGCGCGCCTTGAAGAAGGGACTAACCCGAATGCGATTCTGGTGCCGCAGCAGGCTGTCAGCCGCACGCCGACCGGTCAGGCAACGGTGATGGTAGTTGGTCAGGACAACAAAGTTGCCGTGCGCAATGTTACCGCTCAACAGGCGATTGGCGATAAGTGGCTGGTCACCGAGGGCGTACAGGCTGGCGATCGTGTGATTTCCGTCGGCCTTCAGCGTGCGAAACCTGGCGCTCAGGTAACACCGCAGGAAGTGACAGACGATGCGAAAGCGAATCAACAGTCGCAGGCGCAGTCTGAAAAACCTCAGTCTTAAACAGGAGCCACTGATACATGGCTAAGTTCTTTATCGATCGCCCCATTTTTGCGTGGGTTATCGCCATCATTATTATGCTGGCGGGTGCGCTATCGATTCTTAAGCTGCCGATTGAGCAATATCCCAACGTTGCTCCTGTGGCAGTACAGATAAGCGCAAACTACCCTGGTGCGGATGCAAAAACGTTGCAGGACTCGGTAACGCAGGTTATCGAGCAGAATATGAACGGTATTGATGGACTGATGTATATGTCCTCCAATAGCGATTCATCTGGCTCTCTGCAATTGACGCTCTCCTTTGAGTCAGGTACTGATGCGGATATTGCTCAGGTGCAGGTACAGAACAAACTGCAACTGGCGATGCCGCTGCTGCCGCAGGAAGTGCAGCAGCAGGGTATTCAGGTAGAAAAATCATCCAGTAGCTTCCTGATGGTAGCGGGCTTTGTTAGCGAAGATGGCAGCATGACGCAGAATGATATTTCTGACTTCGTCTCGGCTACCATCAAAGACCCGATTAGCCGTACCTCAGGCGTGGGCGACACGCAGCTGTTTGGTGCGCAATATGCGATGCGTATCTGGATGGATCCGCATAAGCTGAATAACTATCAGCTGACGCCGGTTGACGTGATTAACGCCATTTCTACGCAGAACGCCCAGGTTGCTGCCGGTCAGTTAGGCGGCACGCCGCCGGTAAAAGGCCAGCAGCTGAATGCCTCGATCATTGCGCAAACGCGTCTGACCTCGACGGAAGAGTTCGGCAAAATTCTGCTGAAGGTTAACCCGGATGGCTCACAGGTGCGTCTGCGTGACGTGGCGACTATTGAACTGGGCGGTGAGAACTATGAAATCATCGCACGCTTCAACGGTAAGCCAGCTTCCGGTCTGGGTATTAAGCTGGCAACCGGCGCAAACGCGCTGGATACCGCAAAAGCGGTAAAAGCCGAGCTGGAAAAGCTCTCTCCTACTTTCCCTGCTGGTCTGAAAGTTGTTTACCCGTACGACACCACGCCGTTCGTTAAAATTTCCATCTTTGAGGTGGTAAAAACGCTGTTTGAAGCGATCGTGCTGGTGTTCCTGGTAATGTATCTGTTCCTGCAAAACTTCCGCGCCACCCTGATACCGACAATTGCGGTGCCGGTAGTGTTGTTAGGTACCTTCGCCATTATTAGCGCGTTTGGCTACTCGATAAATACCCTGACGATGTTCGGGATGGTGTTGGCCATCGGCCTGTTAGTGGATGACGCTATCGTAGTAGTAGAGAACGTCGAACGCGTGATGGCTGAAGAGGGCCTGTCGCCCAAAGAAGCGACGCGGAAATCAATGGGGCAGATCCAGGGCGCGCTGGTAGGTATCGCGCTGGTGCTTTCCGCAGTATTTATTCCGATGGCCTTCTTCGGCGGATCAACCGGCGTTATCTATCGCCAGTTCTCCATTACCATTGTTTCCGCAATGGTGCTGTCGGTAATTGTGGCGTTGATTCTGACGCCAGCGCTTTGCGCTACCATGCTGAAGCCGATTAAAAAAGGCGATCATGGTAAAACCACCGGTTTCTTCGGCTGGTTTAACCGTCTGTTTGATAAGAGTACCAACCACTATGTTGATAGCGTTGGGCATATCGTACGCAGCACCGGTCGCTATCTGCTGATCTATCTGGTTATCGTTGTGGGTATGGCGGTGCTGTTTATGCGCTTGCCTACCTCCTTCCTGCCGGAAGAGGATCAGGGGCTGCTGTTAGCCCAGGCGCAGCTGCCAGCGGGCGCTACGCAGGAACGTACGCAGAAAGTTCTCGATGAAGTTACTGATTACTTCCTGAACAAAGAGAAAGCGAACGTACAGTCGGTGTTTACGGTTAACGGCTTCGGCTTTGCTGGTCGCGGTCAGAACACCGGTATCGCCTTCGTCAGCCTGAAACCCTGGGATGAGCGTAGCGGCACAGAAAACAAGGTAGAAGCGATTGCAGGGCGTGCCATGCAGGCGTTTGGCGCGATTAAAGATGCCATGGTTATTCCGTTTAACCTGCCAGCAATTATCGAACTGGGTAACGCAACCGGCTTCGACTTTGAGCTGATCGACCAGGGTAACCTGGGACACGACAAGTTGATGCAGGCGCGTAACCAGCTGCTCGGTATGGTGGCGCAGCATCCGGATACGTTAGTCGGCGTCCGCCCTAACGGCCTGGAAGATACGCCGCAGTACAAGGTGACTATCGATCAGGAAAAAGCGCAGGCGCTGGGCGTCTCTATTTCCGATATTAACACGACGCTGGGTGCAGCCTGGGGTGGCTCCTATGTTAACGACTTTATCGATCGTGGCCGTGTGAAAAAAGTATATGTGATGGGTAGGTCTGATTCACGTATGCTGCCGGACGACATTAATAAGTGGTATGTTCGCGCTTCCAATGGCGAAATGGTGCCCTTCTCTGCCTTCTCCAGCGCTCAATGGCAATATGGTTCGCCGCGACTGGAACGCTATAACGGTCTGCCGTCTATGGAGATCCTTGGTCAGGCAGCGCCAGGCCGAAGCTCCGGTGATGCTATGGCACTGATGGAGCAGTTGGCGTCTCAGCTGCCGCAGGGGATTGGTTATGACTGGACCGGTATGTCCTATCAGGAACGTCTCTCCGGTAACCAGGCACCTGCGCTCTATGCTATTTCGCTGATCGTGGTATTCCTCTGTCTGGCGGCGCTCTATGAGAGCTGGTCAATTCCGTTTGCCGTTATGCTGGTGGTACCGCTGGGTGTGATTGGTGCCCTGATATTTACCACGCTGCGCGGACTCAGTAATGACGTCTACTTCGTGGTAGGTCTGCTTACTACGGTAGGTTTGTCGGCGAAGAACGCCATCCTGATCGTTGAATTTGCTAAAGATCTGATGGAGAAAGAAGGCAAAGGCTTGATAGAGGCAACGCTGGAGGCAACGCGTATGCGTCTGCGTCCCATTCTGATGACCTCGCTGGCCTTTATTCTTGGCGTACTGCCGCTGGCTATCAGTACTGGCGCAGGCTCCGGCGCGCAGAACGCAGTAGGTACGGGCGTAATGGGCGGTATGGTGACCGCAACCGTTTTGGCCATCTTCTTTGTACCTGTGTTCTTTGTTGTGGTGCGCCGTCGCTTCAGCAAGCATAAAGAAGAGCTGGAACAGGGACATCCTGTCGAGCAACAACATTAATTGATGTAAATTTCCCCAGAGGCCACGCAAGTGGCCTCTTTTCTTTGCCGCTTTTTCTTCCCGGTCCTTGCTGCAGCCTGATACTGACGACTTTTCTAAACAGGTTTACCCATTGCATTCATAAAACAAAAGGCGCACAATATTGTTATGATATAACATATCAATTGGAGTAAAAAATGAAACCAGGTATCCATCCTTACTATCGTACCGTCGTCTTCCATGACACCAGTGCGGACCATTATTTTAAAACCGGCTCAACCATCAAAACCGATCGCACAATCGACATTGATGGTGAAACTTATCCTTACGTTGCGCTGGATGTCTCTTCCGCTTCTCATCCGCACTATACCGGTAAACAGAAGGATTACAGTCGCGAAGGCAGTTCTGCGCGCTTTAATCAGCGGTATGGCCGCTTCTTTGGCAAAAATGATTAAGGGAATTTTATGCAGCACCTGAGTTCATTACGCAACGCTAAAACGCGGCACAAGGATTGCCAGGTAGTACGTCGGCATGGCCGGATATATGTCATTTGTAAAAGCAATCCGCGTTTCAAGGCGGTTCAGGGACGTAAGAAAAAACGTTAAGCTCGACCGGGCTGGCAATTCAGCCAGCCTTATAAACACTTTATCAGTGAGAATGTTCTCATCCCTTTTTTATAGAAATAACGCATCCGAAATGTACTCAATCAGGTTTAGAATGCAAAAAGTGTATCCTTTTATGTCATGGAAAAAGGTGTTTTACAGCGCCTTTATATCGCAACTATAAATAATTCAAATAATTAACCTTTCCTTACTGGAGAACTGTGCCTTTGCGCAGCCGCTCTGTGCCTACAAAAGCAGGTCCAGATTAATTTAATCCTCTTGCCTTCTGGCCTACTCATCCTCATTGTTACCTTAAGAATTGATAAACTCTTCGGAGGTAAAATGCGCAAAATTGTACCCTGCGATATTTTGCAAGCTGATAAAAACCCGCTAAAATTAAAAGACATTCTTCTACAGAACATTCCCAAAATAGAGAAAATGCTGATTGGGGATCTACAATGGTATTCACAAAACGCGCTTTTAGTTCCCGGAACGATTAAGGTTATTTCTGTAGAAGCGCTGAGCGATAACAGATATAAAATGTACTACCAGTTCGACTGGAATGTATTCAACCCCTGTCTTGACATTAATCAGACAGAAACGAAACAAGAAACTGTAGAATTTGAGGTAATTTCCGGCGCGCTGGTTTTTGATTTCATCGATAATACGCGCCCTTCTACGGCGGATGAACTGTAACTTTACTAATACCTTATCTGAAAATTGCAAACTTACGCTATATTTACCTTGTCTGATTAACTAACGAATCTTAATATTACCCGAAGAGTACGAAGCTTTTTTCGCTGTTTCGCATGCAGACAATGGTCGATGTATGGAGGGAAAAAAGATGGACGAATACTCACCGAAACGGCATGATATTGCCCAATTGAATTTCTTGTGTGAGAATCTGTACGACGAAAGTATGGCAACTTTAGGCGACAGCCATCATGGCTGGATTAACGATCCTACGTCTGCTTCTAATTTGCAACTTAATGAACTTATTGAACATATAGCTTCCTTCACCATGAATTACAAAATAAAGCATGCTGAAGACGAAGACTTAATCATCCAAATTGATGATTATCTTGACGATACTTTTATGTTGTTTAGTAATTATGGCGTTAACGTTCAGGATTTACAGCGCTGGCAGCGCTCTGCCCGGCGTCTATTTAATCTTTTCGCCGAAGAATGCGCACAGCTGCCATTACAGCCAAGCCATTCATTTTAGCAACCGTTCATTTATTATGGTTTAACCATGACAGAAAAAACTATGACCAAAACTGACTATCTGATGCGTTTAAGACGTTGCCGATCTATTGATACGCTGGAACGTGTCATTGAAAAGAATAAATATGAATTACCGGATGATGAGCTGGCCGTTTTTTATTCCGCTGCCGATCATCGTTTAGCAGAATTAACCATGAACAAGCTCTACGATAAAGTGCCCGTTTCAGTCTGGAAATATGTACGGTAATTAAAGAGGTCTGGCAGGATGGAGCAGAAATGGTGGGGGCCCTGCCAGCTACATCCCGGCACACGCGTCACCTGCTGCGGCTGCTTCCTTCCGGACCTGACCGAGTTCACAAGTTAGCGTTGCGGGAGAACCAACAGGGCCCCCATTGACGCGCTCCGTTACAGAGCACAGGCATTATCAATGATGCCTGGACCAAATGCAAGCCGCCCGCCGGCAACCGTTGTTTTATTAAACAATCGCCCGCTTTTCTCCGTATTTCCTTATTTACACCATTTCAGATGCGTTTAATATTTATTCTGGTCTGGCTTTTTGCGAGGATAAGCGCAAAAAACAGCAGAGAGAAACGATGGAAAACGATTCTTTTGCACAGCGTGTTTTGCAGGTAATCGCGGCGATTCCTTTTGGAACGGTGACAACCTACGGCGAAGTTGCCCGGCTGGCGGGTTCGCCGCGCGCGGCGCGTCAGGTAGGCGGATTATTAAAACGGTTGCCTGCCGATAGCCGTCTTCCCTGGTATCGTATTATCAATCGCCATGGACAAATATCTTTGCAGGGAGACGATCTGCTGCGTCAGCGGGACGCGCTGGAGGCAGAAGGCATTGAAATCAGCGACGACGGAAAAGTCGATCTGGCGCGCTATCGCTGGCAATGGTAGGGCCAGCAATGCTGGCCCCACAGAGGCAATTACAGGCTGGTTGGCGCCGGAACAGATGACGAAGGCGTCACCTGGGTCGGCGAGGTTGACGGTACCGTTGTTACCGCACCGCTCTGGGTCGGCATAGCTACCGATGTCGCTGGAACCAGCGTTAAGTCGATTTTTGTTCCGCCGTTGTTAACGGCCGCTTTTACCGACTCGGTCATAAAGATAACTTTATTATCCACGGTAATCGCCGCGCTTAAGAGGATACGCGCATCCGGCTGAATATCCGCGGGATTAAAAGGCAGCACAAAATGGAACGGCGCCTGTTTCCCCTGCGTCACGACCACGCGCTGCGCCAGAACTTTTGCCGGAGCGTTAGCCAGCGAAGCATCGGAAAGCGTAACCGTTAACGCGGCATCCGGCGGCAACGCAACTTTCTGTCGAATATAAATCGAACCGCTCACGTTTGGCTGAGCAATGACTGATTGTCCTGCTAATTCCGCACCTGGGGCAGGAACAGGAATATTGGCGCTTTTATCTGCACAACCTGCGAGGGCAACGGCCAGCGCTGCTCCGCTCATTACATACCAGAATTTCATTGATAACCTCTCCTTCTGATCAATGTGGTATCGGCGACAAGTTGGCCGAAACAGCTATAAAACGCTGTATGTGCTTAATTCTGGCACAGGTTCTCCTTTTTTGCCTGGTAAGCTCCAGGTTCATTTTTAGTAACCATCCCTTTAGTAATAACCCGCAGTTGCAGGAACCAGTCGGATCTCGCAAACTAAACACGTTATGTCATTAAGGAACGCGCCATGAGCCAGGCATTAAATAACTTACTTAACCTGTTGCAGTTAGAAAAATTAGAAGAGGGCCTGTTCCGCGGCCAGAGCGAGGATCTGGGGCTCCGCCAGGTATTTGGCGGGCAGGTTGTAGGTCAGGCGCTACATGCAGCCAAACAAACGGTCCCCGTTGAACGAAATATTCACTCTTTTCATAGCTACTTTTTACGTCCGGGCGATAGCCAAAAAGCGATTATTTACGATGTCGAAACCTTGCGCGATGGACATAGTTTTAGCGCGCGCCGCGTCTCCGCCATTCAAAATGGTCAGCCTGTTTTTTATATGACCGCCTCTTTTCAGGCGCCGGAAACCGGTTTTGAACATCAAAAATCGATGCCTGATGCGCCTGGCCCGGATGGATTAGTCAGTGAAACTGAGATTGCGCAACAGCTGGCGGCGATGATTCCTGAAAAAGTACGCGCCAAGTTTCTGGCTGAAAAGCCGTTAGATATTCGCCCCGTTACTTTTCATAACCCGCTAAAAGGCCATGTTGATTCGCCGACGCGCCAGGTCTGGCTGCGCGCTAACGGCGCAATGCCAGAGGATGCGCGCATTCATCAATATTTACTGGGTTACGCTTCAGACCTTAATTTCCTGCCGGTTGCTCTCCAGCCGCATGGAAAAGGGTTCCTTGAGCCCGGTATGCAGGTCGCTACTATCGATCACTCGATGTGGTTTCACCGGGCGGTCGATTTAAATCAATGGTTGCTGTATAGCGTGGAAAGCACTTCCGCATCGGGCGCACGTGGCTTTGTACGCGGTGAGTTTTATACGCAGGATGGCATTTTAGTTGCCTCAACCGTTCAGGAAGGCGTGATGCGCCAGCGCAGCTGACAGGATAAAAAAGGACGATACCTGAGGCACCGTCCTTTTTTTGTATTAGCTGATTACTGATTACTGATTACTGATTACTGATTACTGATTACTGATTACTGATTACTGATTATAAGCATTTTCGCCGTGGCTGTTGACGTCCAGCCCTTCGCGCTCATGCTCTTCCGGCACACGCAGCCCAACCAGCATATCCGCCACTTTGAAACCAATGAATGCCACCACGCCGGTCCAAATAATGGTCAACACGACGCTCAGGATCTGTACCCAAATCTGATGCCCCATTGTGACGCCTTCGGCATAGCCTACGCCGCCCAGGGAAGAAGAGGCGAAAACGCCGGTCAGGATACAGCCGATAATGCCGCAGACGCCGTGTACGCCGAATACATCGCAAGGATCGTCAACGCGCAGCCATTTCTTCAGTACCGTTACGCCCCACAGTCCAGCCAGGCCGCCAGTCAAACCAATAAGAAGCGCGCCGCCTACACCAACGTAGCCGCAGGCTGGCGTAATGGCGACCAGGCCGGCGATAAAGCCAGAGCTGGCACCGAGCAAGGAGGGTTTTCCACGCAGCGCCCATTCGCCAAAGGTCCAGGTAAGCACCGCGCCAGCGGTGGCCACCACGGTATTAACAAAAGCCAGCGCAGCGATTTCGTTAGCCGCCGATGCCGATCCGGCATTGAAGCCAAACCAGCCGACATAAAGAATAGCCGTGCCGGTAAATACCATCGGCAGGTTGTGAGGTTTAAACGCTTCTTTGCCAAAACCTGCACGTTTACCCACCAGGTAAGCGCCAACCAGACCGGCTACGGCGGCATTAATATGCACCACGGTGCCGCCAGCAAAATCAAGCGCGCCATCCTGTGCCAGGAAGCCGCCCGCCCACACCATATGCGCAATCGGCAGGTAAGCCAGCGTCAGCCAGATAGCGACAAAGATCAGCACGGCAGAAAAACGAATACGCTCGGCGATAGAGCCCACAATCAGCCCGACGGTAATACAGGCGAAAGAGGCCTGGAAAACCACATGAATATATTGATAAAACGTGCCGGTTAAAGCGGTCAGGCTAATATTTTTCAGCATTACCCAGTTAAGCCCGCCGAAAAACGCATTCCCTTCGCTAAAGGCCACCGAGTAGCCATACAGCACCCAAATGACACAAACCATGGCAAAGGTGACTGACACCTGGGTCAGCATAGAAAGTACGTTCTTGGCGCGGATCAAACCGCCATAAAAAAGCGCAATCCCCGGTATGGTCATAAACAGCACCAGCGCGGTGCAAATCATCATAAAAGCGTTGTCCGCCTTATCCGCAACGGCAGGCGCCGCCATCGTCAGCGATGGTAACAGCGCCAGGCCAGCAAGGCCTTTGGTCATGAGTTTTTTCATTTTATTCCATCCCATCACAATATACAGAAACCGGCCTAAAGAGCGGCTTCGTCAGTTTCACCGGTGCGAATACGGATAACGCGCTGAAGTTCGGCAACGAAAATTTTGCCATCACCGATTTTTCCGGTGTAGGCGGCCTTGCTGATCACATCCACCACCTCATCCAGCTGATCGTCAGCAATAGCGACGTCGATTTTAACTTTCGGCAGAAAGTTCACGCTGTACTCAGCGCCGCGATAGAGTTCCGCATGCCCTTTCTGACGGCCAAATCCTTTAACCTCTGTTACGGTCAGTCCCTGGATGCCAATAGAAGAGAGCGCTTCGCGCACATCCTCCAGTTTGAATGGTTTAATCACTACGGTAACCAGCTTCATACGCTCCCCTTACTCAATATCATTGGCCATTTGCCCGACGCAGGATGAGTAAAGCAAAGGCTGTGCCATTTATTAGCAAAGCGCGAAAAAACAGAAACAAGGCGTCGGCAAACCATGCTGTCAGCAAGCGGGGAAGAAAGGTCAGAGAAACAGCAACAGTACAGTCAGAAAAAACGCACCGTTAAGGTGTGTTATGATGCTTTAGCGTGCATTTACAGGGAACATTCCGATAAGTGCGCCTGAATGTGGTGCAAAAAAGCGTCAGGCCTCTACAGTACTGCCCGCCTGTTGTAGCTGATACATCTGCCAGTAGCGACCCTGCTGCGCCAGCAGTTGATGATGCGTGCCGCGTTCCACCGCCTGGCCCCGATGCAATACTAAAATCGTATCGGCTTCAGTAATGGTAGAGAGACGATGCGCGATCACTACCAGCGTGGTTTTTTTGCGGACCTCGCGCAAAGCGAGCTGAATCGCCTGCTCGGTGCCTGAGTCAATATTTGCCGTCGCCTCATCAAGGATAAGGATTTGCGGCTCGGCGACTAACACGCGCGCCAGCGCCAGCAGCTGTTTCTGCCCTACCGACAGGTTATTGCCCTGCTCGCCCAACCGCGTATAAATGCCGTCAGCAAGCCCGCGCGCCAGTTCTGCCAGTTGAACGGTTTCCAGCACTTGCCATACCTTTTGCTCGCTAATGTCGCGTCCCAACGTGACGTTAGCGAAAAAGGTATCAGCCAGTACCACTGGATCCTGCTGCACCATGGCTATGCCCTGACGCAGCACCTGATGACTAAGCTGTTCCAGCGGTCGGCCATCCAGCGCGATACGGCCCTGCCTCACCGGATAGTAGCCCATTAACAGGCTGGCAAGCGTGCTTTTACCGCTGCCGGTATGGCCGACCAGCGCGACAAAACTGCGCGCGGGCACCTGAAGTGAAATATCTTCCAGCACATTACGCCCGTCACGATAGGCAAAGCTGAGATGCTCAATATCGATGCGTCCGCTCTGTAACGGTTGCTGCTCGCTGCCATACTGCTGACGCGGCGCATCCATCATTTCAAAGATACGCTCGCCGGCAACAATGGCCTGCTGAAGCATCGATTGCTGGGTGGTCAGCTCAATAAGTGGTTCATTGAGGCGCCCCAGATAGCTGATAAAGGCATACAGCACACCGACTTCAAACATGCCTGTGGAGGAGAAACTAAACAGCATCAGCAACCCGCACAGAATAGCGGCCGAAAACAGGCTCAGCAGAGGACGCAGTAAAAAACCATCCAGCCGTAAGGTTTCCATACGCGCCAGATAATGCGAACGGCTCGCCTCCCCTATTCGCTCGCCAAATCTTGCCTGCTGGCGAAACTGCTGGATAACGCTCATGCCATTGATGACTTCGTTAAAGCCGTTGTTGATATCAGCCAGATAGCTGCGTACCCGGCGCACAATGGGCGTACTGTAGCGTTGATAAATTAACATCACGACCAGCACCAGCGGGAAGATGGTTACCGCAACCAGCGCCATGCGCCAGTCCAGGCTAAACATAGCGACCAACATAGCGCCTATCAGCGCTGCGCTGCGCAGCACCGTCGCTACCACGGTAACCCACAGATCTTTTATGACCTCTGTATCATTGGTTACACGTGAAATAATCTGCCCCACCGGTTGCATATCAAAGGCGCTGAGCGGCTGACGCAGCGCAGCATCCATAACGTCCGATCGCAAGCGCTGCACCACACCAACCGCGGCCTGATTAAACAATAACGCTTGCCAGTAATGCAGCAGCGCAGCCAATACCTGAAGCAGAATATAAGCACCGGCTAAGCCAGCAGCCAGCCCAATGGGCATCGAGTGCCGCGCCACTAATTGATCGATAAAATAGCCGATCAATACCGGGCCTGATACTTCGGCGGCCGCAGCGACCCACAGCATAACCACCGCCAGCGACAGCGCTTTGCGCCAGGGTTTGCCGTAGGAAAGTAACCTTTTTAACGTCGGCCAGAGTTTCTTAGTATCAGCCACCGGCGTTCTCCTCGTTGCTGGGATTAACCTCGTCCTCGTTTAGCGCCGCCTCCAGCTGTTGATAGCGGTACATATCGCGATACCATCCATCCTGTTCCAGCAGAGCATGATGATCGCCGCGCTGCGCCACAACGCCCTGCTGCAATACCAATATTTCACTGGCCTCTGTCAACGCTGAGAGACGATGCGCGCTGATAATTACCGTAGGTCCCTGTCCCCAGTTGCGCAGGTTATGCAGTATTTGATGTTCAGTACGGCCATCCACCGCCGAGAGCGCATCGTCCAGCACCAGCACTTCAGCATTCAGGAGCAAAGCGCGGGCAATAGAGATACGTTGTTTTTGACCGCCGGAAAGCATTACGCCGCGCTCGCCAACCTCGGTTTCATATCCCTGCGGCAGGCGCAAAATATCTTCATGAACGCTTGCCAGCTTAGCCGCCTGCTCAATGTCATCACGGCTGGCACCCGGTCGCCCTAAGGCAATATTGTTGGCGACCGTATCGGAAAACAGGAAAGGCGTCTGGTTAACCACCGCCAGTCTGCTGCGCCAGCTGTCAATGCGCAGCTGGGGTAATGGAATGCCGTGGTAGCGAATATCGCCCTGAGAAATATCGAAATGGCGCTGTATGAGGCTTAACAGCGTGCTTTTACCGGCGCCGGTCGGCCCGCAAAGGCCCAACATTTGTCCAGGCTTAAGGTTAACGTTAAGATTGCGCAGCGTAGGTTGCTGGCTGCCCGGATAGCAGAATTCGCGAATCGCCACCTGTAATACGCCGCGTCCTTCCGGCAATATTTTGCTGCCATCTTCAACCGCAGGCGCTTCTGAAAGCAATGCGCGAATGCGGCTCCAGGCTGCGCTTCCGCGCTCAACAATATTAAACATCCACGCCAGCGCCAGCATGGGCCAGATCATCAGGCCCAAATACATAACGAAGCTGGTTAGCTGTCCCAGCGTCATCTGCTGATGCCAGACCAGCCAGCTGCCGCCGCCAATAGCCAGCAGATTGGATAAGCCAATGGCGATATAGATCGTGGGATCGAAACGGGCATCCACCCGCGCCACTCGCAGATTTTTTTCGCCAGCGTCGGCCGCAATCGCCGAGAACTGCCGGGATTGATGATTTTCCAGGCCGAAGGCTTTTACCATGCGAATGCTGGTCAGGCTTTCCTGCGCCTGATCGTTAAGCGAGGAAAAAGCCGCCTGCGCCAGTTTAAAACGCTGGTGCAACTGTGAGCCGTAACGCTTGATCATCAGCGCCATGACTGGCATCGGCACCAGCGCCAGCAGCGTGAGCTGCCAGCTGATTTGCGTACTCATCACAATCAGCACCGCGCAGCCCATCACCAGTGAATCCACCAGCGTTAACACGCCTTCGCCAGCGGCGAAGACCACGCGATCGACATCATTAGTGGCACGAGCAATAAGGTCGCCGGTGCGGTGGCGCAGATAAAATTCCGGGTGCTGTCGGCTGAGCTGGCGGTAAAAGTCTTCACGCAGTTCCACCGCCAGCTGATAAGAGGCACCAAACAGCAGAACGCGCCAGACATAACGCAGCAGATAAACCACCAGCGCGGTGACCAGCATAATAGCGATCCACATCATAATTGCGCCGCTGTCCAGATGCTGGCGGGTCACGCCATCAACAATGATGCCGACGATTTTAGGCGGCAGCAGCTGCAAAATCGCAATCAGGATCAACAGGGAAACGGCGCCGAGATAACGACGCCATTCACGGAGAAAATACCAACTTAACTGGCTAAACAATCGCACAAAAAATTGTCCTGCATGGTTAAATGACCAGCCTGCAGAGGCTGCGGGAAAAAATCAGGATTCAACAGGCAATGCCGTGGTGTATTTAATCTCTTCCATGGCAAAGCTTGAGGTCACGTCGATCAAACCGCTGACGCCATTGACCAAACGTTTATAAAGCGCATCATACTGTTTCATATCAGCCACCTGGATACGTAACAGGTAATCATACTCGCCCGCCATACGATAAAACGCCATGACTTCTGGCAGGTTTTGTACCACGTCAACAAACTCCTGATACCACTGGCGGTTATGCTGTTGCGTTTTAATTAACATAAACGCGGTCAACCCCAGCCCCAGCTTTTCACTAGCCAGCAGCGCCACGCGGCCCCGAATAATGCCGTCGTCCTCCAGCTTTTTCAGCCGTTTCCAGCAAGGTGTTGTGGTGAGATTGACCGCATCCGCCAGCGTCTGTAGCGATAACGTACAATCCTTTTGCAACAAGGCCAGCAATTTACGATCTATTTTATCTAACATTTGCTTCCTCTGGAGAAAATTTTGCTACATAAAGGCCATTATACAGGAATTCAGGTAAACCTTTTTTCCGCCGGATGCCGTATTCTTTTCACGCTTAGGTTTAGGGAGAAAAGATGATGAACAGCCAGTGGGTCAAGTATGCCATCAATGAAATCAATGCGGATTTTCAGCGTTCTGCTGAAACGCACCTGATTCGTTTTACGCTGCCTCAGTTTCCGGGCATCTGGTTTTATCTCAAGGATGAAAGTACCCATCCAACCGGCAGCCTGAAACACCGGCTGGCACGGTCACTGTTTTTGTATGGCCTGAGCAACGGCTGGATCCAGGAGGGAACGCCGATTATTGAAGCCTCATCCGGCAGCACCGCCGTTTCTGAAGCTTATTTTGCCCGTCTGCTCGGCCTGCCTTTTATCGCCGTCATGCCCGCCAGTACAGCCAAACGCAAAGTAGAGCAAATCGCTTTTTATGGCGGGCAATGCCATTTCGTTCAGGATCCCTGCGCTATTTATGAAGAGTCTGAGCGACTGGCGCGCGATCTTAACGGCCACTTTATGGATCAGTTTACCTATGCCGAGCGAGCGACCGACTGGCGCGGCAATAATAATATTGCCGACAGTATTTTTCGGCAGATGGCCAGCGAACCCTTCCCGGTGCCGGAAACCATTGTGATGGCTGCCGGCACCGGCGGAACCTCGGCGACCATTGGTCGCTATTTACGGTATCAGGGCCATGCAACGCGCCTGCTGATTGTCGATCCAGAAAACTCGGTCTTTCATGATTACTGGCATACGCGCGATGCGTCGTTACGCAGCGCCAGCGGCAGTCGTATCGAAGGCATTGGCCGTCCCCGCGTCGAGCCCTCATTTATACCTGATGTTATCGACGAAATAATGCGCGTGCCCGATGCCGCCTCCGCCGCCGCAATGCACTATTTGGAGCAGATCCTCGGCAGGAAACCCGGCGCCTCTACCGGCACCAATTTCTGGGGCGCGTTACAGGTTGCCCGGCGTATGCGTCAGCAGAATCAGCAAGGCGCTATTGTGACGCTGCTGTGCGACAGCGGCGAGCGCTACCTTGATACCTGGTACGACGCCCAGTGGGTCGAAAACCAGGTGGGCGATCTTAAACCCTGGCTGGCGCAGCTACAGCACTAATCCGTACCGATTAACGCTTTTCGCAACAGTAAGAGCGGCAGCAACAGCCTTTCCTGCTTCGTTCAGGCTACCTTTCCGGCGTCTCAGGCATTACCATAGGCGCCAGTGAGATCAGTAAGGCTAAAAAATGAAACGAGCAGTTGTAGTTTTCAGCGGTGGGCAAGACTCTACCACCTGCCTGATTCAGGCGCTGGCGCAATATGATGAAGTTCACTGCGTTACCTTTGACTACGGGCAGCGCCATCGTCAGGAGATCGATGTAGCGCGTGAACTGGCATTACGCCTTGGCGCACGCGCGCACAAAGTGCTGGACGTCACGTTACTTAATGAGCTGGCTATCAGCAGCCTGACACGCGATAACATTCCGGTACCTGAGTATGATGCTAACGCCAGCGGATTGCCCAACACCTTTGTGCCAGGACGCAACATTCTATTTCTTACGCTGGCCTCAATTTACGCTTACCAGGTTGAAGCGGAAGCGGTGATTACCGGCGTTTGCGAAACCGATTTTTCTGGCTATCCCGATTGTCGCGACGAATTTGTTAAAGCCTTAAACCATGCCGTTGAACTGGGTATGGCGCGTCAGGTACGTTTTGAAACACCGTTAATGTGGCTGAACAAAGCGGAGACCTGGGCTTTAGCCGATTACTGGCAGCAGCTCTCTCTTGTTCGTCAGGACACGCTGACCTGTTACAACGGCATCAAGGGCGACGGCTGTGGCGAGTGTGCCGCCTGCCACCTGCGCGCTAACGGACTTAAAAACTATCAGGAAGATACCGTAGCCGTTATGCAGAGCATGAAGAAGAAAACCGGTTTACGCTAAGCGAGCGGCTTTTAACCAGCCGGGAGCCTGCCCGGCGGGTTAATTAGTTAACCAATGTCTCCATTCGGGTACGCAACTCTCCTTCCACAGGCAACGCTTTTTGCGTGTGCAGATCGATACAAACGAAAGTTAGCGTCGCATCAGCAATGGCTGAACCCTCTTCCTGTAGCCTAATATCCTGAGCGATAACGCCACTTTTTCCGTTCAGCTGCATTAAGCGACTGGTAATACACAAAACGTCCCCCAGCACTGCCGGCCGTCGATAGTTAATATTGATATTCACTACGACGAAAGCCAGATGGTTTTCCATCATCCATTGAAAAGCATCCATTTTCTCCAGCCATTCCCAGCGGGCCTCCTCCAGAAACTCCAGGTATCTGGCATTGTTAACATGTTGATAAACATCAAGATGATAACCACGTACTTTTATCTGAGTCTGCATAGCGCCTTGCCTTATCATTATAAGAGACCATACCATCTGGTATGACCTCTTACAGATTAGCAGCGGCGTACTCTGCCTGTGATGATTGTGATTATCGCTGGGAACAGGATCACAATTTCAGACGCGACAAATTACGCTCTACCAACGCGCTGCCGATACCCGGCACCTCTTTTAACTGCTCCAGTTCAGTAAAGGGGCCGAACTGTTCCCGGTAGCTGACAATCGCCTCCGCTTTTTTTATCCCAATTCCGTTCATTACCGCAGCCAGCTCTTGTGCCGATGCACTGTTAATGCTGACCGTGGTTTCTGCGGCCTGCGGCTTAGTGTTGCCTGCCTTTGTTGGTTCAGTGATTTGCTTAAGCGGGCCACCTGCCGCTGCATCACTTTTTTGCGTTTTAACTGCGCTACTTGTCGATTCCGACGCCGCCAGCGACGCCGGGACCGCTGTCGCCCAGCAGAATGCGCCCATAGAAAGTGACAGGCAGAGCGCCGAAAGAAAATGTTTTTGCATGCTGATTCCTCCTTGTGTGTAACAGCAGGAGCAACAGTAAAGGCAGGCTTTTATCAATACAAAAGGCAAAGAAAGAATGTGGAAAAGGCCGCGAAAGCGGCCTTTGAATTTGCAGCGGGTTACATTATTTATGCGGCATTTACTGCATTTGAACCGCAGCGCCGTACTTAATTTTTGCGTCTTTACGCAGGTTGCTCAGCAGGGAGTCGAAGGCGATCTGCGCATTGTTTTGGGCTACGCCCTGCGCCATCGCGTTTTTCTGCGCCTCAGGCAGGTTGCCCGCTTTTACTTCATCCAGCGCCAGCAGCACAATATTGCCCTGCATATCTTCACTGGTGCCATATACCGGTTTGCCCGCCTGCGGCTGCGCCAGTGCGAATACGGACTGAACCACCGCATCGCGATCGTTACGCGAGAAGGTTTTCGCCTCACCAAACGACAGGCCTGCCGCCTTCAGCGCATCCTGTTTGCCTGCTTTCAGATCCGCAAGGATCTTATCCGCCTGCGCTTTAGCCTGCGCTACCGCTTTATTGTGCTTCAGCAGTCCGGTAATTTGCTCTTTTACTTCATCCAGCGTTTTAATCGCTTCCGGCTTATGCCCGGTTACGCGCAGGATAAAGGCGCGATCGCCCTCAACGGTGATCATATCGGAGTTGCTGCCCGGCGTGCCGTTTTCACCCGCCAGGTTACCGTTAAAGATCGCCTCTTCAACCGGTTTGAAGTTTAATGCTGCTGGAATGTTATCGCGGCCAAACCAGTCGGTTTCAACGGCTTTAACGCCCGCCGCCTGCTCTGCGCTGGCTAAAGATTCGTTATCATTGCTGGCCGCATCGCTGACTTTTTGCTGAAGCTTATAGTAAGCGTCCAGCGCTTTTTCCTGTTTCACTTTTTCAGCAATCGCATCATGGACTTCAGCCAGCGGTTTAACCTGCTCAGGCTGAATATCATCCAGACGGACAACCAGGAAGCCAACGGAAGATTTAACCACGCCTGACAGCTGGCCTTTGCTGGTCAGCCTGGCATTTTTCAGCTCATCCGGTGTCGTCGAAGGTTCCAGCCAGCCCATGTCGCCGCCCTGACGTGCGGAAACAGGATCGGCGGATTTTTCTTTTGCCAGCGCAGCAAAATCCGCGCCCTGCTTCAGCTGCGCCAGAACCGCCTGTGCGTCAGCCTCATTTTTTAACTGAATAATACTGTAGCGATTACGCTGCGGCTGAACATAGTCCGCTTTATGCTGCGCATACCAGTCCGCAATGTCCGCTTCGCTGGCAGTTTGCTGCATGTTCGCCGCGTCCAGCTTGATATAGCTTACGCGGAACTGCTCCGGTGCCAGAAAGCTGTTTTTATGCTGAGCATAATAGTTTTTAATTTCGTCATCGCTAACCTGCTGTTTAGCCGCCAGCGCGTCCACATTCAGCGTCGCCTGACGTACTACGCGCTGCTGGGAAACCAGTGCCGCCAGCGCATCCGCTTCACCGCTCAGGGTAAAATCAGTACCGGCAATAGCGGAGATCAGCTGCTGAGTGGTCAGCTGCTTGCGCAGCGCTTCCGCATACTGATCGGCGGAAAAGCCCATGCTGTTAATCAGGCCCAGATATTTGGTGTTATCAAATTTACCGTCGGTCTGGAACGCAGGCTGGCTAAAGATGGCCTGTTTGATCTGCTCGTCGCTAATTGCCAGCTTTAGCTCTTTCGCATACTGATCGAGCAGCATTTCATCCACCAGTTGAGAAAGCGCCTGCTGACGAATCTGCTGCATATAGCCCGCATTGCCCGCCAGCTGGGAGAACTGCTCGCCCAGCATCTGCTGCTGACGGCTGCGTTCGTTGTTAAAAGCGCGATCCAACTGCGCACGACTGATCTCCTGTCCGTTAACTTTGGCGGCGTAATCGCCGTTACCGCCGATCAGATAGTTGCCGACGCCGGTCAGCACAAATGACAGGATAATCAGTCCCAGAATAATCTTGAGTACGACATGATTCGACGCCGCACGTAAATTGTCCATCATGGTATGACAACACTCCGCTGTAGTGTGAATGTAAACCTCACGCTGGCGCCCTGTCCCTGCAGGCGTGCGCGTTGCTGCTTTTCAGGCTGACAGTGCCTGACCCTGCTCTGACATCCGCCGCTGACGTTTGTCACCCACAGAATAAAAAAGGCACATCAATAATCTGATGTGCCCGTATGTTACATGAGAACGCATTATCAGTCCTCACTCCACCGAAGAAATTGCTTTAATGGAGTCCGACTGTAATCAGTTCACTGCGTCTTTCAGCGCTTTACCTGCACGGAAGCCAGGAACTTTGCTTGCCGGAATGGTAATTTCTTTACCCGTCTGCGGGTTACGGCCAGTGCGTTCTGAACGCTCACGTACAGAAAACGTGCCAAAGCCAACCAGGGCCACTTCTTCGCCTGATTTCAGAGAATCAGAAACCGAACCAATAAAAGCATCTAAAACACGTCCTGCTGCCGCTTTAGAAATATCAGCGTCTGCGGCAATTTTGTCGATCAATTGTGACTTATTCACTCTATTCATCCCCTCTTTTATTATTCACTATCGCATTCGGCTTCCAGCCAGGTGCGAACGCGCAGCCAGTTATATCAAGGTTGTTGAGCCGAAACAACGGGAATTCTCTGGGTCGCTGTTTCAACAGCCATCTAAATTAGCGGCACAAAAAAAAGCTGGCAAGTCACATTTGACTTGCCAGCTACGCTTTTTAACCGATTTTGTCGTGAGTCACTATTTTGCCGTAGCGACCTGCATGCCAGAAGGGGCGTTTTGCAACGCCAGCGTCAGCACATCCTCGATACGTTTTACCGGATGGATATCCAGATCGGCCAATACATTTTCCGGGATTTCTTCCAGATCGCGCTTATTGTCGTCTGGAATCAATACCGTTTTAATGCCGCCGCGATGCGCCGCCAGCAGTTTCTCTTTCAGGCCGCCGATAGGCAGAACCTGACCACGCAGCGTAATTTCACCGGTCATGGCGACATCCGCACGCACCGGATTGCCGGTCAGACAGGAAACCAGGGCGGTACACATTGCAATACCGGCGCTTGGGCCATCTTTCGGCGTCGCCCCTTCCGGGACGTGTACGTGAATATCACGTTTTTCGTAGAAGTCGCCGTTAATGCCCAGCTTCTCAGCACGCGCACGCACGACGGTCAGCGCTGCCTGGATAGACTCCTGCATTACTTCGCCCAGCGAACCGGTGTAGGAAAGTTTGCCTTTGCCCGGTACGCATGCCGTTTCAATGGTCAGCAGATCGCCGCCCACTTCCGTCCAGGCGAGGCCGGTAACCTGACCGACACGGTTTTCGCTGTCGGCGCGTCCGTAGTCGAAACGCTGTACGCCGAGGAAATCTTTCAGGTTGTCGCCGTTGATCTCAATGTGCTTCAGGTTTTTATCCAGCAGCAGCGCTTTTACCGCTTTACGGCACAGCTTGGAGAGTTCGCGTTCCAGGCTACGTACGCCCGCTTCGCGCGTGTAATAACGAATAATGCCGACAATCGCGCTATCGTCCACGCTGATTTCGCTCTCTTTCAGCGCGTTACGTTCAATCTGCTTCGGCAGCAGGTGCCGTTTGGCGATATTGAGCTTCTCATCTTCGGTATAGCCAGAAAGACGAATCACTTCCATACGATCCAGCAGCGGCGCCGGAATATTCATGGAGTTAGAGGTCGCAACGAACATCACATCGGAAAGATCGTAATCCACTTCCAGATAGTGATCGTTAAAGGCGACGTTCTGCTCAGGGTCCAGCACTTCCAGCAATGCGGAAGCCGGATCGCCGCGCATATCAGATGACATTTTGTCAATTTCATCCAACAGGAACAGCGGGTTCTTCACACCGACTTTCGCCATCTTTTGAATCAGCTTACCCGGCATAGAGCCGATATAGGTGCGGCGATGCCCGCGAATTTCCGCTTCATCGCGCACGCCGCCCAGCGCCATACGAACATATTTACGGCCGGTGGCTTTCGCGATGGACTGACCCAGCGAGGTTTTACCGACGCCCGGCGGTCCGACCAGACACAGAATCGGGCCTTTGATTTTATTAACGCGGCTCTGGACAGCCAGATATTCCAGAATGCGATCTTTAACGCGCTCCAGGCCGTAATGATCGGTATCCAGCGTTTCCTGCGCTTTGCGCAGATCTTTCTTAACCTTGCTGCGCTCGTTCCACGGAACCTGCACCATCCACTCGATATAGCCGCGAACTACGGTCGCTTCTGCCGACATCGGCGACATCATTTTCAGCTTTTGCAGTTCTGCTTCCGCTTTTTCACGCGCCTCTTTCGGCATTTTTGACGCGTCGATCTTACGCTTCAACGCCTCATATTCGTCCGGCGCATCATCCATTTCGCCCAGTTCTTTCTGAATCGCCTTCATTTGCTCATTCAGATAGTATTCGCGCTGGCTTTTTTCCATCTGTTTTTTAACGCGATTACGGATCCGTTTCTCAACCTGTAACAGGTCGATTTCCGATTCCATCATCGCCATCAGATATTCCAGACGCTCATTGACGTCTGACATTTCCAGCACCGACTGTTTATCAGCCAGTTTCAGCGGCATGTGCGCCGCCACGGTATCCGCCAGACGCGCGGCATCATCGATGCTGTTCAGCGACGTCAAAACTTCCGGAGGGATTTTTTTGTTGAGCTTGATATAGCCTTCAAACTGATTGATGGCCGTGCGTACCAGTACTTCCTGCTCACGCTCTTCAATCTCAGGAGAAGCCAAGTATTCCGCCTGGGCGGTAAAATGCTCGCCGTTATCGGCAAGCTGGGTAATACGTGCCCGCTGTAACCCCTCGACCAGCACTTTAACCGTGCCGTCCGGCAGTTTCAGCATCTGCAAAATAGAGGAAACGGTCCCTACAGAGAAGAGATCGTTAATGCCAGGTTCATCCGTTGAAGCCTCTTTCTGTGCTACCAGCATGATCTTTTTATCGTGATCCATTGCGGCTTCGAGGCACCGAATCGATTTTTCCCGACCAACAAACAACGGAATTACCATGTGCGGATAAACCACTACGTCGCGCAATGGCAACACAGGGATTTCAATGCGTTCAGAACGCTCAGGATTCATAGAGCTCTCTCTTATGTTTAAAGTCCGCCAGGTGATGGGTACCGCATAGTGCAGGCTATGTGCCAGGGAACCCACAGGTATTTGAGTATATGGGGATGTTTGCCAGACATTCAATGTCCGTGGCGTGAGAAAAACAAAAGGGGGACAAATTCCCCCTTTATTAGCTTAACTTACTGGTTACGTTGACTAATTATTCGCCAGACGCCTGCTGCGCTTCATGCGTTCCGTAGATCAGCATCGGCTTTGACTGTCCTTCAATAACAGACTCATCAATCACCACTTTTTCTACGTCATCCATTGAAGGCAGATCGTACATGGTATCCAGCAGCGCCGCTTCTACAATAGAGCGCAGGCCGCGGGCGCCGGTCTTGCGCGACATCGCTTTTTGGGCAATCGCCGTCAATGCTTCATCACGGAATTCCAGCTCAACGCCTTCCAGGTTAAACAGCGCCTGATACTGTTTGGTCAGGGCGTTTTTCGGCTCGCGCAGAATCTGAATCAGGGCTTCTTCGCTCAGTTCATTCAGCGTCGCCACAACCGGCAAACGACCAATAAACTCAGGAATCAGACCAAATTTGATCAGATCTTCCGGCTCTACCTGCTCCAGCAGCTCCCCTTCAGACGCTTTTTGCGATTTGCCTTTTACCGTTGCGCCAAAACCAATGCCGGAGCCGGTTTCCACGCGCTGGGAAATGACCTTATCCAGTCCGGCAAACGCGCCGCCGCAGATAAACAGAATTTTCGAGGTATCAACCTGCAAAAATTCCTGTTGCGGATGTTTACGTCCGCCCTGCGGCGGTACGGCAGCGACCGTACCTTCAATGAGTTTCAGCAACGCCTGCTGCACGCCTTCACCGGAAACGTCACGCGTAATTGACGGATTGTCGGATTTACGAGAAATCTTATCAATTTCATCGATGTAGACGATGCCGCGCTGTGCTTTCTGCACGTCGTAGTCACATTTCTGCAGCAATTTCTGGATAATATTCTCTACGTCTTCACCCACGTAACCCGCTTCGGTCAACGTTGTGGCATCCGCCATGGTGAAAGGCACATCGAGCAGACGCGCCAGCGTCTCTGCCAGTAAAGTTTTACCGCTACCGGTCGGGCCAATCAGCAGAATATTACTTTTGCCCAGCTCAATGCCGTTGCTGGTATCGCCGTTGCGCAGGCGCTTGTAGTGGTTATACACCGCTACCGCCAGCACTTTTTTCGCCCTTTCCTGACCGATAACATAATCGTCAAGATGATGGCGAATTTCATGCGGAGTCGGCAATGCGCTACGCTCACGATGCGGCGCGACTTCTTTTATCTCTTCGCGAATGATGTCATTACATAAATCAACACATTCGTCGCAGATATACACTGACGGCCCGGCAATCAGCTTGCGCACTTCATGCTGGCTTTTACCGCAAAAAGAGCAGTACAGCAGCTTTCCTGAACCGTCTTTGCGCTTATCTGTCATCAGCTAACCTCTTCATTTATCCTCGTCCGCAGTTTACTGCGGCGATGGCAGTCAGACTGACTGCCCTCATTCGTAGCCACTCTTCACCTGCTATCCGCACTAACTATAGCGCATGCTGCGGGTTGGAGTCTTATTGGCGGTGCGTAAGAATAGAATCGACTAAACCGTATTCTACCGCTTCACTCGCCGAGAGGAAGCGGTCACGCTCGGTGTCACGCTCGATCTGTTCAAGCGATTTACCGGTATGTTCCGCCATCAATTCGTTCATACGCTGTTTGACTTTAAGAATTTCACGCGCATGAATTTCAATATCTGTCGCCTGGCCCTGATAGCCGCCCAGCGGCTGGTGAATCATGACACGGGAGTTAGGCAGGCAATAACGCTTACCTTTCGTCCCCGCCGTCAACAGAAATGCACCCATTGAGCAAGCCTGCCCCATACAGATGGTGCTGACATCCGGCTTAATAAACTTCATGGTATCGTAAATCGACATACCGGCGGTAATCACGCCGCCTGGCGAGTTGATGTACAGATAGATATCTTTTTCCGGGTTTTCCGCTTCCAGAAACAGCATCTGGGCCACAATCAGGTTCGCCATATGATCTTCAACCTGACCGGTAAGGAAAATGACGCGCTCTTTTAACAGGCGGGAATAAATGTCGTAAGAACGCTCGCCGCGCGAGGTTTGTTCGACCACCATTGGCACCAGCGCCATATTGGGTGCGGAAAATTCACGTTCGCCATTGTATGACATTACCGTCTCCTGGATAAATTTCATTGGCAACACTCTGTACCGATTCTACTTAAGTGAGAACATGAAAACCATGCTTCACGTTGCCACTCTCCGACGCTATCCGGACGGTTAATCAGCCAGCCTTTCACTTTTCACAATATTCGGAAAACTATTTGGGGGCATTCGCCCGTTGTTTCAAGCATAACAACGTTTTCTTCAATCGCTAACCCGGAATAGCATCATAGCCAATAACCTGACGCTTAATTAGCCAAAAAGGTACACAAAAAGCGTTTTCTGAAGGGGATAAATAAAAAGCCCGCTCCTTGCGGCAGCGGGCTTTTAACTTTTAACGCCAGAAAATCAAGCCATTGAGGTCTGATTCATCAGATCCTGGAACTTAGTGGCTTTCTCAGTCACTTTCGCTTTTTCCAGCACTGCTTCAACAGCCTGCTCTTCCAGAGCCACATTGCGCATATTGTTCATCAGCTCCTGGTTTTTGCTGTAGAACTCAATCACTTCCTGCGGATCTTCGTAGGCAGAAGCCATTTCTTCGATCAGCGTTTTTACGCGCTCTTCGTCAGCTTTCAGATCGTTGGTGCGAATAACTTCGCCCAGCAGCAGGCCCACCACTACGCGACGTTTTGCCTGCTCTTCGAACAGTTCGCGCGGCAGTTCCAGAGCCTGTTTCTCGTTACCGCCGAAACGCTGTGCGGCCTGGCGACGCAGCACGTCGATTTCGCCGTCAATCAGGGCAGCCGGTACGTCGATTTCGTTCGCTTTTACCAGGCCGTCAATTGCCTGCGTTTTAACACGGTTACGCACAGCGCCTTTCAGCTCGCGCTCCATGTTTTTACGCACTTCGGCACGCAGACCGGCAACGGAACCATCTTCCACGCCGAAACGTTTGATGAATTCTTCGGTCAGTTCCGGCAGCTCGCGCTCTTCAACTTTCTTCAGCACGATAGCGAATTTCGCGTCTTTACCTTTCAGGTTTTCCGCGTGGTAATCTTCCGGGAATTTCACGTCGATAGTGAATTCGTCGCCCGCTTTATGGCCAACAACGCCTTCTTCGAAGCCCGGAATCATACGGCCCTGGCCCATCGCCAGAACGAAGTCGGAGGCTTTGCCGCCTTCAAACTCTTCGCCATCTACGGAACCGGTGAAATCAACGGTAACGCGATCTTCAGCGGTCGCTTCACCTTCTTTTTCTTTCCAGGTTGCCTGCTGCTTACGCAGGGTATCCAGCATGGCGTCGACGTCTTCGTCAGTCACTTCAACAACCGGTTTTTCAACTTCGATTGCTTCCAGACCTTTCAGCTCGACTTCCGGGTAAACTTCAAATTCAACCGAGTAAGTAAAATCTTCACCCTGCTTGTATTCGCCCGGTACGTAATTCGGCGCGCCGGCCGGATTGATTTTCTCTTTGATGATGGCGTCAACAAAGCCGCGCTGCATCAGATCGCCCAGCACGTCCTGACGAACGGACGCGCCGTAACGCTGCGCAACGATGTTCATCGGCACTTTGCCTTTACGGAAACCATCAATGCGGACTTTCTTCGCTACTTCGACCAGCTCTTTTTTCACAGCGCTCTCGATGCTGTCAGCAGCGACAGTAATCGTAACGCGACGGCCCAGGCCCTGAGTGGTTTCTACTGAAACTTGCATCTTGTTACCTCAAAAAATCACGAGCTCGGTCAACTTCAGATAGCGCAGGCTCATACCTGCATTACCCAACAACCGGGACGGCTTCTGATGAAGAACCCATTCCCTGTTACCAGAAGCGTCCCGAAGCAATTCCGGAAAAATAGACGCCGCATTATAGCGGCATCGTTTTACCGCGTCGAGAACGCAAACCAGGCACAGGTTCGCAGTTTACGGGAAAATAAGCGAAACGAGAGTAAATTGGCGCGGGTGAAGTCTGAAATTCAGGCAAAAGAAAACGGCCCGCAGGCCGTTTGGGTAAACCTTCAGCTTTATCAGGCCAACATGCCCGCTCCGCGGCAATTCGGCGAGGAGAGAACCGTATCCTGTAATCCTTCCCACTCTTTTAGCGTATAGGTATGCAGCGCCAACGCGTGAACGCCGCCCGCCAGTTCCTCGCTCAATGTGCTGTAAATAGCACGATGACGCATTAAAAATCGCTGGTCAGTAAAGTAGTCGCTAACGATCACCACTTTAAAGTGGCTTTCCGATCCAGCAGGGACATTATGACGATAACTCTCATCATGAACTTCCAGGTGGGCCGGTTGAAATGCCGTTCTTAACTTTTCTTCTATTTGTTCGCGAATCATGACTTCCACTCCTCTACGGCAGAGAGCTACGCCCCATCCTTATAAATATTAGTCGGTTTTCAACCGTCTCCGCATCTATTGTGAAAAAAACTGTACCGCTTGTTATCAGGCCAGAATGTCGCCCTGTGCAAGTGCAGGGATAAAGATGCGCGGGCGCGCTAAAAAAACAAGCGAAGTGATGAATTTACGTGCGGTCAGGGCTTTATTCACCGAAAGGCAATGATATGATGATTGTTGTTTCATCAGCAATATCATTCAGACTTACGAGAAAATAAGCATGTTAAAAAAACTCTTTTTCCCTCTGCTGGCTGTCTTCATGCTGGCTGGCTGTGCGAATAACAGCAATACAATTGATGTACAGCCTGCGATTAAGCTGCCTCAGCAGGATCCTGGTCTGATGGGCGTAACGGTCAGCATTAACGGCGCAGATCAACGTTCCGACCAGGCGCTGGCAAAAGTCAACCGTGACGGCCAGCTGGTTACCCTGACGCCAAGCCGCGATCTGCGTTTCCTGTTACAGGAAGTGCTGGAGAAACAGATGACGGCGCGCGGTTATATGGTCGGCCCTAACGGCGCAGTAGATCTGCAAATCGTGGTGAACAACCTGTACGCCGATGTGACCCAGGGTAACCTGCGTTACAGCATTACCACCAGGGCGGACATTTCTATTATTGCCAGCGCGAAAAACGGCAATAAACAGGTGAAAAACTATCGTCAAACCTACAGCGTTGAAGGCGCCTTTAACGCAACCAATGAAAAAATTACCAAAGCCGTTAACTCTACGCTGAGCGATGTCATTTCCGATATGGCGCAGGACACCAGCGTCAGCACCTTTATTAAACAAAACGCGCGTTAATGATGACCGGCGGCCTGGCAGGATGCCGGGCCTGTCTACAGGAAAAGCATAATTATGGATAACCATCTTCTGCGCATGTTCACGCAGCGCAATGCAGCCCTTTTGTTACTGTTGGGTTTTGCTTCCGGCTTGCCCCTCGCACTCACCTCCGGCACGCTTCAGGCCTGGATGACAGTAGAAGGTGTGGATCTTAAAACCATCGGTTTTTTTTCGCTGGTTGGACAAGCCTATGTTTTTAAGTTTCTCTGGTCCCCCCTGATGGATCGCTTTACGCCGCCTTTTTTAGGTCGCCGTCGGGGTTGGCTGTTTATTTCACAACTCCTGCTGATCGGCGGCATTGCGCTGATGGGCAGTATGGAGCCTTCGCGTCATCTTACCCTGCTGGCCGCGCTGGCGGTGCTGGTCGCCTTTTGCTCCGCCTCGCAGGACATTGTTTTTGATGCGTGGAAAACCGATATTCTGCCGCCGGAAGAGCGCGGCAGCGGCGCGGCGGTTACCGTACTTGGCTATCGCCTGGCGATGCTGGTATCAGGCGGCCTGGCTTTATGGCTGGCGGATCGCTATCTGGGCTGGCAGGCAACCTACTGGCTGATGGCATTAATGATGGTGCCTGGATTAATTGCCACCCTGCTGGCGCGCGAACCAACCGATGTTGTTGCCCGACCGCAAACGCTGGAAGAAGCCGTCGTTGCGCCGTTGCGTGACTTCTTTAACCGTAACAACGCCTGGTTAATGTTGTCGCTGATCGTCCTTTATAAGCTCGGTGATGCTTTTGCCGCCAGCCTTACCACCACTTTCCTTATTCGCGGCGTCGGCTTTTCCGCAGGCGATGTCGGACTGGTCAATAAATCTCTCGGTCTGCTGGCCACTATTATCGGCGCGCTGTATGGCGGCATGTTAATGCAACGGTTGAGCCTGTTTCGGGCGCTGATGCTGTTTGGCGTGCTTCAGGCGCTTTCCAATCTCGCCTACTGGCTGCTGTCGGTGACGCCGCCGCATATGTGGAGCATGGCCAGCGCCGTGTTTGCGGAGAATCTGTGCGGCGGCATGGGGACCGCAGCATTTGTCGCTTTGTTAATGAGCCTCTGTAACCGTTCATTTTCGGCTACGCAATTTGCGCTGCTGTCGGCGCTGTCGGCGGTGGGGCGCGTTTATGTTGGCCCGGCGGCGGGCTGGCTGGTTGAACTCTGGGGTTGGCCGGGGTTCTATGCATTTTCGGTGGTGGCCGCTCTGCCCGGTTTGCTGCTGTTGTCCGTCAGTAAACAGAGCCTGCTGCAGTCGCAGTTTATACCTCGTCAGCACTGGCCCTCCGCCTATCGCTGGGCGCTACGCCTGCTGGCTGCGGGCGCTGGGCTGCTGGCGATTTGGCTGGTCGCGCTGGCGTTGGAAGCCGGTGAGATCATCGCCCTGCCTTCGCTACTTCCTTTATTTAATGTCGGCTGTCTGCTGCTTTTTATCGGTATATTTACCGGTACGCTGCTGGATTACCTGGCGCAACGGAAGTTGTTATCCGCTTAATTAAGCCGGGCGGTAAAATAATTTCCGTCCGCTTTCAAAATAAGAGGCGGTGGTAAATTAAAACCATCGCTATTTCCGCAGAAAAAAATTATCCGCCTGGTTTAACAATCCACGTCTAATATTAAAAAACGGTGCGTAATTATTTATGTTTAATAATTATCATCGAAATGATGCAAACTTGTTAAACTATTGAGGCTTGATTACGTTGTTTAGATTCATCCTTTCCTTGATCCCATTCAGGTCATCTTTTTTCGTTATATTAACTCAAACACCTGTCTCCATTAATATTCCGTCACTTCCCGCAACAGATGTGACACCCTTGGCAAAAGGTGTCAACACACTCCTGACAACTTCTTAAGCTGGTTTACACTGCATAAACCTTCCCGTAAAATGCCGCCACACTTAAACGACAATAGAGCCCTTGTCATTGAGGTCGTTAAATGAGACTCAGGAAATACAATAAAAGTTTGGGGATTTTGTCATTAATTGCAGGCACTTTATTGTTAAGTGGCTGTGATAGTGCGTTGTTAAATCCCAAGGGACAGATTGCAATGGAGCAACGCTCGCTGATACTGACGGCTTTTGGCCTGATGTTGATCGTTGTTATTCCCGCGATTCTGATGGCCGTGATTTTCGCATGGAAATATCGTGCGTCTAACACAAATGCAAAATACAGCCCTAACTGGTCGCACTCCAATAAAGTGGAAGCGGTGGTCTGGACCGTTCCGATCCTGATCATCCTCTTCCTTGCTGTACTGACCTGGAAATCAACCCACGCGCTGGAGCCAGGCAAGCCGCTTGCTTCTGACGTTAAACCGGTTGAGATCGATGTAGTGGCGCTGGACTGGAAATGGCTGTTCATTTATCCGGAACAGGGTATTGCGACGGTTAATGAGATTGCGTTCCCGGCCAATACGCCGGTGAGCTTCAGGATCACCTCAAACTCCGTTATGAACTCCTTCTTTATTCCTACCCTCGGCAGCCAGATTTATGCGATGGCAGGCATGCAGACCAAACTGCACCTGATTGCTAATGAGCCGGGTACCTTTAATGGTATTTCGTCTAACTTTAGCGGCCGCGGTTTCTCAGGAATGAAATTTAAAGCCATTGCTACCGCCGATCAGGCTGGCTTCGAGCAGTGGGTAGCAAAAGCGAAACAGGCACCGAATACCTTAACCACCATGGATGAGTTCGAGAAGCTGGCTGCGCCAAGCGAAAATCATCCGGTTGAGTATTTCTCCAGTGCAAATCCTGAATTGTTCAAACAAGTTATTGAAAAATTCAAGATGAACCACGGGACGATGGACATGTCAGGTCATGAAGGCATGGACATGAGTGAAGCCTCTCACGCGGGAGCCGAGGAATAATACGATGTTCGGAAAATTAACGCTGGATGCAGTACCGTATCATGAGCCGATTATCATGGTTACGGTGGCCGCCATCATTCTTGGTGGTCTGGCGCTTGTCGCTGCGCTGACTTACTTCGGTAAGTGGAAATATTTGTGGACCGAATGGCTGACGTCAGTCGACCACAAAAAACTGGGGATCATGTATGTGATCCTGGCATTCGTCATGTTGATTCGTGGCTTTGCCGACGCCATCATGATGCGCGGTCAGCAAATGTTGGCCTCCGCCGGGGAAGCAGGCTTCCTGCCGCCTCATCACTACGATCAGATCTTTACCGCCCACGGCGTTATCATGATCTTCTTCGTAGCGATGCCGTTTGTTGTCGGTCTGATGAACATTGCTGTTCCTTTGCAGATTGGCGCTCGCGACGTGGCCTTCCCATTCCTTAACAACCTGAGCTTCTGGTTCACGGCTGTCGGCGTGATTCTGGTTAACCTGTCACTGGGCGTAGGTGAATTCGCTCAGACCGGTTGGCTGGCTTATCCGCCGCTGTCAGGCGCGGAATACAGTCCGGGCGTTGGGGTTGATTACTGGATTTGGAGTCTGCAGCTTTCCGGTATTGGTACGACATTAACGGGTATTAACTTCTTCGTTACTATCCTGAAAATGCGTGCGCCGGGTATGACCATGTTCAAAATGCCGGTTTTCACCTGGGCATCGCTCTGTACTAACGTCCTGATCATCGCGGCGTTCCCGGTGCTTACCGTCACGCTGGCGCTGCTGACCCTTGACCGTTATCTGGGCTTCCATTTCTTTACCAATGATATGGGTGGCAACATGATGATGTATGTCAACCTGATCTGGGTATGGGGCCATCCGGAAGTTTATATTCTGGTTCTGCCGGTGTTCGGCGTGTTCTCAGAAGTGGTTGCGACGTTCTCCAAAAAACGCCTGTTTGGTTACACCTCACTGGTATGGGCAACGGTTGTTATCACCATCCTCTCCTTCATCGTTTGGCTGCACCACTTCTTTACGATGGGTGCGGGCGCGAACGTTAACGCCTTCTTCGGCATTATGACGATGATTATCGCCATCCCGACAGGCGTTAAAATCTTTAACTGGCTGTTCACCATGTACCAGGGCCGCATTCAGATGCACTCTGCCATGCTGTGGACCGTAGGCTTCCTGGTCACCTTCTCGGTAGGTGGTATGACCGGCGTTCTGCTGGCGGTTCCGGGTGCTGACTTCGTTCTGCACAACAGTCTGTTCCTGATCGCGCACTTCCATAACGTGATTATCGGTGGCGTGGTATTCGGTTGTATGGCCGGTGTGACCTACTGGTTCCCGAAAGCATTTGGTTTCACGCTGAACGAAACCTGGGGTAAACGCGCTTTCTGGTTCTGGATTATCGGCTTCTTCACCGCCTTTATGCCGCTGTACGTGCTGGGCTTTATGGGGATGACCCGTCGTCTGAGCCAGGATATTGATCCGCAGTTCCATTCACTGCTGGTCGTTGCCGCTGTCGGCGCTGCTCTGATCGGTATGGGTATCATCTGCCAGGTCATCATGTTCTGGGTATCTGTTCGCGATCGTCACCTGAACCGCGATCTGACCGGTGACCCGTGGGGTGGTCGTACGCTGGAGTGGTCAACCTCTTCTCCGCCGCCGTTCTATAACTTCGCAGTGGTTCCGCACATCAACGAGCGCGATGCCTTCTGGGAAATGAAAGAAAAAGGCGAAGCGTATAAGCAGCCTGCGCATTACGAAGAGATCCACATGCCGAAAAACAGCGGCGCGGGCCTGATTATTGCCCTGTTCGCAACGGTCTTTGGTTTCGCTGCCATCTGGCATATCTGGTGGCTGATGGGTCTGTCCTTCGTGGCGATGATTGTTAGCTGGATCGTTAAAAGCTTCGATGAAGATGTTGATTACTACGTTCCGGTCAAAGAGATCGAAGCAATTGAGAATCAGCACTTCAAAGATATCAGCAAAGCAGGTCTGAAATAATGGCACAAACACTGTCTAAACAGCACGACGCCCATGCGGAGCATGGGCATCACGATGCGGGAGCCAATAAAGTTTTTGGCTTCTGGATCTACCTGATGAGCGACTGCATTATCTTCGCAACCCTGTTTGCGACCTATGCAGTTATGGTCAACAACACGGCTGGCGGCCCGGCAGGTAAAGACATTTTCGAACTGCCGTTCGTACTGGTTGAAACCGCCCTGCTGCTGTTGAGTTCCATTACTTACGGTATGGCCGTTATCGGCATGAACAACGGCAGCAAAGGCGCAGTTAATCGCTGGCTGGCGTTGACCTTCCTGTTCGGTCTCGGCTTTATCGCGATGGAAATCTACGAGTTCCATCATCTGATCGCTGAAGGCTTCGGCCCGGATCGCAGCGGCTTCCTGTCCGGCTTCTTTACGCTGGTCGGCACCCACGGTCTGCACGTGACTTCTGGTCTGATCTGGATGCTGGTGCTGATGTTCCAGATCGCTAAAAATGGTCTGACTGCGACAAACCGCGCGCGCGTTATGTGTCTGAGCCTGTTCTGGCACTTCCTCGACGTGGTATGGATCTGCGTATTTACCGTTGTTTACCTGATGGGGGCCATGTAATGAGTCATTCTGTTAACGAACATGGCGCCTCTCACGGTAGCGTGAAGTCGTACATGATTGGCTTCATCCTTTCTGTCATCCTGACGGCAATCCCGTTCTGGATGGTAATGGATGGCGGTGCTTCGCATGGCACAATTCTCAGCGTGGTAGTCGTATGCGCGGTCGTTCAGGTGCTGGTTCACCTGGTCTTCTTCCTGCATCTGGATACCAAATCTGAAGGCGGCTGGAACTTTGTGGCGATTGTCTTCTCCGCCATAATTATCCTGATTGTCGTCGTCGGCTCGCTGTGGATCATGTGGAACCTCAACTACAACATGATGATGTCCCACTAAAGAGTCGCTCGTGATGATTAAGCAATACCTGCAAGTAACAAAACCAGGAATTATTTTCGGAAATTTAATTTCTGTTATCGGGGGTTTTCTGCTGGCTTCGAAAGGCAGTATTGATTACACCCTGTTTCTCACCGCCCTGGTTGGTGTCTCACTGGTGGTCGCATCGGGTTGTGTTTATAACAACTTTATCGACCGGGACATCGACAGAAAAATGGAGAGAACCAAGAATCGAGTGCTGGTTAAAGGCCTCATCTCTGTGAAAGTAACCCTGGTTTATGCAACCGCTTTAGGTATTGCTGGCTTTGCGTTGCTGTATTTCGGAGCAAACCCGCTGGCCATGTGGCTGGCGGTCATGGGCTTCGTGGTATACGTCGGCATTTACAGCCTCTGTATGAAGCGTAAATCAGTCTACGGTACGCTGATTGGTAGCCTGTCCGGCGCTGCGCCGCCGGTCATTGGCTACTGCGCAGTGACTAACGAGTTTGATGCTGGCGCGCTGATCCTGTTGGCGATCTTTAGCCTGTGGCAAATGCCGCATTCCTATGCGATAGCTATCTTCCGCTTTAAAGATTACCAGGCGGCGAACATTCCGGTTCTGCCGGTAGTGAAAGGCATTTCCGTGGCGAAAAATCATATTACGCTCTACATTCTGGCGTTTATGATTGCCACGCTGATGCTGACGCTGGGCGGCTACGCTGGCTACAAATATCTGGTGGTTGCGGCAGCAGTCAGCGTGTGGTGGCTGGGTATGGCGCTTTCAGGTTACAAAACCTCAAACGATCGCGTTTGGGCTCGTAAACTGTTTGTCTTCTCCATTGTGGCTATCACGGCGCTGAGCGTAATGATGTCGGTTGATTTTATGGCGCCGGCATCGCAGAACCTGCTGACTTACGTACGCTAAACGTAAGCACATCACTAAGGGCGCTTATTGCGCCCTTTCTTTTTGTTACGACTGCTTAAACACTTCTGTTTTACCCGCCCTGCCCTGCTCCGTAAAATATTGTCAGTGATAAAACTGAGGTTGTAATGAACGATAACAAGATGACACCGGTTGAGCTGCGAGCAACCTGGGGTTTAGGCACCGTTTTCTCTTTGCGTATGCTGGGCATGTTTATGGTCCTGCCCGTGCTGACCACTTATGGCATGGCTTTGCAGGGCGCCAGTGAATCGCTGATTGGCCTGGCGATTGGGATTTATGGGCTGGCGCAGGCCATTTTCCAAATCCCGTTCGGCCTGCTTTCTGACCGAATTGGTCGTAAACCGCTGATTGTCGGCGGACTGCTGATCTTTGTGCTGGGCAGTATTATCGCCGCCAGCACCACTTCAATTTGGGGCGTGATTCTGGGCCGCGCCTTACAGGGTTCCGGTGCCATAGCCGCTGCGGTTATGGCGCTGCTCTCTGATTTGACGCGCGAGCAAAACCGCACCAAGGCGATGGCGTTTATCGGCATCAGCTTTGGCGTTACCTTCGCGATCGCGATGGTATTGGGCCCGATTATTACTCATGCGCTTGGCCTGCATGCACTGTTCTGGATGATCGCTGTGCTTGCCAGCTGCGGCATCCTGATTACTTTGCTGGTGGTGCCCAACACGCCGCATCATGTGCTGAACCGCGAATCAGGCATGGTAAAAGGCACCATACGCGAAGTGTTGATGCAGCCGCGTCTGTTAAAGCTGAATATCGGCATTCTCTGCCTGCATATATTGTTGATGTCGAGCTTTGTTGCCCTGCCAGGCCAGTTTGAGCAGGCGGGCTTTCCGGCGGAGCAGCACTGGAAAATTTATCTGGTCACCATGTTAGTCGCCTTTGTCGCCGTGGTGCCTTTTATCATCTATGCCGAAGTTAAACGTCGCATGAAGCGAGTGTTTATCTGCTGTGTGGCGCTGATTCTGATTGCCGAAATCGTACTGTGGGGCGCCGGTAACCATTTCTGGACGCTGGTTATTGGCGTACAGCTGTTTTTCCTCGCCTTTAACCTGATGGAAGCTATTCTGCCTTCGTTAATCAGCAAAGAATCCCCGGCGGGATATAAAGGCACCGCCATGGGCATCTACTCCACCAGCCAGTTTTTGGGCGTGGCGATTGGCGGAAGCCTGGGCGGCTGGATTTTCGATCGGTTTGATGCGCAAACGGTATTTTTGATGGGCGCTATCGTTGCCACCCTGTGGCTGCTGTTGAGCAGCACCATGCAGGAGCCGCCTTATGTCAGCAGCCTGCGTATCGTGCTGACTGATAAGGCGCTTAACGATCCGCGTCTTGAACAGAAGCTCAAAGCGCAACGCGGTGTCTCCTCGGTCTTTATCGTGCCGGAAGAGCGCAGCGCCTATATTAAAATTGACAGTAAAGTGACCAGCCGGGTTGAGCTGGAAGCGCTTATTGCCAGCGCATAACGGCTTGCCCCTTTCCGCCAGGAAAACATATTAAAAATAAAGGCCGCATGGCGTAATGCTGATCACTCAAGGAAATGAGGCCCTGGGATTCGGGCCTGTAATGAAAGAAAACAGGGCTGAAGACTTGATGCTTTCGTTTTTCCTTCAGGCTTAATAGTGAATTTATATTCATTAAAATGCTTAACTGACGGGCATTAGCCGCCTGGCGCGACCTTCAGACATCACTGCAACCTGAGGCACCGGAAGGTAGTATGGTGCCTGATCTCATTACCACAGACTGGGACGCAGTAGGCGCCACCTGATAACATTACCGCAGCCTGAGGCACAGAAGGCGCGGCCTTCAAATCAGAACCGGTGCCTGCACAGGCAGGCCGGTCCGATCGTAAAGACGCAAAAAACGTCATCCCTGACGGCTCGGCCCGCGGCGTCCCTGCCGCGGGACGCTTTACTCCTCTGCCCGGCCTGCCTGTGCCGCAAACATCGGTGACGTCTGTCAGTAAAATCACGCGCCTCCGCTTAGCGATACGGCGCTATTACAGTTAATTAATCGCGGAAGTTTTTAAACTGGAACGGCTGTCCCAGATTACCGCCGCGCACCAGCGCAATAGCGCTTTGCAAATCATCGCGCGACTTACCGTTAACGCGCACTTCCTCGCCCTGAATCTGCGCCTGCACCTTAATTTTGCTGTCTTTAATCAGCTTGACGATTTTCTTCGCCATATCGGTCTCAATGCCCTGCTTCAGCTTAGCATCCAGACTCCAGCTCTTACCGCTGTGTTCAATTTGCTCCGGCACTTCCAGCGCAGCGCCTTCAATGCCGCGCTTCAGCAATTTTTCACGCAGAATATCCACCAGCTGCTTAACCTGAAAATCGGACTCGGTCGTCACTTTGATAATCTGCGCTTTTTCATTCAGTTCGATGCTGGCGCTGACGTTACGAAAATCGAAGCGCGTTGACAGTTCACGGTTGGCGTTTTCCACCGCATTACGTACTTCCTGCATATCGATTTCTGAAACAATATCGAAAGATGGCATAATTTTTCCTCCAGACGCTAAAGTGACAGGCATAATACCTGCTTGTGCGCGGCAAGGAAAATGCCCCGGTGGCACAGCTATACTCAATTAACTCGCCGGTAAGGCTCTGAAAACCCGCCTGCGGGAGGACGCATGAAAATTACGGTACTCGGCTGCGGCGCGCTGGGCCAGCTCTGGCTGGCGGCGCTCGATCGTCAGGGCCATGAAGTGCAGGGCTGGCTGCGCGTTCCGCAACCCTGGTGTTCGGTCAACGTAATCGAAACGGACGGCTCCGTTATTAATAAAACCTTTATTGCCAACGATCCGCTGTTTCTCAGCCAGTGCGATTTGCTGCTGGTTACCCTCAAAGCCTGGCAGGTCTCCGGCGCGGTTAAAAATCTGCAATCCCTGCTGCCCGCTGACTCGCCGGTGCTGCTGCTGCACAACGGCATGGGGACACTGGAAGAGCTAAGCGGCTTGCCGCAGCCGCTGCTGCGCGGCGTCACTACCCATGCGGCCAAACCTGACGGCACAGTTATCCTGCACGTCGCCAACGGTATCACCCATATTGGTCCGGGTTCAGCGGGAAGCGCGGCGTTCAGCGATATTGCCGAAACGCTGCATCAGGCGCTGCCCGATGTCGCCTGGCATACCGACGTTTCGTCCGCCTGCTGGCAGAAACTGGCGGTCAACTGTGTGATTAATCCGCTGAGCGCTATAAATGATTGCCTGAACGGCGAGCTGATTGCCTGGCCGGAATCTGTCACCCGGCTGTGTGAAGAGGTGGCGGCGGTGATGACGCGCGAAGGGCTGCATACCAGCGCTGAACAGTTACAGGAGTACGTTTATGCCGTGATTAACAGTACGGCGTTAAACGTCTCTTCGATGCTACAGGATGTCCGCGCCCAGCGCCGGACTGAAATTGATTATATTACCGGCTATTTGCTGCAACGGGCGAGGGCGCAGGGGATCGCCGTGCCGGAAAATGCCCGTCTGTATGAGCTGGTTAAGCGAAAGGAACAAGATTATGAGCGCGAACGTATCGGTGCTGGTCTGCCTGGCACATGGCACTGAAGAAACCGAAGCGGTAACCGTTATCGATCTGCTGGTGCGCGGCGGCATTAGCGTCACCACGGCCAGCGTCAATGGCGACGGCGATCGTGAAATCGTCTGTTCACGTGGCGTCAGGCTGTTAGCGGACAAGGTGCTGGTTGACGTGGCGGACAATGATTTTGCTGCTATCGTCCTGCCGGGCGGACTGAAAGGTGCGGAAGCCTTCCGCGACAGCCCGCTGCTGGTAGAAACGGTCAGGCAGTTTCATCTGTCAGGACGCATTGTCGCCGCTATCTGCGCGGCGGCCGGTACGGTGCTGGTGCCGCACGATCTCTTTCCGTTAGGCAATATGACCGGCTTTCCCGGCCTGAAAGAGACCATTCCCGCCGAGAAGTGGGTAGAAAAACGAGTGGTATGGGATGCGCGTGTCAATCTGCTGACCAGCCAGGGCCCAGGCACGGCAATGGATTTCGCGCTAAAGCTAATCGATCTGTTAGTGGGAAAAGAGAAAGCGCGCGACGTGGCGGAACAGCTGGTGCTGGCAGCGGGTATTTATAACTACTGCGATTAAAATTATAAATGACATTGCCTTTTCATTGAAAAATGGAAAAGCAATGTACTATTTTTAGTCTGTATTTAAAATGCCCGGGTGAAAATGTACCATTTCAATAACAAAATTCACCAGTAAAAAGGGCTGGACAAATAAAAATGCTTCTCCGAAACCCTTGCTCTGACAATATCTTTCACACGCATAATTTATGCTATATGTATTAGCACACCGTAAAAAGTTCCGCCACAGGATAAAACAATAGATTAGCTTTAGCACACCGTTTCATCATGCTTAACCACAATATTGCTTTCATTAACTATATCAAAGAATGTATTTATAAATTTCATACCGTCATTAGCATCGTTCCTCTCCTTACAGAAAACGTATAAGGGTAAAGAAAATTTAAAAGGTAAAATTTCTTCCTCATTAAGATTATTAAAATAGGGTCGAAAATTTAAGCAATCTCCTTTTTCAAACCGCCGCTTTTGCAGCTCTGCATTATCTATCTGCAATATCTTCCCGGTAAATCCCTGACTTTGCAAATTCGAAATTTTTTGTTGAAACTCAATCGAATCAGCTAATGCACTTTCTACTATTAAATCTTTTTTTTTCCACTGCTTTTGTACCGAAGGATGGCAACATAATGTGTAAACAATTATAAATTTCTTTTCTATAAAACAATCAACTCCATACGGTCTGGAAAAAGACATAAAAATATCATCTTCTTTACTAAGACTGGCAGAATATTTAATGTCCGGTACGTTTCCCGATCGTGTTAACACCTGTTCTATTATATTAGTAAAAAAATCAGAGCCAGCCAAAGGAGATGAAAGCGTCAGATTATGCTGCTTTTTTAAAAGCTTTATCTTTTTCAGGTAACAATAATGAGGCGAAAGTTTGTGGTATAGCTCATCTGCCGCAGCAGTAGGAATAATGTTATTCCTTTCAATAATAAAAAGTTTCACCCCTAACCATTCTTCAGTGATCTTTAACATTCTCGACACTGGCGGCACGGTAAGATATAAATTTTTAGCGGCCCTTTTTAAGTTTTTCTCCTCATAAACAGTGATAAAAACTCGCATTGGTTTCGATATAAACATAGAGTTTACCTTCTAAGGGAAAATATTTCTTTTTAATCCTTTTAGTGAACAAAGTCGAATTTAATTAACAACATTTAAATTACGACAACGTGTTACTCCAGAAATCTTTACCATACCAAAGGTGACATACCGATACGCTAGTGCTTTGAAAGCAATGATCAAAAAAATCCTTCTTTTCATTATAAATTTTGACTTAACACAAATAAACAATATAAACCATTTTTTATAACATCATAGTGTTATTTGCCTTATATACAGAATAATTTATATTCCATATATAAGCTTTTTTAATGATATTGGCTCATATTTACGCCGGATATCAATTCTTCATGCAAAAAAATAAGAGATTTCCCATTTTACCCTCCTCCCCTTAAGAAGAAGTGTTACCCATCGGTAACGCTGATAAAACAATAACAATGAGTGGCCCTGTTTTCCCCACCATCCAGGCATTAGCAGCAAAATTTTTTTGAAGCATCTTATATTGTTAAAATATTTAAATTTCATTTCTGACATCAATAAAAATCACGTCTTTAAGTTGAAACTTTGTCAAAATAAACCACTATCATAAGTACCTCCCCGGAGACGCTCTTTCATTAACTGTTTCTTATAAAAAACCAATAAGGCCCGGAGATTGACATGAATCCAACCGATATTTTTAATAAAATCCTTGATAAAGAGGGTGGATATATAAACCACCCGCTGGACAGAGGCGGCGCTACCTGTTGGGGGATTACTGAAAAAGTAGCCAGAAGCCATGGATATACTGGCCCAATGCAATTACTACCACGAGAAACTGCCCTGACAATTTTGAATACGGATTACTGGATTAAACCTGGCTTTAATAAAATTGCTGAGATATCACCCGTTATCGCCAGAAAACTCTGCGATGCAGGAGTAAATGTCGGACCCGCCACGGTAATTAACTGGTTACAACGCTGGTTAAATGTATTCAGTCAGCAGGGAAAACAATATGCGCCTGTTTCTCCCGATGGAAAAACAGGCGCACAAACGCTAAAAGCGCTGAACGATTTCCTGGCAATGAAAGAGATGGAAAATGAGAAAGTTATGGTGAAAGCATTAAATTGCAGTCAGGGAAACCATTACCTTACTCTTGCAGAGGCACACCCGACAGATCAAATTTTTATCTACGGATGGATAAGTAAGCGAATAGCTTTTTAAGGAGGAGTCCGTCATTAACGACGCTCTATGTCAAGCACCTGTATTAATAAATTGATTATAAAAACAACATAACGCTGTCACATAAAGCGATAATCAGCAAAACACTTCATTTATAAAGAGACGAAAAGAGGTTTAAAAACATGCTTTCTTTTTATGGTGAAAATCTGCTTTTACAAAGTCTGCACTGGCTGAGCCTTTATATTCCTTCACTTTATGCCGGCTTTGCAGCAATGAGCGTTTCGGCCCTGATGGAGCTACGTGCGCATAGCTCTATCCGGGACGTCATCACCGGCGCAGGAATTTGTGGTATAGTTGGCGTCACTATTTCCTCTCTGTTGCAATATCTGGGCCTGCCTCCTAACGGTGGTGCTTTTGCCGGGGCAATGATAGGCCTGTTGGGGGTGACGAAGCTCTCTGAATTTGCGCAACTGTTTATATTTCGACGTACAGAGTCCAAAAAAAACCCGCCTTAATAACACAAACCGGACCAGAATTCCATACGTTCCCCTGCTCACAGCTTATTAAAATATCCACATCACTGTAAGTTATTACAATAATAAAAAACCGTTTTCTTTCGGCATAAAGTATGACTAACCCTGTTTACTAAAAGCCCCTGAGATTTTTATAAAACGGTGCCAATAAATATTATAAAAAAATATTAACTCATATAGCGTTGCAAAAACCTTCATTTCATCCTAAAAACGGGTGACTTCTCTGAATATCTTTTTCGCGTTTTCCTCCTCCCTGTAACAATGGCTCACCAGCAAATCATAGAAGATTTTCCAGTTCCTGTTCCAGGAGCGTATATGTAATTCAGGTAAATGCTGCAATATCGCTTTATAAACGGTAGATGCCTTAACCAGGCTATATCCTTTTCCTTTACAACGCTGACACTCTTTAAATACCGGTATGCCTCGTTCTCTGGATGCTTTGCGATCCTGCATCACACCTCTGCCACCACACCGACAGCGGGACGATACCACGCCTTTTCCCAGACAAGCAGGGCAGTTAACCGATGCTGATAATTTAACAGGCTTATCTTCATGCGTTAGTTGATCCACGCTGCCTGTACCTGTACAGACAGGACAAATATGGCAACTCGCGGCCGAACTACAACAATCATCCAGTGCAAAGGAAGCCAGTATGATACTACACTTTGTAAATTTTTCTCCCGCCCCCTTACGCAGAGCTGAGGGTGCGTGCTGCTGGCTGAAGAGTAGCAAATGTTCAGTAACTTCCTGCTTATATTTGTTTTTATCAACAAACTTCGCCAGTAACAGGTTAACCCCAAGCGGCGCTTTAGCAGAAGCAAGACTGAATGCCATCATTATATCAGAGGCTGTGACTTTCTCAGGGGAGGTGCCTTTGCCAGAGCTTGTAAAATTGACGGCGTGTGGAAACAACAGTTTGAGCGCATGTTCTATTTCCATTATGTTCACCTGCCTGGTTATTTTTTATTAAATCAGACGTTGAAATAGATTAAGTATAAGCCGCTCCCGACCTGGCAGAGAAAATAATTCTTAATGTTTAGTCATTAAATAAAATTATAATAGTTGCGTTAAAAAACTGGCTCTGTCCATAAATGGAAACTAGGATATAAACAATGGAATAATTTATCCGGCGCGTTAATACGCAGCTCAGATATATACATGACTTTTAAATGTCCCACTCAATAACAAAGAAAAGACTTTCGTTCTATATTCGTTACTTATAATACAAGAGGACAAGTTCCATCCTGTGCTACCGCTGTTTTACAGATAATAACCTCCCCATAACTCAACCTGAGAGAAATAAACATGGCTACGACTACTGCTGAAATTGCAGCACAATATCCTATTCCAACCTACCGTTTTGTTGTAACCGTAGGCAATGAGCAAATTCCCTTTACCAGCGCATCCGGGTTAGATATTACTTACGATACCATTGAGTACCGCGATGGAACCGGGAGCTGGTATAAAATGCCCGGTCAGCGTCAGTCGGTAAGTATTACATTAAGTAAAGGCGTATTCCCCGGTAAGAATGCGCTTTATGAGTGGGTTAATTCGGTTCAGCTTAATCAGGTGGAAAAAAAGGATATTATTATTAGCCTGACGAATGAAGCCGGGACGGAAGTCCTGCTGAGCTGGACCGTGGTCAACGCTTTTCCTACCTCTCTGACCTCCCCTTCTTTTGATGCAACCAGCAATGAAATTGCGGTACAGCAAATTACCCTTATGGCTGACAGGGTCAATATGCAAACGGTCTGACAGAGTGGAGTAACACGCTATGGCTGTTGAAACGACGTATCCTGGCATCTATCTCAATGAAGAGAGTTCGTCAGGCCAATCAATTACCACGTCTGCCACTGTTGTACCAGCATTTGCCTATCGTGGCGGGAGCAGTGAACATCCCCCTAATGGGAGAAAAACCGTACGATATACCAACTTCCTGGAATTTGCCGCCGCGCACGCGGGAGATGAAGAGTGGGGATATTATACCAGTGTCAGATTGTGGTTTATGCAGGTTGGCAGCCCCTGTTATATCGTACAAAAAGATAATTTTGAGGTAGAGAAATATCCTGAAATCAATCTGGCCGTGGCGGCCGGTAGCCAGACGGATTTGTTTACGCATGTTACTCGCCTTGCCGACAGTAATATCTTTTTTCTGCTCGACGGCCCGGAAAGTAAAATAGCAGCCGATGCCACGTCCAGCGCTGTTATGCAAGACTATCCCTCTTCATCACAGGCGGCCGCCTTTTATCCCTGGGTAAAAGTAAACTGGAACGGAAAGGATTTTCATGTTCCCGCCAGCGCCTTTGCCGCCGTCGCGATCGCTCAAACCGACCGCATGCGTGGCCCGTGGAAGGCTCCCGCGAATCAGATTATCAACGGTGTCGAACCACTTTTTGTCGTCAGCGATGCATTGCAGGGGCAATTTAACAGCGGTAAGGCGCTGAATATGATCCGCCAGTTTCCCGACAGTGGCACCACTCTGTGGGGGGCGCGTACTCTGGAGGATAGTGATAACTGGCGCTACATCCCGGTACGCCGGCTGTTTAATATGATGGAGCGGGATATCCGAAATGCGCTGCACAACCTGATCTTTGAACCCAACACCAGCCATACCTGGCAGCAGGCCATCAGCGCCATCAGCGCTTATCTGTACAACCTTTGGCGCCAGGGCGCACTGGCCGGCAGCCGACCGGAAGAGGCATTCTTTGTAAAGGCCGGCAAAGGTAGCACCATGACGGAAGAAGATATCAGGAATGGAAAAATGATTATTCAGATCGGTGCCGCAGCCGTACGCCCGGCCGAGTTTATCATCCTTTCTTTTACGCAAAACCTGAATGGTTGATACCTCTCCTTTTAGCTGACGTACTCCTTATCCCTATTCTACAGGAGCCATTATGACCACCGTCACCTCCTATCCGGGCATATATATTGAAGAAGATAATCTGCCCACATTTTCAGTAAACAGTTCGCCAACTGCCGTGCCCGCCTTTGTGATGGAACGTGCCAGTGGACCGGTACAAACAAAATTTACCCGCGTTAACTCCTGGGCGGATTTCAAGGCCGCCGTACCGGACGATTATACAGGTAAATACACTTATTATGATGCGTTGCGTTACTGGTTCAGCCAGGGTGGCGGTTACTGCTACCTGGTCGATTACCCCCAGCTGGATCAGCTGGACAAATATGATGACATTACGTTAGTGGTCGCGTCTAACCATAATACGCATATTTTTAGCAAGTTAGATGCCGTTGTCGGCAGCGGAAAAAAACGCTTTGTATTGCTGGATGGCCCACAGGAGCAAATTACCGGTAGCAGCACTCCCGCCACGCTGATGGCGGATTATCCTGCCAGCCCCTGTGCAGCCGCCTGGTATCCCTGGTTAAAAGCCGAGTGGAGCAAAAAACTTATTCCTCCCAGCGTAGCCGCCGCCGTGGCGATTGCTCAGACCGATCGTAACCGTGGCGTCTGGAAAGCGCCCGCCAATGTCGTGCTGAACGGGTTGACACCGCAATTCAATGTCTCTGACGATCTACAGGGCCAGTATAACAGCGGCAAGGCGCTGAATATGTTCCGCAATTTTCCTGGCAGCGGAACCGTCGCCTGGGGCGCCCGCACGCTGGAAGATAGCGATAACTGGCGCTATATCCCGGTACGTCGGCTATTCAGCAGTGTGGAAAAAGACATTAGCCGCGCCCTGAATAACCTGGTCTTTGAGCCAAACAGCCAACCCACCTGGCAACGGGTACGTGTCGTTATCGACAACTATCTGCACAAGCTGTGGCAACAGGGCGCGCTGGCCGGCAGTACACCTGCCGAGGCCTGGTTTGTGCAAACAGGTAAAGATATCACCATGACAGATGACGATATCAATCAGGGCGTAATGAAAATCAACGTTGGCCTGGCTGCCAGCCGTCCTGCCGAATTTATTGTACTGCAATTTACCCAGTCCCTTAATCAACCCTGAGGATCGACTATGCCTATCGTCACGACTACCCCTGGCGTTTATATTGAAGAAGACGCCACGCCCGCCATTTCCGTTGCCGCTGGCGCCACTGCCGTACCGCTGTTTGTCGGCGACTTTTCCCCAACAGACAGCGCCAACGAGGGAAAAATAGTTCGCATCAGCAGCTGGCTGGACTTTACCACTAAATTTAAGTTACAGAGCTCAATAAATGTGGAAATTACTTCAACCCCTCCCGCCTCGTCCAAAAAGGCGTTAAACGATGAGGAAGAGAATAACGAGGGCAAAAACAGGAAAAAAAGTAAAAGCTCGCCCCTGTTAGCTGAAGACAACAACACCTATACCTATGAGGTGAAGGAAATTAATAAAACGGCTATTACACCGTGGCGCGCGCTTCAGCTCTATTTCCAGAACGGCGGCGGTGCCTGTTATATTTGCGCATTGGCAGCAAGCAGCGATCAAAACAGCGATATGAGCGTCATAACATCGTTGATTGCCGAAACGCCTGAAATTACGCTGGTGGTAAGCGCGCAGGCAGCTACAGATTATCGGACGAGCCTCTATACTGCCCTTGCCAGTACGGTGGCCAGCGGCAGTACTGCCGGCGTCTTTCTGCTGGCGGACAGCGAAGATGGTGAAACGGTTGCAGGTATCAGCGAATCACCGCATGTTGCTGCTTATTATCCCCCCCTCTATGTTGCCCTTAGTACACTGAGCGACGAAGAAATTACCATCAGCGGCTACAGAGATCAGACGATTGTAGATGAATCCGTCACAACGCTGCCCGCGTTAAAAGCCCACAACGCTACGCTGGCCCAGCAGGTCACCGAGGCGCTGAAAACATCGTTTGCCACAGGCATTAGCGCGCCCACCAGCGTAGCAATGGCTGGCGTATGGTGTGCTAATGACCGCACGCGTGGCGTCTGGAAAGCACCGGCAAATATTGTACTGAATGGCGTGTCTGGCGTTGAGACGCTGGTCACCGATGACAGTCAGGGCACCATGAACACGAAGGGTATCAACGTCATCCGCTATTTCAGCGATCGGGGCTACGTTGTCTGGGGTGCCAGAACGCTGGAAAACAGTGATAACTGGCGCTATATCCCGGTTCGCCGCCTGTTTGACGCGGCCGAACGCGATATTCAGCGGGCGCTACGTCCGATGGTATTTGAACCCAACAGTCAGCCGACCTGGCAACGCGTCTATACCGCCATTGATAACTATCTTCACAGCCTTTGGCAGCAGGGCGCACTGGCTGGCAGTAAACCGGCAGAAGCCTGGTTTGTGCAGGTGGGCAAAAATGTCACCATGACGGAAGATGATATTAATCAGGGAAAAATGATCGTGAAAGTGGGGTTGGCTGCCGTGCGCCCTGCCGAATTTATTGTGCTGCAGTTTACGCAAAATATGTCGGCCTGACCCGGCAAAATCCTTCCTGTTCAGTTTGCACCCCTGCCAGGCTGAACGCTTAAACGACACTTTGCTTTCAAAGGTAAACCCGCTATGGCTATGGTGTTACCCGGTGTGACGTTGACCAACAGCGTCCTGACCACTCAGGCCAGTGATACCGCTGTCACTACTCCTCTCTTTATCGGTTTTACGCAGCAGGAAAACGATCGCACCTTACAAACGGTGAAAATCGAGTCGCTGAGTGAAGCCACCTCCCACTTTGGTGAACAGGGAGATTTGTATCAGGCGCTACGCCATTTTTTTGATAATAAGGGAAGCTACTGTTATGTGCTGTCACTGGGCAAACTTCCTGAAACGCAGACAGGCGCAGCGGACGCGCCTGATAATGATAATCCGGCGGCACAGTCTTTACTGACGGCATTACAGGAACCGGCCCTGGCAGAGATCATCGCCACGGAGAACAGAGCCAGCCTGTTAGCCGTACCTGAAATGAGTGGGTTTAACCTGAGTGCAGAGACAGCAGACGGCGGCCTGAGTTTGTGGCAGCAGGGCTGGACGCTGCTGCTCTCGTTCTGCCAGCGGCGGCGCGATCTTTTCGCCCTGCTGGAAGCGCCGGAAAGCACGGCGGTGACCAATAAGCTGGTCACCGCGATTTCAGCTTCCAACCTGCACCAGGCGGCGGCCTGGTGGCCCCGTTTACAAACTCAGTATGTTGATGATACGGGGAGTTTTCGGGTGCTTTCACCGGTGGCCGCCGTGGCCGCCGTTATTCAGAATAATGCCCGCCAATATGGTATCTGGAACGCGCCAGCCAATATTGCCCTGGCAAAGGTGGTTCGCCCTACATTAACCGGACATGCCTTTCAGCCACTGTTGAACGAACAGGGCATCAACCTAAACCTGATCCGCAGCTTCGCCGGTAAAGGGGTGCGCTTATGGGGTTGCCGTACCTTAATGACCGATACGGCATCGCCCTGGCGTTATATACAAACTCGCCTGTTAGCTAATTATGTTGAAAGCCAGCTCAGCAGGCTGGTGCGGCTCTGGCTGTTTGAGCCTAATAACGCCTTGACCTGGATGAAAATAAAAGGCCAGACGCTGATGTGGTTACAGCAACAGTGGCGGGCGGGCGCCTTTTACGGCACCAAAGAGGAGGACGCCTATAACGTATCCATTGGGTTAAATGAAACCATGACCGAGACGGATATCAGTCAGGGTCTGATGCGGATGAATATCAGGCTGGCACTGCTCGCGCCAGCGGAATTTATTGATATTTCGCTGGTGCTTGATTCACGCAACGGCATTTCAGTACAAACCCAACAGGAGAAACAGCATGTCAGAACTTATCACGCCCTCCGTAGCACACCGCTTTAGTACCACCTTTATTTTTGATACCGGTAGCGTGTTTGACGCCATCCCCTCGATTAATGTCGCTTTCCAGCGTATCTCTGGCCTGAGCCGGGAGCTGCAGGTAACTCAGCACAGCGAAGGTGGTGAAAACGCGCATAACCTGTGGCTGCCCGAAAAGATCCAACATGGCACATTGGTGATGGAAAGAGGAATTACGCTCGCAACAGAACTGACGCTGGAATTTGATGCGGTCATGAGCGGAGAAAAACCTGTCTGGGCTAACGTGCTTATTATGCTGCTTAGCGAAAATAATCTTCCCCTGACAAGCTGGTTGGTGAGCCGCGCGCTCCCGGTACGCTGGCAGACAAGCGATTTCGATGCCAACAGTAATACCGTGATGATTAATACGCTGGAGCTGCGCTATCAGAATATGACGCTAATGGGAGCCAAGATGTGACGATTGAAATCCGCCAGTTAGTTATTGAGGCAAAAGTAACTGGAAATCCCGTTCCCACGAAGACCTCCACCAGCGAACGTGAAGAGCGACGCCTGATAGAAAAAATCTGTCAGGAAGTCCTGCTGGTGCTGCGTGATAAACAGGAGTATTTATGAGCTTGTTGGGTAATGAATTAGCGAAATTAACCATCACCGCCTACAAAGATCGCGAAGGGAAAATCCCGGCGGGAGAAATCAGCACCCTGTTTAACCCCGATTCCCTTCAGCTGGAATACCAGAGCCATTATGTTGCCAGCGAAAGTATTAATAAAACGGTGCAGAATAACCGTTACGTTTCCACTCAGCCTGCCGGACTTAATCTGACGCTGCTGTTCGATGCATGGATGCCGGGCAACACGGCGTCGGTTGATCAACAGCTGGGGATATTAAAGGCACTTTGTGCCACAGACGCCACCACCGAAGCGCCCTATTTCCTGAAAATCACCTGGGGAAATATGCGCTGGGAAAACAAAGGTTACTTTGCCGGACGCGCCACCAGCCTGACGGTAAATTATAGCCTGTTCGATCGTGACGCAACGCCGCTGCGTGCCACGGCGCAGCTCTCCCTGGTTGCCGATGAGAGTTTTGTGATACAGGAAGCGGAACGACAGCTGGAAGCGCCTGCTAATACCCTGGTTAACGTAGGGGATGTCACTACGGCGGCGTTGGTCGCGGCAACCATCGCCGCTATGACTGCGCAAACCATCAGCTATCTGGATCTGGCATTTGAAAATGAGCTGGATCATCTGGACGATCTGAATCCAGGCGACGTGCTGTCGACCGTGATCCTGGGGGCAAAATGAACAGCAAGCCGATCCTCACGCTGGGCGACCTCTCCCTTCAGCAGCTGGCGCTCGAGAGCCTGGTGATTAACCAGCAGATTAATAAAATCCCTTCCGCCAGAATGACCTTAACCGCCATGACAGACACCGCCGGAGGGTTTTCTTCAGCGCTACAGAGCGAGCTGGCCGCCAGCCGACCGGGAGAAAAGCTTACCATCGCTCACGACAATCAGACGCTATTTAGCGGCTATATCATCAGCCAAAATATTATCCTGAAGGGAAAAACCAGCTCAGTGATTCTGGAAGCACGCCATGCTCTGCAAAATTTACTGCCGGTCAGGCGCAGCCAGATTTACCGCCAACAAAGTGATGAACAGATACTGCGCGCCTTGTTCGACACCGCAGGCGTCGAATTAACGTTAACGCAGGCCGCGCAGCTGAATACGCAACAGGATCAGATCATTCAGTTTCGCTGTGATGACTGGAGCTTTATTCGTCACCGGCTGGCCGCTAACAATTGCTGGCTGTTGCCCGATGCCGCCAGCCCTGGCTGTACTATCCGCACGATGGGGCTGTCCGACGAGCCTGCAGAAACCATCGCCAATAAGGATAACAGCGGCGAAGATCTCTATGAGCTGGAGATAAAATTCGATAACCGCTTTACCCTCAGCGAAACGGTTACCGGAGGATGGGATGTCATCCAACAAGCTCCCGGCATTGAACAGCGCGCCAGCAAAAGCCCTTTCGGTACCGATGGGTTAGATGTCAATGCGCTGCAAACGCCGCTCAGCCGCAGCTGGCAACAATATTACAGCTATCAACCAGAGCCACAGCTGGCGCAGTCGCATCTGAATCATCAACAAATTGCCGGGATACGCGGCAGGCTGCTCCTTCAGGGAACGCTCCGTTTCCGCTGCGGCGGTACGTTACAGCTTTCGCAGTTTGGGGCCGGGCTGGATGGCACTACCGTGGTGACAGGCGTGCAGCATATGCATGATAAAGATCACGGCTGGCAAACCGAGCTGTCGCTGGGCATGCTGCCTGATGATCCGGCGCCACTGCCTCCCATTGATGCGTTGCATATCGCGGTGGTTGCCCCTTACGAGGAAGATTCTCAGCGGCTGGATCGTATTCCGGTGACGATTCCGGCGCTTAATCTGTCAGAAGAGATTGTTTTTGCCCGCCTGGGTAAACCCTGGGCCAGTAACGCCAGCGGTTTTTGTTTTTACCCGGAGCCGGGCGATGAAGTTATTATCGGTTTTTTCGAACATGACGCCCGTTACCCGATTATTTTAGGTTCAATGCACAACCCTGAGAATAAAGCGCCTTTTGCACCAGACGCAGCAAATAATGTTAAGGCGCTGGTGGTTTCCAGAGAGGGAAAAATAGAGAAACTGGAATTTAATCAGGAACAGCAGACGGCTACCCTTTCCGCAGGCGATAACCACCTGGTCTTATTTAATAACGGGGAAATTAACTTAAGCGCTAATAAAGCAATTAACGTTACCGCTGAGGATATTAGCCAGAAAGCCAGTCATTCCCTTGCGCTTACCGGCGATAACGGCGTCGAAATAACCGGGAACACCATTAATATGAAACAATAAAACTGAAACAGAGAGAGCCGCATGACAAACGATATTTTTATTCAAACCTATGGCAGGAGCTGGACTTTTCCTCCCGCTTTTAATCTCACTGATGGCGTAAAGATGGCAGAAGGCGTGGAGTCGGTGCGACAAAGCCTGCAGATACTCTTTTTAACCGAGCCAGGGGAACGCATAATGCGCGAAAGCTATGGCGCGGGCCTGAATGATTTTATGTTTGCCAATATCACCGACGCGCTTCTGGCCCGCATTCGCAACCGTATTATTGATGCGGTATTGCGTAATGAAACACGCGCTAATGTTACTAATATCGCCATCACTCCCGATACGAATGACTTTAGCCGGTTAATTATTCAGCTCACCTGGCAATTAAAAGGTAACAGTGAGGAGCAAACCCTTAATGCGCTGTTGCCGCTGAATGAAGCCACCTCGCTGAGGTTAATATGAGCCAGTTAGTGATTGTTGACGGGGATAAACTTATCTTACCGCCCCTGTTTGGCGCACGCAGCGTTACGCCACTGACAACACCAATTATAGCGGGCAGCGGAAAAGCCACGGTTAATGGCAAAAAAATCGTTATCTTTAACGACGAAAAAAAAGTGAGTATAAACGCAACCTATACTTCACCGGGATACACCCAGCCGGGCAGCGGCACCATTACTATTCAACAGCTTATTCCCGATCAATCCTTGCTGTTTTATACCGCTGAAACACCGGTAGTAAACCAGGGCGTCACCTTTACCGCGATGTTTCAACCCGCAGTACCGGCGTCAGATCCTGACAAAGGTCCCGATCCTGATACCGCTCCGACACTGGCCACGGGAAGCTTTCAGCCATCACAAAATTTTGTCACTGTCGGTCAGTAGTTCCCTCTCGCAGCATGACTTCCACATAGCCAGGATATTTTTCCGCCTCTCCTGTCTGAAACAATATAGGTATCGCTATGTTAGATTTGCCCAAACTTCACGATAAGTTATTGTCCGTTGTGCCAGAAACTGATTTCAAACTGGATGAACGTAGCGCTCAGACTTTACTTACTCAACTGCAAGCCTATACCCGGCTTATTCCTTTCGACGACGAAAGCCCACAAAACTTCTGGGACGCCTTCTGGTTTTTAAATAATCAAACGCCAGAAAGCCTTGCCCAAATCTATAACGATTTGCAACAGGCCGATGGCAATATGCTGCCGCATCAGGGCTGGCTACTGGCGGTATTGCAACTGCTGGAAACGCCCAGGGCGCTGCTGAACACGATTCCGGCACGTCACCGCGCGCTTTACTATCGCGAAGTACTGGGTTTAGTTCCCCGTACGGCGCAGGCCGATCGGCTGGCACTGCGTTTTCAGCTGCGTAACGATATAACGAATTATCTGCTTCCGGCAGGAACACGGTTTGCTGCGGGTCAGGACAGCAACGGCACCGCCGTTAGCTACGCGCTGGATGCAGATATTTTGCTGAGTTCACAGCAACTCAGCCATATTAGCTGGACCCGCCAGGAGAGCGAAACCAATACGTGGTTGCTCTGTATCGCAGAAGACAGCAAACAGCAAATTACGCTGCCGGAAAACGGTATCCGCTTCTTTGCCTCCACCGATAATGAAACAGCGCTACAGAATGAAAGCCGCGTTACCTTAACCGATATGCCCCTGCTTGCCGGGCCGCTACAGGTTGAACTCCGCTTTGCCGATGGTGCTAACCTGCCAGACAGCGACGTGATTATTACTCAACAGCAAGAGAGCGCGCCGATCGTATGTCATCTGAAGCAGGCAAACCACTATACTTTTACGCTACCACAGGGTTTCAACCAAAATACCCACCGGTGGACATTACGTTACCCGCCAACGTCAACGCGGCCTGCGTTAGACAGCATACGGCTCAGGCTGACAGAAAAACAGGGCGTCAGGTACCGCTCCAGCGATAATCAGGGCAGCCTGCAAACCTTCAGCTATCCCTTTGGCGTGACGGCGCTGTCCGGTAACGGCTTCGAACTCCAGTTGCCCACCGCGCTCTGTCAGCGCGGCGGCACGCTAACCCTGACCCCCGAATGGCGCGATTTACCCGGCGTTAGCTTCTGTCAGCTTTATCAGCATTATCCTTTTGAGCCTGCGAGCAATGAAGATTTTGTTGTTCAGGCCTGGCTGCTGACGGCAGAAGAAAAACAGCCGCTGGGCGAACCACAGCCGCTGTTTACCGGTACTGAGGCCCCGCAGGGCAGGCCGCTACGTTTTATCCTTCCCGCTCAGCCCGACATCACCGCTCCGGTACGTTTACGGGTTGAACTGGGCGATAAAACATTTCAACAGCTCGCCTGGCAAACTAATCCGGCCGATAAAAAGCCGCCTTATATCCCGCAGGTAAGCGGTTTTACGGTTGATTTTCAATTATCCCTGAGCGCAGAGAATACTAAGCTGGCCCCCCGCTCATTGCTGGCTGATGCGCCAGGTTTTAACAAAGAGACGGCGCTCTATCTGGGGTTTAAAAATACGGCTCCCGGTGAAACGCTTTCCCTTTACTGGTCGATAGATGCGCCCTCACCGTTAAAACTGGACTGGAGCTATTCCACAACAAATGGCTGGTCACTCCTGGAGAGCGCCATCGACGATGATACAGAGAACCTTTCTACCTCTGGTCTGTGGAAAATAACGTTACCGGAGGATATTACCCGCTATGCACTGGCAGATACTGAGGAGCTGTACTGGCTGAAAGCCACGCCAGTCACAACTGACGACTCTGATGATGAAAATACACCTGAACCCAACGCCGGCACGAGCGAGATGCCTAAACTCATCGCCGTCTGGGCGAATGCGATGACGGCCACGTTGAACGAGGTGGCAGAAATTGCCGATAGCTGGTTCAGCAAGCCGCTGGCAGCGGGCACCGTTACCCGTCCCGTTAACACTATCAGTGAAATTAGCCAGGTGAGCCAGCCGCTGGCTTCGTGGGGCGGACGACCGGCCGAACAGCAGAGCGCTTTTTACCAGCGCGCCGCCAGCCGCATCTCACATCGCCATCGCGCGGTTACCTGGGGTGATATGCGTACCCTGCTGCTTGATAACTACCCGCAAATACTGGACGTAAAATTACCCGGCATTCAAACACTGACGGCGATACCCGCCCCTATCAATCAGCAGCTGGTAATTATACCGAACAATCACTATGCCGATAATGATGACCCGCTTCGTCCACAGTTAAGCAGCGGACGGCTGAAAAAAATGCAGCTGTGGCTGAAAACATTAACGACCGAATGGGCTTCTCCGACCCTGATAAACCCGACCTATGTTCAGGTTACTGCGCGCTATGACGTGGAGTTTCGTGACGGTATTAATGATGAGTATGGTGAAGACCAGCTGAAAAAATTGCTGAATGAAAAGTTTAATCCCTGGTCCGCCAACCTGGATCGGGGCGTCACGCCGGGCAATCAAATCGATTACTTCCAGGTACTGGCTACGCTACAAGGTTCTCCTCTGGTGAAACAAGTAAAAAGGCTGACGCTGGAACGTGAAAACACGGATCCTTCCACTAAAAATCCCCCCCCTTCCACGGAAACCCTCAGCGCAAATGAACACGAGGTACTGGTATTAAACCTTGAAAAACAAGATACCAGCCAGAATGGAGATAAAAAATGAGTAAACGTAATGCGCTTTTTCCCGAGGTAAAAGAACACATTACTTTTGATACGCTATGGCAGCAGGCCAGCAGCCTGATCGATACGCTCAGCGGTACGCCGTGGAGCAACCGGGGCGATCAGGATCCTGGCGTCACGCTATTACAGGCCGTAACCTACAATGTTTCCGATCTCAGCTATCGCCACGCCTTATCATTAAACGATCTGCTTACCACGGACTCGCAAGAGCTGTTTCCCCAGGAATTCGGACCGCAGCAAATGCTGACCTGCGCTCCGGTAACGATTGAAGATTACCGCCGGGCGCTGCTGGATATGCACAGTAGTGAACTGCGGCCTGAGGCGGTTTCTTCCGGCTTTTTGTTCAATAACGCTCAGCTGGTTAAGGAAGAGGAGAATGAGCGTCCACGCTGGTGGTATGACACAGACCAGCGGGTATATACAACCATTGAACCGCCAGCAGATAACAAACAATTTAAGAAATTAACCCTGAGCGGCAATTACTGGCTTTATTTATGGCCCAGTCGCTATCTTCAACAAAATCCAGACGGAATTTCCTACGCGGAAATTGAAAAGAAATTAAAAACTTTTTTTAACCATTACCGAAATATCGGTGAAAATGTCAGCCGCGTGCTCTGGCCACTGGCGGCTGTATTCTCGCCCCGGCTCACCATCACCCTTAATGATGATATAGACAACCCGGCCAGAGTAGCGGCTGACATTTTTAACGTCCTGGAGAGCGCTCTCTTCCCGGCTCATGAACGTGCCACTATCGACACGTTACGCCAGCAGGGCTGGCAAAATGAGGATATCTACGAGGGACCGGCGCTACAGCACGGCTGGCAAATTTCATTACCCGCTTCACCCGATGTGCATACATTCACTATCAGTCTGGCACCTGTTATACAGCAGCTGCTGGCCATTGACGGCATTAAAACCATAAATCATCTGAGCGTGGATAATTTACCCGCACACATTCAGAAGGTGGAGGGTGACGACTGGTCATGGAAAGTGGATTACGACTATTACCCGCAGCTATGGGGTGCCGATCCTCTGACACTGCTCAGCTCCGCTGAAAGCCCGCTGCAGCTTATTGCTAAAGGGGGCATCACAGTTACCCTGAATCGGGAAGATATAGTTAACGCCCTGACGCCAGAACCCCTGGTTGAGAATCCACAGCCAACCATGCCGGCTGGCGATCGGCGCGATCTGACACCCTATACGCCAGTGGCTACCCGACTGCCAGCCTGTTATCACAGCCAGGAATACCCCGATGAGGCTGACAGCAGCGCCCGGCCACTCCATCAATTTTTATTACCCATCGACCAGTTACTGGCTGATGCGTGCGCCAACCTGGGGCTATTACCCAAACTGCTCTCCTTTAACCAGCGCGACAGCACAATCCGTGGAACACAATGGCCCTATGATCCACAAAGCGTGAGCCAGGCGTTTCATGAGGCCTATGCTCAGCAGCTTCAGCAGTTAAAACAGCGCGAAGTGGCTATTTTCCCCGACGATAACCCTGAATCTCTTGATAATTTTACGCGCGAGATCGCTATTATTCGTTATCTGCTGAGCTATTTTGGTAGCGAAAATGCCGCCAGACCGCTTACGCTACAGTATGATGATTTTCTTGCTTCACAGCGCGGTTTTCTGGCCCAGCAGCCAGAGCTGGGTTACCGCCGATTTAATATGCCCATCGGCGCGGTTTCCGCTCTGCAAAAACGGCTGGCGGCGCGTATCGGCCTGGGCGGTGAGTGTTTCCAGGAGCCTGCCGATCTCAGCAAGCTGCCTTTTTATATGGTTGAGCATCGCCAGCTGTTACCTAATAATATGCGGGATGACACGCTTATTAATGCTACTTTTTATGAGGACCATCAGATCTTTTATAAAAGCCGGGGAAGCTTCCCGCTTTCCGTTGGTGAAAATTACTATCTGACAGAAAAAGAGAGTGATGGCTCAATTGGTTTCCACTTGCCCGCGA
>Ga0209463_1000167_pt1 | contig 61624 bp, 56 predicted proteins | sample AgamicMgSfrz_FD_187169 | JGI IMG/M metagenome (GOLD analysis project Ga0209463, IMG submission 187169) | Agave microbial communities from Guanajuato, Mexico - Mg.Sf.rz (SPAdes) (version 2) | ecosystem: Host-associated > Plants > Phyllosphere > Phylloplane/Leaf | place: Guanajuato, Mexico...
CTTCATAATCTAGTTTTGAGGGAATAACCTCAAAATAAAATAGTCTGGTGGCGATAGCGAGAAGGTCACACCCGTTCCCATACCGAACACGGAAGTTAAGCTTCTCAGCGCCGATGGTAGTTGGGGGATCTCCCCCTGTGAGAGTAGGACGTCGCCAGGCAAATGAAAAGACCTAAAGGCTTATTGCTTTTAGGTCTTTTTTTGAACATTAGCAAACTAAATAGCTAATAGCTAGTTTGGAACATAAATATCACTATTTGCTCATATCTTTGTGATTTTAACCATATATTTTTTGGTGGATCATATTTGTGATCTTTAGATTATATCGTATTACTCCTATTTCCTCCACCAAAGGTCTAATAGGTGGATGTTAACAAAATAGTACATACTTATTTATTACTCTTCATCATATCTTTTCTTATAGAAACACTAAAAATCCTTCATACTCGTTTTTTAATTAGAACCAAGCCACCATATTACACCAAAAAAATCCGACTTTCTTCTATATATATATATATATATTTTTCAGATTTATCTGTCTTTTAGTAAGGGAGATAAAATTGTTTACTTCTCTCTCATTAGGTAATTATAAGTATAATATAGGAATTATAAATACATATGGGAGTGAGAAAGTGTATGCTTGAAAATAGTGTTACAATGATATTCATTATTCTCGTAATTAATATTGTTTATGTTTCTTTTTTTACGATACGGATGATATTAACTTTAAAGGGACAACGTTATTTGGCTGCCTTTATCAGTATGATAGAGGTAGTCGTTTATGTTATTGGCTTAGGATTAGTTTTAGATAATTTGGATCAAATTCAAAACTTGATTGCCTATGCGGTTGGATACGGAATAGGAGTCGTAGTTGGAATGAAGATTGAGGAAAAGTTGGCTTTAGGATATATTACTGTTAATGTAATAACGAAGGAATATGATCGTGATTTGCCCAATTCCTTAAGAACAAAAGGTTATGGAGTGACTACGTGGGCAACACAGGGCTTAGAAGGTGATCGTATGTCCTTGCAAATATTGACTCCGCGAAAATATGAATTAAAATTATATCAAACAATTAAAGAACTAGACCCAAAAGCATTTATTATTGCATATGAGCCAAAAACAATTTATGGCGGATTCTGGGTGAAAAGTGTCAAGAAAGGAAAATTATTTAATGAGTAAGAAAAAAAGATTTGAAGTACAAACAAATGAGTCAATTAATGACTGTTTAGACAGAATGAAGAAGGAAGGCTATACACCGATAAAGCGATTGGAAAAGCCTGTTTTTAAAGAAGTAAAGGGGAACGGTCATATGACTTATGAGCCAGTATCACAGCAAATTATCTTTGAAGCTGTACAGTTAGAAAGTTAAATCACGAACAATAAAAATGAATTTATATTAATCGTTCGACATTTACTGTTGACAACATATAAATATGCTTGTTAAGATGGTATAGTGTTAGTAAACAAGATAATGAATAAAATTAATTAAATAGCCCTCATATAATAATGGGAATATGGTCCATAAGTTTCTACCCAGTAACCGTAAAATACTGGACTATGAGGGAAAGTGAATGAAAAAGAGCTGAAAAAAGTAGAAGTTTACTTTTTTCAGGTTTATTAAGCTCTGGACAGATACTTTCTCTCTTTTAGTGTAGAAGTTTTCTGTCTAGGGCTTTTTTAAATGGAATCAGGAGGGAGAACATGACCGCATCTGTTGGTGTTATCATGGGGAGTAAATCAGATTGGGAAACAATGAAACATGCTTGTAGCATATTAGATCAGCTAGAAGTAGCCTATGAGAAGAAAGTAGTCTCAGCTCATCGTACTCCTGACTTAATGTTTGAATATGCCGAAAGTGCTAGAGATAGAGGGATTAAAGTAATTATTGCAGGAGCTGGCGGAGCAGCACACCTCCCAGGAATGGTCGCAGCTAAGACGACTTTACCTGTTATAGGAGTCCCTGTTCAATCAAAGGCTTTAAATGGACTTGATTCCTTATTGTCAATTGTACAAATGCCTGGAGGAGTTCCTGTGGCAACTGTAGCAATTGGAAAAGCAGGCTCTACAAATGCAGGACTTCTTGCAGCCCAAATAATTGGAACTACAGACTTAGGATTAGCAGAAAGACTTTTTTCCATGAGAGAAAGAACGAAAAAAGAAGTGATGGAAAGTAGTGATGAGCTTGTCTAATAGAATAATACTGCCAGGTCAAACAATTGGTATTATAGGTGGCGGCCAGTTAGGGCGTATGATGGCAATTGCAGCAAAAGCACAAGGATTTAGAATTGCCGTTTTAGATCCTACAGAAGACTCACCTTGTGGCCAGGTAGCTGATTATAAAATTGTAGATGCCTATGATAGTCTATCGGCAATTAAGAAGTTAGCGGAAATTAGTGATGTCATTACGTATGAATTTGAAAATATAGATGCAGCTTGTCTCGATTGGCTAACGAATAATACTTATGTTCCACAAGGCTCTGCCTTACTTGAAATTACGCAGAATCGTGTGAAAGAGAAACAGGCCATAGAGCAAGCTGGTATCAAAATAGCTCCATATGTTGTTGTCGAAAAAACGAGTGATATTTATAATGGAATAGCACAATTAGGCTATCCAGCTGTTTTAAAAACAGCGCGTGGAGGTTATGATGGAAAAGGTCAATATGTTATTAGAGAAAGCAGTCAAATAACAGATGCGGAAAAGCTTTTAAATAGTGGTGTTTGTGTATTAGAAAAATGGATCCCTTTTGAAAAGGAAATATCAGTTATTATCACGAGAAGTGGAAAAGGAGAATCTACAGTTTTTCCAGTTAGTGAAAATATCCATCTTAATAATATTTTACATGAATCAATTGTTCCAGCTCGAATTAGTGACTTCGCAAAGGACTTAGCGATAGAAAAAGCGAGCAAGTTAGCTGAATACTTACATTTAGTAGGAACGCTAGCTGTAGAAATGTTCTTGACGGAAGCCGAAGAGATTTATATTAATGAGTTGGCTCCTAGACCACATAATTCGGGGCATTATACAATTGAGGCATGCGAAACCTCGCAGTTTGAGCAGCATATCCGTGCAGTGTGCAATTGGCCGTTAGCAAGCACTAGATTACTAAGACCTGCTGTCATGGTTAATATTCTCGGTCAACATCAAGCTCAGGTGATTGATAAAATTCCAGATTTACAGGACTGGAAGATTCATCTTTACGGAAAAGAAGATCCAAAGGAAAATAGAAAGATGGGGCACGCTACATTGCTTCGTTCATCTGTTGAAATTGCATTAGATGAAATCGAGAATATGGACATATGGAATGTACAGACAGAAAAAATCGGAGGATAAACAATGATTGATCGTTACACAAGACCAGAAATGGGAAACATTTGGACAGAGGAAAATCGCTTTAAAGCATGGCTAGAGGTAGAAATTTTAGCCTGTGAAGCTTGGGTAAAACTTGGTGATATTCCAGAAGAGGACGTAAAAAAAATTCGCGAAAATGCTTCATTTGATATCGAGCGTATTAAAGAAATTGAGCTAGATACAAGACATGACGTTGTAGCATTTACAAGAGCGGTATCGGAAACACTTGGAGAAGAAAGAAAATGGGTACATTATGGTTTAACTTCTACAGATGTAGTAGATACAGCCCTTTCTTATCAAATTAAACAAGCAAATGAGATTTTATTAAAAGATGTCGAGAACTTTATTGAAGTACTTAAGAATAAAGCACAAGAGCATAAATATACCGTTATGATGGGCCGTACACATGGTGTACATGCAGAACCAACAACATTTGGTTTGAAGCTTGCTCTTTGGCATGAAGAAATGAAACGTAATTTAGAAAGATTTAAAGCGGCAGCTGAAGGGATTGAATATGGTAAGATTTCTGGTGCAGTAGGAACTTACGCTAATATTGATCCTTTTGTAGAGCAATATGTATGTGAAGAATTAGGATTGAAACCTGCACCAATCTCTACACAAACGTTGCAACGCGATCGTCATGCAGATTATATGTCTACTCTAGCATTAATCGCTACTTCTATTGAAAAATTCGCAGTAGAAATTCGTGGATTGCAAAAAAGTGAAACGAGAGAAGTAGAAGAATTTTTTGCTAAAGGACAAAAGGGCTCTTCTGCTATGCCACATAAACGTAACCCAATTGGTTCAGAAAACATGGCAGGACTTGCTCGTGTTATTCGTGGCTATATGCTAACTGCTTATGAAAATGTGCCTCTATGGCATGAAAGAGATATTTCTCATTCTTCTGCAGAGCGTATTATTATTCCAGATGCAACAATCGCATTGAATTACATGTTAAACCGTTTCAGCAATATCGTAAAAAATCTAACTGTATTCCCAGAGAATATGAAACGCAATATGGATCGTACCCTTGGCCTAATTTATTCACAACGAGTATTACTTGCTCTAATTGATAAGGGACTTACAAGAGAAGAAGCGTATGACACTGTACAGCCAAGAGCAATGGAATCATGGGAAAAGCAAGTACCATTCCGTCAGTTAGTAGATAACGATTCAGTAATTTCTTCTAAGTTAACAAAAGAAGAAATTGATGATTGCTTTGATTACCATTTCCATATTAAACATGTTGATACAATTTTTGATCGACTTGGATTATAAAAAAATAGAGCTGTCAATAAAATGACAGCTCTCATACAAAAAAATAAAATCAGAAAAAACCGAATTTTAAGTAAGGTATTGCAAGTATGAATTTTTCGTTTTATCCCTAATTTTTTTGATAAGGAGACTCTTCAAATGGAAAAGAGAGCTTTATTGTATGAAGGAAAAGCAAAAAGAGTGTATAAAACTTCGGATGAGAATATTGTGTGGTTGGAATATAAGGATTCCGCTACTGCTTTTAATGGTGAGAAGAAAGCAACTATTACAGGCAAAGGTCGATTAAATAATGAGATTACTAGTCTACTATTTTTAAAGTTAAAAGACTTTGGTATTTCATCACATTTCGTAGAAAAATTGTCTGAAACAGAGCAGCTTGTGAAGAAAGTGGACATTATTCCATTAGAAGTAGTTGTTCGTAATTTAGCAGCGGGCAGTTTCTCAAAAAGATTAGGAATAGAAGAAGGCATTCCGTTATCAAAGCCGTTGGTTGAATTCTATTACAAGGATGATGCATTAGGTGATCCAATGATTACGGAAGACCATATCGAAGAATTAAAGCTTGCAGATAGAGAAGAAGTTGTATTTTTAAAGAAAAAGGCACTCGAAGTAAACGAAGTATTAAGTGGATTTTTCGGAGACTTGGGAATTAATTTAGTTGATTTTAAGTTGGAATTCGGAAAAGACAAAGAAGGAAATATTCTACTTGCTGATGAAATTTCTCCAGATACATGCCGCTTTTGGGATAAAGAAACCAATGCGAAATTAGATAAGGATGTATTTCGACGTGATTTAGGAAATTTAACAGATGCTTATGAAAATATTTTAGCGAGACTAGGGGGCAGTCAACATGTTTAAAGTTAAAGTATATATCACCTTAAGAGAAAGTGTATTAGATCCACAAGGAAATGCAGTGAAGGGGTCGTTGCATTCATTAAATTATAAAGAAGTAGAAGATGTACGTATCGGAAAATACTTAGAATTAACGATTGATAAATCCGAAAGAAACATTGATGATCTGGTAAAGGAAATGTGTGAAAAGCTGCTTGCTAATACGGTTATTGAAGATTACCGCTATGAGGTGGAGGAGGTTGTTGCACAGTGAAGTTTGCAGTAATCGTGTTTCCAGGATCCAATTGTGATGTGGATATGTTTCATGCGGTGAAAGATGAGCTTGGAGAAAACGTAGAATACGTATGGCATGATACAGACAGTTTAGAAGGCTTTGATGGAATTTTGCTGCCGGGGGGATTTTCCTATGGAGACTATCTTCGTACAGGAGCGATCGCAAGATTCAGTAATGTAATGAAAGAAGTAGTGAAAGCAGCAGAAGCAGGCAAGCCGGTTCTTGGTGTATGTAATGGATTCCAAATACTATTAGAAGCAGGTTTACTACCTGGTGCCATGAGAAGAAATGAAAGCTTAAAGTTCATCTGCAAGCCAGTAGAACTAAAAGTAACAAACAATAATTCTATGTTCTCCTCTGAATATAAAGAAAACGAAGTAATTACCGTACCAATTGCACACGGAGAAGGCAATTACTACTGTGATGAGGAAACATTGGCGAAATTGAAAGCAAATAACCAAATCGTATTTACTTATAATGGCACAAATCCAAATGGAAGTTTGGAGAATATTGCTGGAATCATGAATGAAAAAGGTAATGTCCTTGGGATGATGCCTCACCCAGAAAGAGCAGTTGATGAGCTTTTAGGTGGAGCAGATGGTCTGAAAATATTTAAATCAATCGTTAGTCAGTGGAGGGAAGCAAATGTCGTTAATGCTTGAACCAAGTCCAGAACAAATTAAAGCAGAAGAAATTTACAAACAAATGGGTGTGACGGATGAAGAGTTTGCGATGGTAGAAGGAATTCTTGGTCGCCTTCCTAACTACACAGAGATTGGACTATTTTCTGTAATGTGGTCAGAGCATTGTAGTTACAAAAACTCAAAGCCAGTATTAAAAAAATTCCCAACAACAGGGCCTCAAGTGTTACAAGGACCTGGTGAAGGGGCAGGAATTGTAGATATCGGCGATGGTCAAGCGGTTGCTTTTAAAATTGAAAGTCATAACCATCCGTCAGCAATTGAGCCATATCAAGGAGCAGCAACTGGTGTAGGTGGAATTATTCGTGATGTTTTCTCTATGGGAGCAAGACCAATTGCCATTCTTAACTCATTACGCTTCGGTGAATTGGATAATGATCGTACGAAATACCTTTTTAAAGAAGTAGTAGCTGGAATTGCAGGTTATGGAAACTGTATTGGGATTCCAACAGTCGGCGGGGAAATTGCCTTTGATGATTCTTATGCTGGGAACCCGCTTGTTAACGCTATGTGTGTTGGCTTAATTAATCATGAGGATATTAAAAAAGGGCAGGCACATGGAGTTGGTAATACAGTGATGTATGTAGGCGCTAAAACTGGCCGTGATGGTATCCATGGTGCGACATTTGCTTCAGAAGAATTAACAGAGAACTCCGATGAAAAGCGTCCTGCTGTACAAGTAGGAGATCCATTTATGGAAAAGCTTCTTTTAGAAGCATGTCTTGAATTGATTCAATCAGATGCATTAGTAGGTATTCAAGATATGGGGGCTGCAGGGCTTGCAAGCTCAAGTGCAGAAATGGCAAGTAAAGCTGGTTCAGGTATTGAAATGAATTTAGACTTAGTACCACAGCGTGAAACAGGAATGACAGCATATGAAATGATGCTTTCTGAATCACAAGAGCGTATGCTAATTGTTGTGAAAAAAGGAAGAGAGCAAGAAATCAAAGATCTTTTCCATAAATATGATTTAGAGGCAGTAGCAATTGGGGTTGTAACAGATGATAAAATGCTCCGTCTTCTTCATAAAGGGGAAGTAGTTGCAAATGTTCCAGCAGATGCTCTAGCAGAGGATGCACCTGTATATCACAAACCATCTAGTGAACCTGCTTACTACCGCGAGTTCCAAGCAATGGAAAACTATATTCCTACTGTAGATAACTACGGAGAAACACTTCTTAATCTACTAAAACAGCCTACTATTGCAAGTAAAGAGTGGGTTTATGATCAATATGACTATATGGTTCGTACGAGTACAGTAGTTGCACCAGGTTCTGATGCAGCGGTGGTTCGTATTCGCGGAACGAAAAAAGCATTGGCAATGACAACAGACTGTAATGCAAGATACTTATACTTAGACCCAGAAGTAGGCGGTAAAATTGCAGTAGCAGAAGCAGCTCGTAATATCGTATGTTCTGGAGCAGAGCCACTTGCGATTACAGATAACTTAAACTTTGGAAATCCAGAGAAACCAGAGATTTTCTGGCAAATTGAAAAAGCGGCAGACGGAATTAGTGAAGCTTGCTTAGCATTAAATGCACCAGTAATCGGCGGTAATGTCTCTTTATATAACGAAACAAATGGAACAGCTATCTATCCTACTCCTGTTATTGGGATGGTTGGATTAATAAAAGATACGAAAAATATTACTACCCAAAGCTTTAAAGCAGCTGGGGACTTAATCTATGTGCTTGGAGAAACAAAAGCAGAGTTTGGTGGAAGTGAATTACAAAAAATGCTAGAAGGATTTATTTCTGGAAAAGCACCTTCTTTAAACTTAGAAGTAGAAAAAACGTATCAACAAGCAGTACTAGAAGCAATTCGCATAGGCGTTGTAGAATCCGCTCATGATTTAGCAGAAGGTGGCTTAGCAGTTGCCGTTGCAGAAAGCTTAATCAGTTCAAATGGTTTAGGAGCAAAAGTAACTGTTACAGAAGATGCCGTAACAGCACTATTCAGTGAATCACAATCTCGTTTTTTGCTATCTATTAAACCAGAAAACAAAGAGACTTTTGAAAAATTAGTTCCTGCTACACTAGTAGGAGAAGTAACAGATTCAGCCGTTCTTACCATTAGCCAAGGGGAAACTATTCTAGTAAATGAACAGGTCAATTCGTTAACGGATGCCTGGAGAGGAGCTATTCCATGCTTGCTGAAATAAGAGGGTTAAATGAAGAATGTGGCATTTTTGGTGTTTGGGGACATGAAGATGCATCTCAATTAGCATATTATGGACTGCATAGTTTACAGCATCGTGGCCAAGAAGGCACTGGTATTGTGGCAACAGATGGAGAGAAGTTAAAAGGAATTAAAGGCGAAGGGTTAGTTTCAGAAATTTTCACCCAAGAAGCAATCAAAGAATTAAATGGAAAAGCGGCCATTGGACATGTACGTTATGCAACAGCAGGAGGCGGCGGATACGAAAATGTCCAGCCTCTTCTGTTTCACTTCCAAAGTGGAAGTATGGCACTTGCTCATAACGGAAATTTAGTAAATGCTACTGCTTTAAAAAGCCAACTAGAAGCGCAAGGAAGTATTTTTCAAACAAGCTCTGATACGGAGGTCCTTGCTCATTTAATTAGAAGAGGCGGATTTGCCGCGTTTAAAGAAAGAGTGAAAAATGCACTGACAATGATTAAAGGTGCATATGCTTTTCTTATTTTAACGGAAACAGAATTAATGGTTGCCTTAGATCCAAATGGAATGCGTCCCCTTTCTTTAGGAAAATTAGGAGATGCTTATGTTGTTGCTTCAGAGACATGTGCCTTTGATGTGGTAGGAGCAGAGTTTATTCGTGATATTTTACCAGGAGAACTTTTAATCATCGATGACAATGGCTTCCGTTCAGAGATGTTCTCTGTCGCTTCTAATATCGCAATGTGCACAATGGAATATGTCTATTTCTCCAGACCTGATAGTAATATCAATGGGATTAATGTTCATACAGCACGTAAAAATCTTGGGAAAAGATTAGCACTTGAAGCACCAATTGAAGCAGATGTTGTTACTGGAGTACCAGATTCCAGTATTTCTGCGGCAATCGGATATGCGGAAGCAACTGGCATTCCGTATGAGCTTGGATTGATTAAAAATCGCTATGTTGGTAGAACATTCATTCAACCTTCCCAATCTCTTCGTGAGCAAGGCGTTAAGATGAAACTTTCTGCTGTTCGCGGAGTGGTAGAAGGAAAAAGAGTGATTATGGTCGATGATTCCATTGTTCGTGGAACCACGAGTAGACGTATTGTGACGATGTTAAGAGAAGCAGGAGCAACAGAAGTACATGTACTAATCAGTTCTCCACCAATTAAAAATCCTTGCTTCTATGGAATTGATACATCAACAAAAGAAGAGTTAATTGCATCAAAATATTCAGTAGAAGAACTTCGTGAAATAATTGGAGCTGATTCTCTTATCTTCTTAAGTACAGAGGGAATGATTGATGCGATTGGTCGTACAGATGATGGAGAAAATAGAGGGCATTGTTTAGCCTGCTTTACTGGTAAATACCCAACTGAAATTTATCCAAATGCTGACCACCCATATGAAAAGGTGTAAGAATACGGAACATAAAAAAAAGAAAAAGCGGCATGAGTAGATGTCGCTTTTCCATTGAATCAAAACAGACTTTTTAGGAGGCACAAAATGGCTGAGGCTTATAAACAAGCAGGAGTTAATATAGAGGCAGGCTATGAAGCAGTAACAAGAATGAAAAAGCATGTGAAAAAAACAATTCGTCCAGGCGTGATGGGTGGATTAGGCGGATTTGGGGGCATGTTCGATTTATCTGTTCTAAATTTACAAAATCCTGTTTTAGTATCAGGGACAGATGGAGTAGGAACAAAGCTAATGCTCGCTTTTATGCTGGATAAGCATGACACGATTGGAATCGATGCTGTGGCAATGTGTGTAAACGATATTGTCGTCCAAGGAGCAGAACCTATCTATTTCCTTGACTATATTGCTTGTGGAAAAGCAGAGCCTAGTAAGATCGAGGCGATTGTCAAAGGAATTGCAGACGGGTGTGAACAAGCTGGCTGTGCCTTGGTCGGCGGAGAAACAGCAGAGATGCCAGGAATGTATGAGGAGGAAGAATACGATTTAGCAGGCTTTGCTGTAGGAGCTTGTGAAAAGGCAAATCTGATTACTGGCGAAACAATTCAAGCAGGAGATGTCTTGATTGGTCTCGCTTCTAATGGAATTCATAGCAATGGCTACTCCCTTGTACGAAAATTATTTTTTGAACAAGCTAATATGTCTCTATCTGATTATATCGAAGAATTTGATTGTACATTAGGAGAAGAATTAATTAAGCCGACTAGAATTTATGTAAAACCAGTACTTTCTGCTTTAAAGGAATTCGATATTAAAGGCCTAGCTCATATTACAGGAGGAGGATTTATCGAAAATATTCCAAGAATGCTTCCAGAGGGATTCGGAATGGAATTGGATGAATCGAATTGGGAAGTCCCTGCTGTCTTTAAAAAAATGGAGAAAATCGGTGGAATTGATCGCAAGGAAATGTATAACATTTTTAATATGGGAACTGGAATGGTCCTTGCTGTTAGTAAAGAAGAAGAGGAACAAGTAATTGATCATTTTACTCGTATTGGTGAAAAGTCTTATACAATCGGAAGAGTTACAGAGGATGGAGAAATAAAGATTAACCTCAAATAATGGTGGAGGAATGGAAATGAAGCGGATTGCTGTTTTTGCTTCTGGTAACGGATCGAACTTTCAGGCAATAGTAAATGCAGTAAAACGAAGCGAATTGAATGCTTCTATTACCCTATTAGTCTCTGATAAACCGGGAGCTTATGTTATTGATAGAGCGATGAAAGAAGAAATTCCCACCTTTGTTTTTGCAGCAAAAAATTATCAAGAAAAAGCAGACTATGAACGAGAAATTTTAAAGCATTTAAAAACGAACAAGATTGACTTAATTGTTCTTGCAGGATATATGAGATTAGTAGGCGATACGCTTTTACAAGCTTTTGCAGGCAAAATTATCAATATTCATCCGTCTCTTCTACCATCCTTTCCAGGTAAGGATGCAATTGGTCAAGCTTTAGAGGCGGGAGTTTCACAAACGGGCATTACGATTCATTATGTGGACGCGGGGATGGATACAGGGCCAATTATAGCGCAAGAGGCAATTACTTTAACAGAAGAAGAAACAAGGGAAAGCATACAGGAGAAAATCCAAGTATTGGAGCACCAACTATATCCAAAGGTAATCCAGCACTTGCTTTATAATAAAGAAGCTTTCCATCAATAGAAGTACGGACATTATACTTAAGAAATTAACAGGCATGAAATATCAGGAGGAATAATGATGAAAAAAAGAGCGTTAATTAGTGTTTCTGATAAAACAGGTATTACAGATTTTGCAAAAGAGCTTCATGAATTAGGTTTTGAGTTGATTTCTACAGGTGGAACAAAAAAAGCCATTCAAGATAGTGGAATTCCTGTAATGAGTGTAAGTGAAGTCACTGGTTTTCCTGAAATTTTAGAAGGCAGAGTGAAAACTTTAAATCCATATATTCATGGAGGTTTACTTGCGAAATTTGATGAGCCTAGCCATGCTAAACAATTAGAAGAGCACAAAATTGACCCTATTCAAATCGTTTGTGTTAATTTATATCCTTTCCAACAAACGATTGCTAAGCCAGATGTAACGGTGGAAGACGCTATTGAAAATATCGATATTGGTGGACCAACAATGCTTCGTGCTTCGGCAAAGAATCATCAGTATGTATCAGTAGTGGTTGATCCTGTTGATTATCAAACGGTTATTGCGGAATTAAAGCAAGATGGAGAAGTAGCGTTTGAAACAAGACGTAAACTTGCAGCGAAAGTATTCCGTCATACAGCTGCTTATGATGCGATGATTGCAGAATATATGACAGAACTTACGCAAGAGGAAACACCAGAGAAATTAACAGTTACATATGAACTAAAGCAATCTTTACGCTATGGAGAAAATCCGCATCAAAAGGCAGCATTTTACCGCAAGCCTCTAGGATCGGAATTTTCGATTGCAAACGCAACTCAATTACACGGAAAAGAACTCTCTTATAACAATATCAATGATGCAGATGCAGCCATTCAAATCGTTAAAGAGTTTACGGAGCCTGCTGCTGTTGCTATTAAGCATAGTAACCCTTGTGGGGTTGGAACAGGGGAAGATATTTTTACAGCTTTCTCTAAAGCGTATGAAGCAGATCCAGTTTCTATCTTTGGTGGCATAATTGCATTAAATAGAGAAGTAAATGCTGAGACTGCAAAAAAATTACATGAAATTTTCTTAGAAATTGTCATTGCTCCTTCTTATTCTCAAGAGGCATTAGAAATTTTACAAGGAAAGAAAAATATTCGATTATTAACAATTCCTTTTGGAACAGGCAGCAGTAAAGAAATGAAGTTTACTTCTATTGAGGGTGGGTTATTAACACAGGATTTCGATAGCTATTCTTTAGACGATGCAACGATTACGATTCCTACAGAGAAGAAACCTACAGAGGAAGAATGGGAAGCACTGAAGTTCGGTTGGAAAATTGTGAAGCATGTTAAATCAAATGCCATTGTAGTAAATAACAAAGAAATGACGCTAGGTGTTGGAGCAGGCCAGATGAATCGCGTCGGTTCTGCAAAAATTGCGATAGAGCAGGCTGGTGAAAAAGCGACTGGAGCAGTGTTAGCGTCTGATGCATTTTTCCCAATGGATGACACCGTTGAAGCAGCAGCGAAAGCAGGAATCACAGCTATTATCCAAACGGGTGGAAGTATTCGTGATGAAGATTCAATCAAGAAGGCAAATGAATACGGAATTGCAATGGTATTGACCGGAGTGAGACATTTTAAACATTAATATCTTTAACTATTTTAGATGAAATTGTTACTTTAGGAGAGGAAAGGCTGAGAATCCATAGGCTCAAGCCTCCTCCCCGCAGAAAGCCAGTGTCTGTAGCGTATGGAATGGAATTGTTCTTACCGTTAACTGACTGGATAAAAACAACAGAGTATACGAAAACAGCCATATCTTTAAGCTTGGGGGATCCGTGATGAATGTACTTGTTATTGGCCGTGGTGGTCGTGAGCACGCGATTTGTACAAAAGTAAGCGAAAGTGACAAAGTAGAAACAGTTTTTGTAGCGCCAGGAAATGTCGGAATGACCGATGTGGCAGAACGAATTGCAATAGAGGAAACGGAGGTAGCGAAATTAGTTGATTTTGCCCAAACACAAAAAATTGATTTAACCATTGTTGGTCCTGAAGTACCGTTACTTCTTGGTGTAGTAGATCAATTTCAAGCTGCTGGCTTAAAAGTATTTGGTCCGAATCAACGTGCTGCTGAAATAGAAGGAAGCAAATCCTTTGCCAAAGATTTAATGAAGAAATATCATATTCCAACTGGAGAATACCAGACTTTTTCTGATTATGAGGCAGCGAAAGCATATATTGAGGAAAAAGGTGCACCAATTGTTATTAAAGCAGATGGATTAGCAGCAGGGAAAGGTGTAACTGTTGCAATGAATATGGAAGATGCACTAGGTAGCATAAAGGACATGCTTGTTGGTGAAAAATTCGGCAGCGCTTCTGCAACCGTTGTTATTGAGGAATTTTTAGCTGGTGAAGAATTCTCTTTAATGTCGTTTGTGAATGGAGAAACGGTGATTCCATTGGAAATTGCTCAAGATCATAAACGTGCCTTTGATGGAGACAAAGGGCCGAATACAGGGGGAATGGGGGCGTATTCTCCTGTCCCGCACATTGACGAGGCAATCGTACAAACAGCCATTGAAACAATTGTGAAGCCAACTGCAAAAGCGATGATGGAAGAAGGCAGAATATTTACAGGCATTTTATATGCTGGCTTAATCGTGACAGAAAAGGGCCCAAAGGCGATTGAGTTTAATGCAAGACTAGGGGATCCGGAAACACAAGTTATCTTACCACGAATGAAGTCTGATCTTGTAGAAGTTATCTTATCAGTACTAAATGGAGAAATGCCAACTATTGAATGGCATGAAGAGGATATGATAGGTGTTGTTATTGCATCAAAAGGCTATCCAGATGCCTATGAAAAAGGCGCTGTTATTCAAGGTTTAGATAGAATGGAAGATGTCTCTATTTTTCATGCAGGAACGAACCTTAATGAAGATGGTGCATTTACAACAGATGGTGGACGCGTCTTGTTAGTTGCCGCGAAAAGCAAAACATTAAAAAATGCCCAGGATAAAGTCTATAAAGAACTAGAGAAAGTAGAAAGCGATGGCGTTTTCTATCGTAAGGACATTGGATTTAAAGCAATTAAATAAGCGAAATCCCTGTATGTGGCACTTTATTGGTGATTGCATATGGGGATTTTTTTGTTGTTTTTGATAATTCAGTGCCCGAAAGCATGAAAAATAAAAACAAAAGGTAACAGAGAGGGCTCCTCAGTGTCCGAAAGCACGAAAAATAAAAGCAAAAGGTAACAGAGAGAGCCCCTCAGTGCCCGAAAGCATGAAAAATAAAAGCGAAAGGTAACAGAGAGAGCCCCTCAGTGCCCGAAAGCATAAAAAATAAAAACAAAAGGCAACAGAGAGAGGGCTCCCACCATCAGTAATCAACAGGAAGACAGGATTAAGCTAATTCAATTCCACCTGTTATACCATATATTTGGGCAGTCACATAGCTAGACTCATCGGATGCTAAAAATACATAAATGCTCGATAATTCAACTGGCTGACCAGCGCGTTTTAATGGTGCCTGCTGACCAAATGTTGGGATGGCTTCACTTGGCTGGCCACCAGTAATTTGTAAGGCTGTCCAAATTGGGCCAGGTGCTACAGAGTTTACCCGGATTCCTTTAGATGCTAATTGTTTGGCAAGTCCACGAGTAAAGCCATTGATAGCGAATTTGGATGGTGCATAATCTAATAGGTTCGGACTAGGGTTATAACCTTGAACAGAGGTAGTTGTAATGATAGAAGAACCTTTTGGTAAGTATGGTAGTGCTGCTTTTACTACCCAGTATAAAGAGAATACATTTACTTCGAATGTTTTACGAAGCTGTTCTGTTGAAAGCTCCATAATATCATCGACCGCTTGTTGTTTTCCTGCAACTAAGGCTAATACGTCGAGTCCATCTAACTCATTATAGGCTTTGTCCACTAATTCTTTACAAAAACTTTCATCACTTAAATCTCCAGGTATTAGAACGACTTTTCGCCCTTCTGCTTCAATTAATTTTTGCACCTCATCAGCATCTTCTTGTTCTTCAGGCAGATAATTAATCGCTACATCAGCACCTTCGCGGGCATAGGCAATGGCAGCTGCACGGCCAATCCCGGAATCACCACCGGTTACTAGTATTTTTCGGTTCTTTAATTTTCCAGATCCTTTGTAGCTGGTTTCTCCACAGTCAGGTTGTGGATCCATTTTAGCTTGAACACCAGGAGGCTCTTGATATTGTTTTGGAAAATTCTCTGTATAGTATAAATCTAATGGATTTTTCGGATTTGTCATTGTTAACAGCTCCTTCTTTCATTTGTGTTATTGAATTTACCACGTTAAGCCATTCCTAAACCTATTGATTACATGCAAAAAAGGGCTACCCGAATATAGGTATTGGATCGCCCTTTACTAATTACTTATTTTTTCATATCATCAGGGGAAAAGATTTTCTCTGGACTAAATTGTTCCATTATATTTTCCACTTCCATAGTGGAGGAAGAATCTTTTTTCTCATTATGATGGGATTCCGTATGGGAACTGTTTTTATGTTGAACTTTAGGCATGATAGTGTCCTTTTTTTCATAAAGAGCAACTACTGGGCAATAGCGGACAATTCCTTCAGCGATTTTCATTCCAGCAAGCAATGCTATCAGAAAATAGGATTGTCTATATGGTTTCCTCGACATTTTGGCGGTACTCCATGCGAGAAATGCAAAGCCGCAAGCAATGCGAATCAGCGCGTTAATTAAACTTATATTTTGTTTTGGATTCATAAGTTTCGGTCCTCCTACATAAATTTAACAAAACGGTAATATGTTTTCCTATTTTATATGGTAAAATAATGTTAATCTTCGGGGATTACCTGTAAATTCCCAGTCGTTTAAAGAAAAAACTCGCTACATTTTTATATACATGAGATAGATATGAAAAGGGAGGAAGCGTAGTGTTAGCTCAGCGATATCGATGGAAAAACAAAGTTTTGCGTGACCATGTATCCATTTTGAATGGTGAAAAATCCCCCACAGTGGTTCTAATAAATGCCACTTATTTAAATCAGATTTTACGCAAGTGGCTTATAGCAAATATATGGATTTATCAAGATAGAATCATTTATGTGGGCAATGATATGCCAAAACGAATGGATCAAGCAGAAGTTGTTGATTGCACAGATCTCTTTTTAGTTCCAGGATACATGGAACCACATGCGCATCCTTTTCAAATTTATAATCCCCTAACCTTAGCTCAATATACATCACAATTTGGAACAACTACACATGTGAATGACAACCTAGTTTTGGCTATGCAGTTAGAAAAAAAGAAAGCGTTTACTTTCTTGGAGTTTATGAAAGAGATACCTTCCACCATTTTATGGTGGAGTAGATATGATGCCCAAACAGAACTAAATGAGGAAGAACAAGTCTTTTCCCATGGGAATGTGAAAAGCTGGCTGGAGCATGATGCGGTTATTCAAGGTGGAGAATTAACGGGATGGCCAAGACTTTTAGACGGTGACGATATGATGCTTCATTGGATGCAGGAGACAAAACGATTAAGAAAACGAATCGAAGGACATTTTCCAGGTGCATCTGAGAAAACATTAGCAAAATTAATGCTACTAGGAGTAGATAGTGATCATGAAGCGATGACAGGAAAAGAAGTCCTAAATCGTTTACTTCAAGGATATAAAGTAAGCCTTCGTTACTCTTCTATTCGGCCAGATTTACCAAAATTATTAACCGAAATTAAAGAATTAGGAATTGATCAGTATGATTATTTTATGTTAACAACAGACGGATCACCATCTTCTTTTTATGAAAATGGACATATGGATCAATTAATTAAGATAGCAATGAATCATGGTGTTCCAGTAATAGACGCCTATAATATGGCAACCATTAATATTGCGAAATATCATGGGATTGAACATATGCATGGAAATATTGCAACAGGTAGGGTGGCAAATATCAATTTCCTTCAGGATATAAATAATCCAACGCCTGTCTCAGTATTAGCAAAAGGAATTTGGGTAAAAAAAGATGGAAAGGCAATAAAAGGAGCATACCCAACCGTTGATTGGCAGCAATTTGACTTAAGTCCATTAGATATAAATTGGAGTGTTAATAGCCTTGATATGCAATTTTCGATGCCATTTGGAATTAGCTTGGAGAATGCGGTCATTACAAAACCATATTCCATCTCCATAAATGTCTCTGATGTTATTCTGACAGAGGAACATGATGAATGTTATTTTATGCTGCTCGATCGAGAAGGAGAATGGCGAATAAACACTTTATTAAAAGGATTTACAAATAAAATTGGAGGAATGGCTAGTTCTTATACTGGGGATGGGGACATTGTTTTATTAGGAAAAAACCAGGCAGATATGATAACTGCATTTGAACGATTAAAAGAGATAGGTGGAGGAATTGTATTAGTGAAAAATGGCAAGGTAGATATTGAAATTCCATTGCCATTACGAGGTATGATGGCTTCTATGCCAATGGCAGAACTTATTGAAAAAGAAAAGGAATTGTTGGAATACATTAAAGACAAGGGCTATCAATATGAGGATCCAATTTATACGATTGTATTTTTTACCTCTACCCATTTACCATATATTCGAATTACGCAAAAAGGATTATATGATGTAATGAATAAAAATGTACTCTTTCCAGCGATAATGCGTTAAAATATAAAAGAGTCCCATTGTTTAATTAGAATATTCTGATATATTTAATAAGTAAAGATCTGCTCCCTAAAAGGGGAGTAGGTTTTAAAGTCACAAAGCATTCCGTTGTGTCGATTGAAAAATAGGAGGGGACTATGAAGAAAAGTTTGTTTGTTTTTCTATTTTTGCTTCTTACCTTAACTGCTTGTAATGATGAACCAAAGGGTGTAAGCAATCATAATGGTAATCAAACTGGAAATGGCGTCAAAGATGATCAAGGGCTAGAAGATCTTGCTACTTTGTATCCACTAACTGGGTTGCCTAGCAATACAGAAAGTACAGACCGTGCAGTGACTGTTATGATTAATAATCATCCTGATGCGAGACCCCAAACAGGACTTACAGACGCAGATATCGTGTATGAATTATTAGCAGAAGGGGAAGTCACTCGTTTTCTAGCGGTTTATCAAAGTTATAAGCCTAAGGTAGTTGGTCCAGTCCGTAGTTCCCGAGATTATTATATCGAGCTAGCAAAGGGTTATAATAGCTTGTATATTGCCCATGGGTATAGTCCGGAAGCGAAAAAGCTACTTACTAACGGTTATATTGATAATTTAAATGGGATGGAGTATGATGGAACCCTCTTTAAAAGGTCTTCTGCCCGAGTTGCTCCTCATAATTCTTACATAAGCTTTGCCAATATTGAGAAGGGCGCAAAGGCAAATAATTATTCGCTCACAGGGGCACCAGAACCTTTACTATTTCTAAAAGCAACAGAGTTAGAGGCGATGGAGGGAGAAGAGGCAAACTCGGTTAGTATTAATTATGGTAAAAACCCAAGCTTTAATTCGCAGTTTATCTATGACGAAGATGCGCAGAAATATATTCGTTTTTCAAATGGAGAACAAACGGTAGATAATGAAACAAATGCATCTGTTGCAGTTGATAATGTTTTTATTGTAGAGACTAGCCATAAGGTAGTTGACAATAAAGGAAGAAAAGAAATTGATTTAACATCTGGCGGCCAGGCTTATTTATTGCAGCATGGCAAATGGCAAGATGTTAATTGGAAAAATATAGACGGACGCATTCTCCCATTTAAAGGAGACAAACAGGTTGGATTTGTACCTGGGAAGACTTGGATTAATATTATTCCTTCTACTCCTGGACTAAAGGATGCTGTTATATTGAAAGAATGATTGACTATTTAATAAAAGATTATTGTTGGTTAACAATAGAAAAAATTTAGAATTAATACGGAGTAGACAGAATACACGTAGACTTCCATGGAAAGCGAAGTGTATTCTGTCTTCGGGTTTATAAAAACTGTCTTTAAAACAATAAAGCTTATTCATTAAAAGAGTCAAAAGAAAAAATGGAGGTTTCCTATGCAAATTGATAAATTAAGAGGAAGAGAATTGGATCAGTTATTTAAATCCATTCTCTCCCTCGAAACATTGGAAGAATGCTATCAGTTTTTTGATGATTTATGTACGGTGAACGAAATTCAATCATTATCACAACGGTTAGAAGTTGCAAGGATGCTTCGAGAAGGCAATACGTATCACACGATTGAAAAGGAAACGGGTGCAAGTACTGCAACTATTTCTCGTGTAAAACGTTGCTTAAATTATGGAAACGATGCATATGAATTAGCACTATCACGTATTAAGGAAGAAGAACCGACAAAAGCAGAAGAATAAGAATTAAGGGATTGTCCTAAATAAGAGATTTAATCACAAGATAATATGTACGTAGCTAACGACGAGTCATGCTACCTCCTATTACTTGAAGATTTCTCTTTTTGGACAGTCCTTTTTTTATCCCACTCTTAACGGACAGTAAGACTCCCCCCTCTTTTTTTGGAGAATACGAGGAAGATAGGTGGGAGATCAACTGTCCGTAAAGGTCCGATTGGTTCAACTAACCATCAGTGGGAGAGGAAGGTAAACCCCTACTGATGAAAGTTTCACTTTATTGGGAAATTACCCCTTTCTAGAAGAATTCTAAATATATTTACTTTGTTAAAAATGAAACAATCGAGGATTCCTTTTCGTCCAATAGTAAAAAGAGAGGTTCCCTCCTATTCTTTTTAAGAGTTGAAAAAGAATAGGTTTTGGAAGTTAATTTGGTGTTTAACTCCGATCCCCAGGTGCTGATGGGCTTTCTGACCATTCACCGTGTTTCCTTTATTGCAGACGATGAGACGATGCCCTTCCAGTTTGTGCGGCGGTAAGCAAGGAGCTTGCCCTTTTCTAATGACCATGAAATATTTACAAGCAATTAAACAGAAGGATTTCTTTTTTGATAGAATATCTAATGCTATAATGAAATGATGTAATGGTTAGAATGGAGGAAGTTTGCATGTATGATGTGCGCGAATGGCGTCATGTGTTTAAATTAGACCCAAATAAGGATATCTCCGATGAGGCACTTGATAGTTTATGTGAATCTGGTACAGATGCAATCATCATTGGTGGAACGGATGGTATTACGTTAGATAATGTACTAAACCTAATGGCTCGTGTCCGTCGTTACACGGTTCCTTGTATATTAGAAGTGTCAACAATAGATTCGGTTTCACCCGGATTTGATTTATATTTTATTCCTACAGTTTTAAATAGTACTGATACAAAATGGATTACAGGTCTTCATCATGAAGCAGTAAAAGAATATGGAGAACTAATGGATTGGGATGAATTCTTAATCCAAGGTTATTGTGTGTTAAATAAAGACTGTAAAGCAGCAAAGTTAACGAGTGCGAAAACAGATTTATTCGAAGAGGACGTTGCTGCATATGCATTGATGGCAGAGAAAATGTTTCATTTGCCTATTTTTTATCTGGAATACAGTGGAGCCTATGGTGACCCTTCGTTTGTAAAGGCAGCTAAAAGTCAGTTAAACGAAACGGTACTATTTTATGGTGGAGGAATTGAAACGCTAGAACAAGCAGAGGAAATGGGAAACTATGCAGATGTCGTTGTAGTCGGAAATATTATTTACAAAGATTTATCTGCTGCATTGCGTACTGTTGAAATAAAAAAGAGCAATCGTTGAATATACAATGAAGCTAAGTTAAAATAGAATATATGTTCTTATGGTGGTGAAAAGATGCAATTTTTAACAGATAAAATATTAAATGGATTAAATCCAGAACAGAAGGAAGCTGTTAAAGCGACAGATGGTCCTTTATTAATTATGGCTGGGGCGGGTAGTGGAAAAACACGTGTTTTAACACAGAGAATTGCCTATCTTATGGTGGAAAAGGGAGTCAATCCATACAATATCTTGGCTATTACGTTTACCAATAAAGCAGCGAAGGAAATGCGTCAAAGGATAGCAGCTGTTTTAGGTGGGGCAAGTGAAGAAATATGGATATCAACCTTCCACTCCATGTGTGTACGGATTTTAAGAAAAGATATTGATCGAATTGGTTACAATCGAAATTTCACAATATTAGATACGACAGATCAGCAGTCGGTTATTAAGGGCATTCTGAAAGACCGTAATATCGATCCGAAGAAATATGATCCTCGTGCTATTTTAGCAAGTATTAGTTCTTCAAAGAATGAACTTGTTACTCCAGAAGAATTTGCGAAGACTGCAGGTGATTACTTCTCTCAAATTGTTAGTGATGTATATACAGAGTATCAAAGACGTTTACGCAAAAACCAAGCGTTAGATTTTGATGATTTAATTATGCAGACAATTCATCTTTTTCAAAGAGTGCCGGAAGTGCTGGAATATTATCAACGTAAATTTCAATATATTCATGTAGATGAGTATCAAGATACGAACAGATCGCAATACATGCTTGTAAAGCTTTTGGCAAGCAGATTCCGCAATCTATGCGTAGTGGGTGACTCCGATCAGTCTATTTATGCGTGGCGTGGTGCAGACATTTCTAACATTCTTTCCTTTGAAAAGGATTATCCGAATGCAAAAGTAGTAATGCTAGAACAAAATTATCGCTCAACAAAGCGAATTCTTCAGGCAGCAAATCAGGTTATTGCCAATAACTCTGGTCGTAAAGACAAGAATCTTTGGACTGAAAATGAAGATGGAAACAAGATTTACTATTACCGAGCAGATAGTGAGCAAGGAGAAGCACAATTTGTTATTGGGAAAATTCAAGAATTAAGACGAACAAGCTCTCTTAATTTATCAGATATAGCTATACTTTATCGAACAAACGCTCAATCTCGTGTTATGGAGGAAATGCTTCTTAAATCGAATATTGAATATTCGATTGTTGGAGGTATAAAGTTCTACGATAGAAAGGAAATTAAGGATACGCTTGCTTATCTACGTTTAATTGCTAATCCTGATGATGATATTAGTTTCCAACGGGTAATCAATGTTCCTAAACGTGGAATTGGATCTAGCTCGGTTGATAAGATTGCGAATTTCGCAGCAATGCATGATATGTCTATGTACCAAGCGTTAGAAGCAATTGAATTAATTGGTTTAAGTCCAAAGATTACAAAGGCTGCAAGTGAATTTCGCGATTTGATTCAAAATTATACAAGAATGCAAGAATATTTATCTGTGACGGAGCTTGTCGAAGAAGTTATCGATAAATCTGGATATGTAGATATGTTAAAAGCAGAAAAATCGATTGAAGCGCAAAGCAGATTAGAAAATATTGAAGAATTTATGTCTGTATCGAAAAATTTTGAAGAAGCAAATGACGATAAATCATTAATTGCTTTCTTAACTGATCTAGCATTAGTTGCTGATATTGATAAATTGGATGATGATGGAAAACAAGCAGATTCTGTTGTTTTAATGACATTGCACTCAGCAAAAGGTTTGGAATTCCCAATAGTTTTCTTGATTGGCTTGGAAGAAGGCGTATTCCCTCATTCCCGTTCTTTAATGGAAGAAACGGAAATGGAAGAGGAACGCCGCCTTGCATATGTAGGGATTACACGGGCAGAAAAGCAGTTATATTTGACAAATGCACAGATGAGAACTTTATTTGGACGCACTAATATGAATCCACCTTCTCGTTTTGTGAAAGAAATTCCGGAAGATTTACTAGAAGGTCTAAGTCCAGTTAATAATCGACAAAGAATGGCTCCATCACAAAGTGGAACTCGAAACTCCTATGTGCAACAACAGCCAACAAGAAAGGCTGTTATTCGTCCCGCTACTGTTGCTACAGGTGGAGAAGGGATTGGATGGAATATAGGAGATAAAGCAGTTCATGGAAAATGGGGTACAGGAACGGTTGTAAGTGTAAAAGGAGAAGGTGATTCGAAAGAGCTAGACATTGCTTTTCCTAGTCCAGTAGGAATCAAACGACTATTGGCTAAATTTGCACCGATTCAAAAAGGATAAGGAAAGGAAAAGGGTATATGGAACAAAACCTTGCAGAGAAACGAGTAAAAGAGCTGCATAATTTATTAAATCAATATGGGTATGAATATTATGTTCTGGATAATCCTTCTGTTCCTGATGCAGAATACGATGCATTATTAAATGAATTAATTCGTTTGGAAGAACAATTTCCAAGCTTAAAAACCAATGAATCTCCATCGCAGCGAATTGGTGGAGAAATATTGGATATGTTCTCGAAGGTTCAACATCAAAAACCGATGTTGAGCCTGGGGAACGCATTTAATGAGGCGGATTTACGCGATTTTGATCGAAAGGTCCGTGCGGTTATCGGTGATAATTTTTCGTACGTTTGTGAATTAAAAATAGATGGTCTTGCTGTTTCTCTTCGATATGAAAATGGTTTATTTGAACAAGGAGCAACGAGGGGGGATGGAACGACTGGTGAAGATATTACAGCAAACCTAAAAACAATTCGTTCCATTCCTCTCCGCTTAAATCAACCGGTGAGTTTAGAAGTTCGTGGAGAGGCATTTATGCCGAAAAAATCGTTTGAGGCACTTAATAAAATAAAAGACGAAAATGGGGAAGAACCATTTGCGAATCCTCGAAATGCAGCAGCAGGTTCTTTACGCCAATTAGATCCACGAATCGCTGCATCACGTAATTTAGATGTTTTTCTTTATGCAATCGGAGATGTGGGTGAGACTGGTGTCCAATCACATAGCGAAGGTCTTGATTTATTAGATACACTTGGCTTTAAGACGAACAAAGAAAGAAAAAAATGTACAACGATTGATGATGTCATACAGTACATTGACAGTTGGCAGGACAAACGTCCACACTTGCCATATGAAATAGATGGAATTGTTATAAAAGTAGACAATTTAGCTCATCAAGAGCAGCTTGGAACAACAGTGAAAAGTCCGAGATGGGCAATAGCTTATAAATTCCCAGCAGAAGAAGTAATGACAAAGCTTCTTAATATTGAACTAAATGTCGGTAGAACCGGTGTTGTAACCCCAACAGCATTACTAGAACCAGTAAAAGTTGCTGGGACAACAGTGAAAAGGGCTTCTTTACACAACGAGGACCTCATCCGTGAGAAAGATATTAGACTTGGTGACACGGTAATTGTCAAAAAAGCCGGCGATATTATTCCAGAAGTAGTGAATGTTCTAGTGGAAAAAAGAACTGGAGAAGAAGTAGAGTTTCTAATGCCTACTCATTGTCCGGAATGCGATAGTGAACTTGTCCGTTTAGAAGGAGAAGTGGCATTGCGCTGCATCAATCCAAAATGTCCAGCGCAAATCAGGGAAGGCTTAATTCATTTTGTCTCTAGAAATGCAATGAATATAGATGGACTTGGTGAGCGAGTAATAAGCCAATTATTTTCTGAAAAATTAATTGAAGATGTTGCCGATTTATACACATTGGAATTTGAACGATTGATTCAATTAGAAAGAATGGGCGAAAAGTCTGTTAATAATTTATTACAGGCAATTGCGAATTCAAAACAAAATTCCCTTGAAAGGCTATTATTTGGCTTAGGGATTAGACATGTGGGAGCAAAAGCAGCGAAGACAATCGCGATGGAGTTCAAACATATCGATCAGCTTATGGTAGCAACCAAAGAGGATTTAACAGCTATTAATGAAATTGGGGAAAAAATGGCTGATTCCATCGTCACTTTTTTCGAACAGGAAGAAGTATTGGAATTAATTACGGAGTTAAAAGCTTATGGAGTTAATATGGAATATACAGGTCCATTACCAGTAGCGACAGAAGAGGCAGATTCCGTCTTTGCTGGCAAAACAATCGTTTTAACTGGAAAGTTAGAACAACTTTCTCGTAATGAAGCAAAAGAACAAATCGAATTACTTGGTGGGAAAATAACAGGAAGTGTAAGCAAGAAGACAGATTTGGTTATTGCAGGAGAAGATGCAGGCAGCAAACTAACAAAAGCAGAGCAACTTGGCATTGAAGTTTGGGATGAGGAAAGACTTATGGAAGAATTGAAAAATAAAGGTGTGTTTAATGAATGAAAAAACACGTGATGATGTTATTGGTACTAGTATTGATCCTATCAGCTTGTGCACCAAACTTTAATAAAGAAGAAAAAGTAAAGACAGAAGATGTAGATAGTAATACAACAGAAACGGCTATCCTGCCAAACTATAAAATCTCCGATGATTATTATAAGGTGGTTGTTCCATTTAAAGCCTCTGAAGCAAGGGGATTAGTTGTTAATAATTTAAATACACGCTATGATATTGCCGAATTTGAAACAGGCTTAATGCGAATAGCACAAAATGCCTATGATCCAGAAAAATACTTCTTCCAAGAAGGGCAGTATTTAGATCGTACTTTGATTTCAAATTGGCTGGGGAGAAAATCAAGTAAGAATGCTGAAGGCTTAAACCCAGCAGGCAAGGAAAACGGAAAAGAGCCTATTTATTTAGCCCATATACTGGAGCATGATTACTTAGTGAAAACCGATGATAATAGTTTGAAGCTTGGCGGAATATCCATTGGTTTAGCTATGAATTCTGTCTATTCCTATGAAGAAAAGGGAGCGGCAAAAGAACTTAAACTAGATCGAACAAAGCTTGAAAAAGAAGGAAAGAAAATTGCAGCAGAAGTAGTAAAAAGAATTAGAGAGGTGGAAGGACTTGAACAGGTTCCAATCATTATTTCTCTTTTTGAACAAAAAGAAAGCTCTTCTGTTGTACCTGGAAACTTCTTTGCTTACTCAAAGGTTGCAGGAAACAGCAAAAGTATAGGTGACTGGGAAAGCATTAATGAAAAATATGTATTATTCCCAAGCTCAGATACAAAATATAAATCAGAAGTTGACTCGTTTTCTTATTTCAAACAAGATATAGAAAAGTATTTTCCAAACTTTAATGGAGTGGTTGGAAGAGCTTTCTATGTTAATGATAAAATGCAGAATTTAAGTATCGAGATCCCCATTCAGTTTTATGGAGAAGCAGAGGCGCTCGGCTTCACCCAGTTTGTAGCAGGGAAGGTTATGGAACATTTTCCACCAAATAATAATTCCTCTGTACAGGTTAGTATTACTTCTGTATACGGTCCAGAATCATTAATTGTTCGTGATGTTGATGCAGACGAACCGTATATTCATATTTATCAGTAATGACAAGAGAGTGTGCTAGGCATGATGATCCCTATTCAAAGAGGGAAAGTAATGCTTGTCCTCTCTTTTTTGTATAATGACTAAAAATTTTCAAAAGATACAAGGTTTTTTATAAGCAGAGTAGAGTATAGTATGGAAGAGGAATCTATTTGAAGGAGTTGTGAGTATGTCGTCAAACCCTAACTTAGATGATTATATGCAAAAGGGCATGTACGGAGCAAAGGAAACGAAGCCAGAGGAACGTAGAAAATTTCTTGGTACCCTTAGAGAAAGAGTTGTGGTTGCATTAAACCAGTCACAAGTAATTGAACCATCACTCTATGAAGAGATAACAAATGCTATGAAAAAAAATAGTGGAGCAAAATTATTTTTAAATGGCCATTTAGACTATTCATACTTATCCAAGTACATCAAGGAAGCGAATCAAGTACACATGGAGTATACGATTGTCACTAATAAAGATGCAGATAGTGATATAGGTTTATTAATTGCGTACGATCATGCGATAAATAAAGAAAATATTTATGTAGGCGAACAAAAAACAGATGAAATAGAAGCAGAAACGTTTAAAGAAAATAACAAAAAGGGATTATTTACGGCGATTGGGAAATGGTTTAGTAAATAAGGAAATGCTCAAAAGGAGAAATCTTTTTGGGCATTTTTATTAGGGGATATCTAAAAATTAATTATTTGGAAAAACTGAGCAGTATGAATACAGGTAGATTTCTGTAGCCCCACGGAAAGCGAAGTGTATTCAAGCTGCAAGCAATAGCACCAAACTTTACGAAAATAGTCTTTAATGATGAAGGGAAGTTGTTGTAAGTAATCTATCTCGAGAAGTTAAGGGGCATATTCGGTGAAATAGGCATGTTTATTTTTCTTTAAAAAGGTAATTTTAAAAAAGAGTACAAAATATTTGTTTTGTAAAATTAAATTGTGTACAATGTGTGTAGTAGTAAAAATAATATATTATTGGAGGAATGAATGATGAGCGATACAATACTTACGACATCTGTTACAGCAACTGGAGGAAGAGAAGGTAGAGTAGAATCTGAAGATTATGTTATTCAATTTGATACAGCTATGCCAGGCACGCAAAGAGCAAAGGAATTAGAGGATGCAACAAATCCTGAGCAATTATTTGCAGCAGGGTATGCAGCTTGTTTTGACGGAGCATTACAATTAATGGCACAAAAAGAGAAAGTGAAATTCGAATCAGAAACAACTGCAAGTGTTAGTTTACTTAAAGACGAAACGGATCAAGGATTCAAATTAAGTGTGAAATTATCTGTAAAAGGAACTGGGATTGAAAAGACAGTTCTAGAGGAGCTTGTACACAAGGCGCATAATTTCTGTCCATACTCTAAAGCAACAAGAGGAAATATTGATGTCCAATTAGAAGTTGTTACAGCTTAATAAGATAAAAGAGAGCAGAAGGAGGTTGGATTTTCCTTCTGCTCTCTTTTTTGTTCATGTGATTTTATCCATCTGCATGGAATTAAGTCAGGTTTTGTAAAAGCTTTAGAAGAGCTTGCTTTAATTCGTTGACCTCTTCAGGAGTTTTGCCAAAAAGCTTGGTAATCTCTGTCGGAATACATTCTGCTTTTTGCTGTAAAGACGTACCTTTTTCTGTTAAGGTAATGAGCACGGAGCGCTCATCCTCAAGGGAACGTTTCCGCTGAATCAATTGCTGCTGTTCCATTCTCTTTAACATCGGTGTCAATGTGCCAGAATCAAGGTATAAGTATTTTCCCATTTCCTTTACACTAAGACTTCTATGTTCCCAAAGTAATAAAAGTACTAAGTACTGGGGATACGTTACATCTAGTTCTTCTAATAAGGGTTTATACTTCTTTGTTAATTCTCGAGAGCTCGCATATAAAAGAAAACAAAGTTGATTTTCTAATTTTAAAGCGTCTAATTCATTCATCTTTCGTCACCTAGCTTTTTAGTCTTCTTCTAAATATAAACTATTGTATCGGATTTTGCTTTAATTTCCTATCGATTTGCCAAGAAGGGAAAGAAATAAAGCAATTTATCATCTTCAAAATTTATTTTATCTAATAATAAGTATAGAAAAAGAAGGAGTTTCTTCTAAGTTTAAAGAAATTATTAGAAAAAAGGAAATTAATGGAGAGTATGTATGGATATAACATCGTTAAGACCTAAAAAAAGGTCACCCCTTCGTCTTTACTTCGGAAAGAAATTTTATATCACCAAGAGATATGCCCAATGGATTATATCAAGGAAACAATATGCGAAGAAAAAACAGACGGCGCTTTTACCTCATTCCTATTTTACCCATAAAACCATGCTGCTAAGGGAATTAAAGGATGTTGATATGAAGCTGCAATATAATAAAATTGTAAATTTAAAAATTGCGGTTTCGAAATTAAATCAGATTGTCCTAGAGCCAGGAGAAACATTTTCGTATTGGAGAACGATTGGAAAGCCTACTTCTAAAAAAGGCTATGTTGATGGGATGGTTCTTTATGCCGGAAGCTATCGAACTGGAGTAGGTGGCGGTTTATGCCAGCTGTCTAATCTTATCTATTGGATGACATTGCATACACCCTTAACTGTAGTAGAAAGACATCGCCACAGTTATGATGTTTTTCCAGATTCCAACCGAACACAGCCGTTTGGTAGTGGAGCAACATGTTCCTATAATTATTTGGACCTACAAATCAAGAATGAAACAGATACCACTTTTCAGCTATGCCTGGAAGTGACGAATTCCCATTTAAAAGGAGAATGGAGAGGGACATCACTCAGTTTAATTCGTTATGAGGTTTTTGAAAAGGCGCACCAAATCATGCCAGCTTATTTCGGAGGCTATATTCGTCACAATCAAATTTATCGAAAAAAATTTAATAAAAGAGGCGTCTTATTGGAAGAAGAGTATATTACAGAAAATCATGCATTAATGATGTATGAACCGCTTCTTTCATCAAGTGAAAAGACGCCATAAAAAAGAAGAGGAGAGTACCTCTTCTTTTTTATGGCGTAATAGTAAGGTAAGAACACCCTGTTAGACAAGATGGTATAATAGAATAAACTGTACTGATTAAAGGTAAAGCTTTTTTAATAGACTGGTTTTATTGGAAATTAAGGAGATGAAATAAGTTGTCGATAGCGGTGGAAATTCATAATCTTTGAGGAAAACGCCTTCTAATAAGATATATTCCTTCTTTCGGTTGCTTTCCTAATGATTTGTTTGATATTATCAGATTATTGTGTTGTACGTATAATGATGGAGGTGACATATATATGTCAAGAATTACAAAGGAAGAAGTAAAGCATGTTGCCAATCTTGCTAGACTTGAAATAACAGAAGAGGAAGCAGAGCTTTTTCAAAAGCAATTAGATGCTATTATTTCTTTTGCAGAAGAACTAAAAGAATTAGATACAGAGGGAATCGAGCCAACTTCCCATGTTTTAGATATGAAAAATGTGCTACGTGAAGATGTACCAACAAAAGGCTTACCTGTTGAGGACGTTTTACGCAATGCACCAGATCATCAAGATGGACAAATTAAAGTTCCATCTATTATTGAGTAAGGAGGGGAAATTACATGAGTCTTTTTGATCAAAAGATGGCGGATTTACAAGAACTATTACATAAAAAAGAGATATCAGTAACTGATTTAGTAAAAGAATCGTATAATCGCATAAAAGATGTAGATGAGAAAGTACAAGCATTTTTAACATTAGATGAAGATAATGCTTTATCACAAGCAAGTGCATTAGATGACAAATTAGTAAACGGGGAACATTCAGGTAGCTTATTTGGAATGCCGATTGGTATTAAAGATAATATTGTGACAAAAAACTTGAGAACAACATGTTCTAGCAGAATCTTAGAAAACTTCCAGCCAATTTATAATGCTACTGTTATGGATAAGCTACAAGCAGCAGGAGCTATAACAATTGGAAAGCTTAATATGGACGAGTTTGCTATGGGATCTTCTACAGAAAATTCTTATTATCAAAAAACGAAAAATCCATGGAATCTTGAAACAGTTCCTGGTGGATCATCAGGTGGATCTGCAGCATCCGTAGCTGCAGGAGAAGTATTCTTTTCTCTTGGTTCAGATACTGGTGGTTCCATTCGTCAACCAGCAGCATTCTGTGGAGTTGTCGGTTTAAAACCTACATATGGAAGAATTTCTCGTTTTGGTTTAGTTGCATTTGCTTCTTCACTGGATCAAATTGGACCAATTACACGTACGGTAGAAGATAATGCTTTCTTGCTTAATGCTATTTCTGGATTAGACCCAATGGATTCCACTTCGGCAAATGTAGCAGTGCCTGATTTTACAAAAGGTCTAACTGGAGATATCGAAGGTATGAAAATAGCGGTTCCTAAAGAGTATCTAGCAGAAGGAGTAAGCGAAGATGTTCGCCAATCTGTTCTTGATGCATTAAAGGTATTGGAAAAATTAGGAGCTACATGGGAAGAAGTATCTTTGCCACATAGTAAATATGCCCTTGCAACTTACTATTTATTGTCTTCTTCAGAAGCATCAGCAAACCTATCTCGTTTTGATGGTGTTCGTTATGGTTATCGCACGGATAATGCCGAAACATTAATTGAACTATATAAACGTTCTCGCGCAGAAGGATTTGGCGATGAAGTAAAGCGAAGAATTATGCTTGGAACCTTTGCTTTAAGCTCTGGCTACTATGATGCATATTATAAAAAAGCACAAAAAGTACGTACTCTAATCAAAAAAGATTTTGAAGATGTATTTGAAAAGTATGATGTTATTGTGGGGCCAACTACTCCTACACCTGCTTTTAAGCTAGGGGAAAAGGTAGACGATCCATTAACAATGTATGCCAATGATATTCTAACGATTCCAGTAAACCTTGCTGGTGTTCCAGGAATTTCTGTACCTTGTGGTTTTTCTAACGGTTTACCACTTGGTTTACAAATTATCGGAAAACATTTTGATGAGGCATCTGTGTATAAAGTAGCTTATGCATTTGAACAGGCGACAGATTATCATAACCAAAAACCAACGCTGTAAGGGGTGAAAAAAATGGAATTTGAAACAGTCATTGGGCTAGAGGTCCATGTAGAGTTAAAAACACAATCAAAAATATTCTCAGCAAGTCCCAATCATTTTGGTGCTGCGCCGAATACAAATACAACAGTAGTAGATTTAGGCTATCCTGGCGTACTACCTGTTTTAAATAAAAAGGCAGTAGAATATGGCATGAAAGCGTCTATGGCATTAAATTGCGAAATAGCGACAGAAACAAAATTTGACCGTAAGAACTACTTTTATCCAGATAATCCGAAGGCATACCAAATTTCCCAATTTGATAAGCCAATTGGTGAACATGGCTGGATTGAAATTGAAGTCGATGGCTATAAGAAAAAAATCGGCATTACCCGCGTTCATTTAGAAGAGGATGCAGGGAAACTGAATCATGAAAAAGGATATTCGTTAGTGGACTTCAACCGTCAAGGAACGCCGCTAATTGAAATCGTTTCTGAGCCAGATATCCGCACACCAAATGAAGCGTATGCGTACTTAGAAAAATTGAAATCCATCATCCAATATACAGGCGTATCTGACTGTAAAATGGAAGAAGGTTCTTTGCGTTGTGATGCCAATATTTCGATTCGTCCGGTAGGCCAAGAGGAATTCGGAACAAAAACGGAATTGAAAAACTTGAACTCCTTTAACTTCGTACGTAAAGGATTAGAATATGAAGAACAACGTCAAAGAGAGGTTGTCTCTTCAGGCGGAGTAATTAATCAAGAAACACGCCGCTTTGATGAAGCGACAAATACAACATTGCTAATGCGTGTAAAAGAAGGCTCAGATGACTATCGTTATTTCCCAGAACCGGATTTAACAGATTTGTATATCGATGAAGACTGGAAAGCAAGAATTCGCGCAGAAATTCCAGAATTACCAGATGCAAGACAAAAGCGTTATATGGAAGAATGGGGCTTACCAGAGTACGATGCAAAAGTATTAACCGTTACGAAGGAAATGGCTGATTTCTTCGAAGAAACCGTTGCAAACGGAGCAGAACCAAAACTTGCTTCAAACTGGGTAATGGGAGATGTTTCTGCCTACTTAAATGCAGAGCAAAAAGAGCTAGCGGAAGTAAAGCTTACTCCAGAAAACCTTGCGGGCATGATTAAACTCATTGGAAATGGCACCATTTCTAGTAAAATTGCAAAGCAAGTGTTTAAAGAGTTGATTGAAAATGGCGGAGATGCCGAAGCAATTGTTAAAGAGAAAGGACTTGTCCAAATTTCCGATGAAGGTGCATTGCTGAAAATCATCGGCGAAGTATTGGATAACAACCCTCAATCCATTGAAGACTTTAAAAATGGAAAACAAAAAGCGATTGGTTTCCTTGTTGGTCAGTTGATGAAGGCAACAAAAGGACAAGCTAACCCGCAAATGGTCAATAAATTGTTAGTAGAAGAAATGAATAAAAGATAAGAAGGGGGTTTATTTCCCCTTTAGCTGTCAGCAAATGTTGAAAAAACGACATTGCTGGCAGCTTTTTTTATGGAGGAAGGAGGATAGCATGGTAAAACTAGCTTGGATAGTGGTGGAATAAGTATATATATTCTAGTCAAATGTGGTTATCAGCCAAAATAGGAAGAATATCAGCCAAACTCACGACAAATCAGCCAAAGTAGGAAGGATATCAGCCAAACTAGCGATAAATCAGCCAAAGTAGGAAGGATATCAGCCAAACTCACGACAAATCAGCCAAAGTAGGAAGGATATCAGCCAAACTCACGACAAATCAGCCAAAGTAGGAAAGATATCAGCCAAACTAGCGATAAATCAGCCAAAGTAGGAAGGATATCAGCCAAACCCACGATAAATCAGCCAAAGTAGGAAGGATATCAGCCAAACTAGCGATAAATCAGCCAAAGTAGGAAAGATATCAGCCAAACCCACGATAAATCAGCCAAAGTAGGAAGGATATCAGCCAAACTTACGATAAATCAGCCAAAGTAGGAAGGATATCAGCCAAACTAGCGATAAATCAGCCAAAGTAGGAAGGATATCAGCCAAACTAGCGATAAATCAGCCAAATTAGCGATAAATCAGCCAAACCCACAACCACCTCATCCCAGCACTCCCCTCCACAATCTCCAAAATCAAAGTAAAAGAGCTACTCCTAAAAGAGTAACTCCCTTATTTCGATTTCCATTCATTCGACAGTATTTCCCAGGAAAAGTCCATAATCAACAATTTCCTAAAAAGCTTGTCCAATGAAGGGGAATCAGACTATTTTCTTCGGGTTAATTCGATCCTTTTTTATGTTTTTATCATTTATTTTTGGTTCTTGACGATGAATAAAATTAATAATATTAGAGCGATGTAAAAAGATTAATAGTAATAAAAACAAGAAAAAGAGCCAGTCGTGCTGGATGTTGGGAGAAAATAGTGCATATAAGAAAATCGTTATCCCAACGGAAATACTACCTATGAATACATATTTTGTTACAAAAATAACAGCAAAGAAGGCGAAATAGGCAATTAAAAACAAGGCTGGGCTGGCAACGAGAAGAGTGCCGGCTGTTGTGGCAATAGCTTTTCCACCGCGAAACCCAGCGAAGATGGGAAAACAATGACCAATAACAGCTATTAATCCAGTATATAACGGATTAACATCTACCATAAGCAAGTACGGGAGACTTGCCGCAAGAGTTCCTTTCCCAACATCAAGCAGCAGAACAGCAATCCCGGCTTTTTTGCCTAATACGCGAATGGAATTAGTCGCTCCTGGATTAAAGCTGCCATGTTTCCGAATATCAATGCCATAAAAAACTTTACCGATAATTAAGGCAGCCGGTAAAGAACCGATTAAGTAGGAAGCTAGGATTAAAATAATCAAATGCATTTCTCCTTTTCCATCATTTAAAGTTTACTAGTTTAAAACACTATCTTTGTTCTCTTCCTTTTATTCTATGCAGAAAGAGGGAGAAGTTTGTTCCCTTCTCCCTATATTATAAATAATAGAGCAATTTTTTTGTTGCATTTTAATATCCAAGAATCTTATTTTATTAATTTAATGCTTGATTACTAATTTCCAATTTTTCAACCGTTACAATTACTTCATCTGTATCAACATAATCAACGGAAATTCCCATCCCTTTTTCTAGGAAGATACTATAAGGGAAATCGTTTGAAGAAACTTGGAAAATAGTTTTATTGTCTTCCACCATGAATTTTACAATCGTACTATTTTCAACCTCTGATTTATATACATAGCTGACAGTCCCAGTTATCGTTTTTTGATCGGCAATATTGTTAGGAACGGTTTTATCATTTTTCAATAGCGTGACAAGGGCATACTTATAATCATTAAAAAGTTTTGTTTTCTCTGTGCTATAGCTATAAACCTTTTCATCCTTAGCATTAATCAACATGATTTCTCTTAACACATGATTGCTGTCCATGAGTGGAACAACCCATGTGAACTGCCCATAAATCGTATAGAGTAGTGGAGTGCCGGCTTCATATTTTTGCGCTCGAAAGGTTTTCTCTGCCACATTGATAGCAGATTTCCCATTTAACGATCCATTTGCCTCTGTATAGAAGGTAAGTGCACCGGTACGAGCATTAATCATGGAGTAACCAACCATACTTCCGCTATCGGATTTCGGACGGGTGAAGTCAGTGAACCAATGCAATTGTAATTCTTCATTGAAGACACCATTCACTTCATCCATGTTGTCCCAGGCGGTTGGTAGTTTCATATCTTCTTTTGCAAAAAGGGTATTCCAGAAGCCATGAATATATTTTCCATACCATTCATTCCAATCTTCCGCTACACTTGTAGGAATAACATGGTCAATAAATGCAGGTATATTGTTCATTGTATAGTCTTCAATTTTTCCAGTGGCTGGGTCAACGATATAAATCCCTTTAATATCAACAATTTCTCGGAATTTATTGTATTGTCCATAAGGTACAACATAGTATGGCTTATCATTATCATCTGGTTCGAAGCTTGCCTCAAGCAAAATCGTATCTTTATGTTTATTTCTGACTAGTCTTTTTAAATCTTCTTGGAAGTAGGCAGATGGAACATATTTCATAGAAGTTTTAACTAAGACGGCATCTTCATTTTCGTCCTCTGCACTCATTTTAATAAAACCAGGGACGTCATCCCCTTTTATCCATTTAAAAAAGCCAGTATATTCAATTGGCGTTACCCAGTATAGATGATCGTCAATTTTTTGTAGAGTAGAGTTTCCTAAATCATAATAGGAAGGATGAGGAAGCTCCCCGAGTTTTTTCTCACTACGATATCGTGCATAGCTCTCCGGTACAACTACGATATGCTTTTCATTAGTAGAAACAGCTTCCTTCTCAATAACAGTAGCCTTTTCTTGTACAAAATGATATTTATCTCCGGTAATGGTTAATGGATAGACAAACTGGACGTATAGACTAAATAGGACAAAGTATAAAAAGAGAATTCCAGTTATTTTATACCCCTTTACTTTTCCAAAAAGTAAATCTAGTAATAAGAAGAAAGCAAAATAAATAGCACCATATTTAAAAAGGGCCTGTAAGGAATGATCGATTAACTGAAAATAATCTAGACAAAAAATAATAAGGATTCCAGCAAGCAATCGCATGACTTGAAAGATAAGAAACCTTCGTTTTTTTAGATGGATTTTCCATAGAAATGGGTTTAATGTTAAAGCCAATAATGCAAATAAATAATGCATACACATTCTCCTTTGATTAAATTGCTACAGAATAAATACGAAAGTAAGGCTAAAAAGTTTCAAGTAATAATGGTACTATTACAAAGGAGAAACCATTTAGGAAGAAAATATTGGGGTATTTTCATAAAGTTTGTAACTAATAACCTGTAGCCTTAATATACTTTGCTTTCCGTAGGGCCAATGAGCTCTGCGGGATCACATCTTCCCCAGAAAGTCATCGTATATTCACGCTGCTTAGTAAATGAAAAAAATAATCAGCCCAAAATAATAAAAAACTGTAGGGGAATGACCGACACTTTACGTCTATTATTATAGAATGGCTAGGAAAGGGGGGAGAGGCCATTAGTGATCAAGGGTTAATTGAAAAAGTAAAAGCAGGAAATGATCACGCATTTCGTTTGTTAGTGGAAAAGCATCGGGACTATTTGTTTCGTTCTATATACAGTGTTTTGAAAGATCAAAAAGAAGCAGAAGATGCTACTCAAGAAGTGTTTATTAAAATCTATACCTCTCTCCCCAAATACGAGAATCAAGGTTTTAAAACATGGATAACAAGAATTGCTGTCAATCATGCTATTGATATGAGAAGAAAAAAACAAAGAAGAAAAGAAGAGATGACAGAAGAATTGGAATCCCACATAGGAGGCTCTCAAGCCGATGATGTAGAATTAGAAGTGCTAAAGCGGGAACGACAAAAGCTTGTGCAAAAAAGACTGGAGGAAGTACCCGCTAATTACAGGGATGTCATTTATGGTTTTTACATTCAAGAAAAAAGTTATCAAGAAATGGCATCAGAACAAAATGTTCAAGTGAAAACAATTGAAACGAAGCTGTATCGCGCAAGACTCTGGATCAAAACACATTGGAAGGAGGAAGAATTTTTATGACAACACATTATTCTAAAAACGATTGGATGAAGTATGTAAACGATGAACTGAATGAGAAAGAAAGAGCATTTCTTGAAAATCATTTGTATACATGCGATCAATGTTTAGAATTGTATATAGATGCAGTAGACATGCAAGAGGAGATACTTCCTTCGATTTCAGATGAAGCAGCTTTTATGAATGATATTATGCAAAAAATAACCTTTGAAAATATGGAGATAGAAAAAATAGAGGAAAAGAAACGTCCTTTTTATCAATCATCCATATTCCATTATGCAATTGCCGCGAGTCTTACATTGATTCTGATGTCGGCAGGATTTTTTCAATCGATTATAAAACATACAGAAACAATCCAAAAAGCGGAAGTTTCTTTGAAAGAAGAGCCAAAATCAGGAGGTTTAGTGGATAAGACCTTTGCCTGGATGGATTCATTTGATAGTAGTAAAAAGGAGGATTTTAAGAAATGAAAAACCCGATTGTCGCAACAATCTTAGCATTTTTTCCAGGTGGTGGTCTTTTCTATATTGGGAAAAGGTTGCGAGGCTTTTTATATGGGATGGCTGTCTTTGGACTAGCATTTATGTCCATTGTGATTTTTAGTTCAGGGTACTTCAATGAGTTAACATTTATAGTGATTATTATTGGTTTCCTTATCTACTGCATTAGTTTTATCGATACGTTAATTACAACGAGTAGCTATTTAAAGGAACGGGTTAATTTGGCTAGTAATACAGAGGCTGGAGAAGTAGCACCTGTATTAGTAAAAACAGCAGAATCAGAGCGTTTTTATACGATTGTTTTATCATTTGTTCCTGGCTTAGGCCATATTCAGTTAGGCTTAGTCTATCGAGGAATAACATTATTAACAACTTTCCTAGGTCTAGGGATTATGATTTTATTTATTGCTTTTCTAACTTATACGAATGAATTCCTGTTATTTTTGGCGATTTTGCCTGTTATTTGGATTTACGGTTTTTATGACGTTTCCCAGCAGTATAATAAAAAACTGAAAGGGGAAACGCTTGAGGATATTACAATCTTTCAGGATTTTGAAAAGAATAGAGAAGAGGGAAAGAAAAGTAAATTTATTGCAACCTTCTTATCTGTTTTTCCAGGAGCGGGTCATTTATATTTAGGCTTACAGCAAAGAGGGATTCAGCTAATGGCTGCTTTCTTGTTCTCTATTTTTATCCTTAATGAATTACGATTAGGACTATTTTTATTCGTTATTCCTATCATTTGGTTCTACAGCTTCTTTGATGGATTACAAAAAGCATCAAAAGTAGGAGAAGAGGAATTGGAGGATGCTCCGGTCATTGCTTATTTGATTAATTATCAAAAATGGTTTGGAATTGGTCTACTTGTAATTGGTTTATATTATTTAATGATTAATATTATTCTACCGATCTTCTCACCCATCATCAGAGAAGTAATAGATATAGATTTACGATTTTTCTTTTACCAATATTTTCAGACGGGAATTGTTTGCTTAGTTCTTATAATCGGCGGTATTCATCTGTTAAAAGGAACAAAGAAGAAAAAAATCTAAGAAGGCTAGATAGAAATGGCTATTGGCTTTTTGAATTTATACAAGAAGCCAATGCTTACAGAAGGGGAGAAGAGAATGAGGCAATGGCGAGTGGGCACTTTTTCAATGGGTTTATCTTTATTATTCCTTGGCGTATTTTTGTTACTTACACAGTTTTTTCATTGGAAGATAGTTACTGTTCTAAAAGTTTGGTGGCCGGTTATTTTAGTTGTTTTGGGAATAGAGATTTTGCTATATCTGTTTTCTTCTAAGCAAGAAAAGCCGTATTTAAGCTTTGATCTTTTCAGTATTATTGTCGTTGGGATCATTGGGACAGCGGGCATATCAATGGTCTTTCTCCAATCCTCTGGAATTATGGATATTCTGGAACAAGGATTAAAAAGAGAAGAGATAACTAGAGATTTACCTGAATTCAATTATGCGATGAAAGCTGATATTAAAAGAATTGTCATTGAGTCCGAAAATCAGCAAAGTCCGATTACAATTGAAGGAACAAACGATGACGTCCTATCCTTATTTGGAACTTTCCGAACAGTTCAATCAAAGGATGTAGTTGTTTCCAAACCAGAAGATTATCTTCATGTTTCTCAAAAGGGAGATACTTTGTTTATTCGTTTAAAGCAATTACCGTATCGCATGTCTGAATTCTATACTGATTATTCTTCTATACATACGACGATTCTTGTGCCAACGAGTAAGAAATTAGATATTATTGATTTAAATAATGATGTCACTTTAAATCCACGTGACTTAAAAAATAATTGGACGGTTAATAATGTCCCAGCAATCGATTTAATATTGGATGAAACAAATAATGTGAAGGTTTCTGTAAATGATACAGTAATAAATAATAGTGATCGTGCAGAATGGGAGTTTTCTCATACAGAAAATACAATGGAGGAAGGAAAGACGAATGCAGTCTTGCAAAAAGGAAAAGGTGGTTCTGCTATACATGTCTTTAACAGTGGTACGTTAGAGTTAACGAATCACTAATCATAATAAAAAGAGGATAGATTTGACTCAGACAGGGTATTATTTGAGGAAAATCATCCTTTTTTGAATGGAATATGCATGTCTGATTTTCTCGAATGTTGGCTTTCTTTTTTACAGAATTCTTCTAAGAGAGCGGAATAATGGAGCTTCGTGTCGGAAAAAAGTTAATCAAACGTTTGATTAATAGAAAAAAACAGTAATAAGAATTAGGAAAGTATGGTGAACGGATAGATTGGGTTATAATGTGGGAAGATACTCGGAAACATGGACACTTATTATTCAATGGTCACATACGATGGTAATAGATAGATTTAAAAATTGCTTAAGCAAGAAGTATCGTATATGATGTTAATGGCTATGGAAAAAAATGAATCTTGATTATAGGATGATGAAAATGAAGAGGGCAAGAATAATATATAATCCTACTTCAGGTCGGGAAGCTTTTAAAAAACATTTACCAGAAGTGCTAAAAAGATTAGAAGAGGCAGGTTATGAAACTTCTTGTCATGCAACGACTGGACCAGAGGATGCAACATATGCAGCAAGAGTTGCAGTAGAAAGACGATTTGATCTTGTCATTGCTGCAGGTGGCGATGGAACCATCAATGAAGTAGTTAACGGAATGGCAGAACAAGAATATCGTCCAAAGCTTGGAATTATACCGGTAGGAACAACAAATGACTTTGCAAGAGCACTGCATATTCCAAGAGATGTTATAGGTGCAGTAGATGTAATCGCAAAGGGCGATACAATCCCGATTGATATTGGAAGAATGAATGATAAATATTTCATTAATATTAGTGGTGGTGGACATTTAACAGAAATCTCTTATGAGGTTCCAAGTAAACTGAAAACCATGCTTGGACAGCTCGCTTATTATTTAAAAGGCGTCGAAATGCTACCATTCATCAAAGCATCCCATGTGAAAATCGAATATGATGGCAAGCTGTTTGAAGGAGAAGCGATGTTGTTTCTTGTTGGCCTGACCAATTCTGTTGGCGGCTTTGAGAAGTTAGCACCAGGAGCTTCCATTAATGATGGGTTGTTCTCTTTGTTAATCTTAAAAAAGGCAAATCTTGCAGACTTTATTCGAATTGCTTCACTGGCTTTACGAGGGGAACATATCAATGATCCGAATGTCATTTATACGAATGCCAATCACATTAAAGTTAGCTCAGATGAGAAAGTACAATTAAATCTTGATGGAGAATTTGGTGGCTTATTACCTGCCGAATTTATTAATTTATATCGTCACTTTGAGTTATATGTACCAATTGAAGAAATTCGTGATGAAGACCGACCAGACATTAAGGATTATAAAGGAATGTTACAAACAGACAATAACGAGGAGTGAGAGGAATAAGAAATCCCCTCACTTTTTGTTTTGATTTCCTAAGATTTTCCGTAGACCCATGACGCTTTCCTGATAATATGTTACAATTACCACGCTTATTTTTTTCGGAAATATCGATGTAAAGGAAGACGATAATGAGTAAAACATTACCCGTTCAAAAGAACGATATAATAGATATAATTTTTGAAGATTTAACCCATGAAGGTTCAGGTGTGGCAAAAGTAGATGGTTATCCCCTATTTATCCCCAATGGACTTCCAGGAGAGAAAGCAACCGTAAAAGTAGTCAAGACAAATAAGAATTACGGTTTCGGTCGTTTAGTAGAAATAAAAGAAAGAAGTCCTTATCGTGTGGAAGCACCATGTCTTATTTACAAGGAATGTGGCGGCTGCCAATTACAGCATTTAAGCTATGAAGGTCAATTGAAAATGAAGCATAAGCATGTTAAGGATGTTCTAGAGCGGATTGGAAAAATTAACACGACGGTACATCCAACACTAGGGATGGAGGATCCTTGGCGCTACCGCAATAAGTCACAAGTTCCAATTGGGGAACAAGAAGGTGGTCTCATCGGTGGATTTTATCAACAACGCTCCCATCAAATCATTAATATGGAACAATGCCTCATTCAGCAAGAAGAAAATGACTATGTCGTAAATACAGTAAAAGATATTTGTTCGAAATATGGAGTTCGTGCATATGACGAGGCACGCCATAAAGGTGATTTACGCCATATTATGGTAAGAAGAGGATTAGTGACAAAGGAAGTAATGATTGTATTAATCACTCGTACACAGGATATCCCCAATCGAAAGGCAATTGTTGATGAAATTGTTGAAAAAGTCCCAAATATTAAATCAATTATCCACAATGTGAATAACAAAAAAACGAATGTGATAATGGGAGAAATAACTCGAGTGCTATGGGGAGAAGAGACCATTACTGATTATATTGGTGATGTAAAGTTTGCTATTTCTGCTCGCTCCTTTTATCAAGTGAATCCAGAACAGACAAAGGTGCTCTATGAGAAAGCATTAGAATATGCTGATCTAAATGGGGAAGAGAAAGTAATCGATGCCTATTGTGGTATTGGAACAATCTCTTTATTTTTAGCAAAAAAAGCAAGACAAGTATTCGGTGTTGAAATCGTTCCACAAGCAATTGAGGATGCAAGAAAAAATGCCCTCATAAATGATATCCACAATGTGGAATTTGCAGTTGGAGAAGCAGAAGTAGTTATCCCCAATTGGTATAAAGCAGGGAATGAAGCAGACGTTTTAGTAGTAGATCCTCCAAGAAAAGGCTGTGATGAAGCATTATTACAGACAATTCTTGATATGAAGCCGAAAAAAGTAGTCTATGTATCCTGTAATCCAGCGACTTTAGCTCGTGATCTGCGCGTATTGGAAGATGGAGGTTATAAGACAGAGGAAGTGCAGCCTGTGGATATGTTTCCCCAAACAATGCATGTGGAGGCAGTGGCGAGGCTATCGTTGGTATAACAAGGGTTTTAGGCAAGGTATGTACACATTGACCACAATTTGACCACATACCTTGCAAAAAACTTATTTTGAGATGAATTTCTCAAGTAGATCAACTGATTTTTCTTTCATTGATTCAGTGACATGAGCATAGACATCTCCGGTAGTTTTTATGCTGCTATGTCCTAATAATGCACTTGAACTTCTTTTAAAGACATACCAACTTCTAGACAAATTGGAGCGTGGGTATGCCTAAGATAATGAAAGGGAATTTTGGAAAAATGGCATTTTTTATTGCTTTGTTAAACTCTGTAGTCAATGATCTCGGATAAATTGGTTTTCCGGTTGGAGTAGCAAAGATTAAATTATGGTCTCGCAACTTTTTCGAGAGCCATTTTTACTTTATTTTGCTGCGCTTTCCATCCTTTTAATACATTAATTAAGGAATATCCAATTTTTATTATTCTGTTAGAGGATTGAGATTTTGTTGAAGAAAACTTATAACCATCTTTATTGTAGATTAATGATTTATCCACATTAAGGTATTGATTTTCTATGTCTAAATCATCCCAAGTGAGGGATAAAATTTCACTGCAGCGGCAACCGGCGAATAATGCAGTGTGGATAAGTATATAAAGCCGATGGTTTGTTAATTTTGTTATCTCTAGAAATAAATTCATTTCCTCAAGTGAACACGTTTTTTGTTCCACTCTTCTTGGTCTTGGCATCTCAACATCAATTAGAGGGTTGTTCTGAATGACTTTCCATCTACGTGCAGCATCTACTGCACCATATAGAATAGTGCTAAGGTACTCTATATACCTAGGGGAAAGTCCCTCATCTGTTAAATCATTTATAAACTTTTGTAGAAGTAGAGTATTTAATTTTTTCACTTGGTAATCCCTAAAACAGGTGAAATTCGTTAATTAACAGTATTTGTATATTTTTTTAAAGTTTAAAGTACTGGCATAAAAATTTTCGTTGTATTTTTTGTAATCATAAGAGGGAATATTGCTAGGGTGAATAGCAGCAGTTAAGTTTTGGTTAACGGGTCCAAGCCAGTAGATAACCAATCTTTTGCAGTCTTCTTGTATTCGATATTATAGTTAAAGCCAAGTGTAAAGAAGATTAATACAACGAATAGAAATAGTTTTTTAAAAGTATCACTCCTTAATAAGTCTGTATAAAAGATACGAAAAGAAGAAAAAAGTTTCATTATTCGATTTCTAAGTGAATGATTTATGAAAACTCAGGTAACACGTAATTTAAGAAAAAAATACATTATATTCACTCTCCTTCCTTCAAGAGGGAGAGAATGAGTGGGATGATAAAATTGAACTGAATAATAGAAAAGAATCTTTTTAGAGTCCATTAATCAAGTGTTTCTTTGAATATGACTCTCAGTAATTGTTGGGGAATTTGCTGATTATGGAAGATTTGCAACATACCTTTTGGGGTTAGTTTATAACTTGATAGTTTGTTCCTATAATTAAGAATGGCATTTGCCTCAATATTGATGTGATCTTTAAAAATAATAATTCGAATGAATTTTTTTCCGACATAAAATGAAGGTAATTTTGCCCACATTTTTTCAACAATATGTTCAGAAGTACTTTCATTTATGAGTTCATATAGTGTATGAAACCTTTCTTTTGTTTTTTCGTCAAATTTATCAAGATAAATTGATATTTCACTGTTCATATTATCAATAACCTCCAATGAAATTGATTTAAGTATATTCTATCAAATTTATTAATGATAAATGTGACAATATAACAAAAGTTTGAAGAAAACTTAATAAAATAAAAATTAGAAGGGACTAAAATGAATATTAATCAATTATTAAAAGAAGCTTATGAAATGATCTAAATACAAAGGATGGCATGACGAGGAAAGAGAAACCGGAACATCTCGTATACTAATTTATAGCGAAGTATCTGAAGCACTAGAAACATCGAAAAGGTGACAGAGAATTTCATAGAAGACTTGCAGATGTCTGCATTAGAATTTTCGATTTATGTGGTGCAAGAGATATAGATTTAGAAGGTGCTATCTTAGCAAAGATGGAGAAAAACAAAGGTCGCAGCTATAAGCATAGTGGATAACTTAAATGGTGCGAAACGTTTCCTTATAAGTGCACAAGCACGAAATAGGAGGATTACTGAGAAGTAATTACTGGTTAACCGAAACTCGGAATGAAAGCCGCATGTTGAGCTAAAACGAGATACCTAATACTCCTACATGCATGGAATAGTAATAACTTGAACATGTATGAAGCTAGGTGAAGTCGGCTTAAATCTAAGTCGCTTATATAGGAAACGGTTTATGATAGGTCGGGGTGCTAACACTGCCTTGATCTGATTGGATGATTACTCCTTTAGGGTTTTCTCGTTTTTCTAGCGCTTCATCCAAGATATCAATCACTAAAGGAGTTTGTTGATGTGTATAAAGCTTGTAAGCAATCATTTGATTATTAAACAAATCCATGATCGTAGATAAATATAAAGTATCTGGAACATATTGAATATAGGCAATATCGGTTACCCATTTTTCGTTAGGTTTGCTTGGATAAAATTCTCGCTTTAATAAGTTTCGCGCAACAATGTCAGATTCCCATTATGATTTCCACTTTCTCTTTTGCTTTACTCTACACTGAAGATGATATTTTTGCATAATCCGTTGAACAGTATTACGGTTTAATTTAGTATGATAGTTATGCTTTAACAACTCCTTAATCTTCTGGTGACTATTGGTACTTTGTTTCTTTACAGAGGAAAATGAAAGTAATCGTTTCCTCTTCCTTTAGACAACTTGACTGGTTGCGAAGATGCCCAGCGATAATAAGTAGATCTTGGTACATTTAAAGCGGATAAAATAGCTGATATTATATTTTTTTTTGTAATGTCTATACTAGTTGGTGGACGATTTCTTTTTAAGCTCCTTTTCGATCTCCAAATACTTTTTTAAGATTTTATTCTCCTACTTTAAGTGATTCATCTGGCGTTCTTTTTTCTCTTCATCACTTGAACTGTCTGTTCCATGCCCATATGAATATTGTTTTCCTATTGGTTGGTCGATGGATTTGATTTTCTCGATACCATTTCATCCACATTTTGATTTGAGAAACATTTTAATCCCATACTTCTGCATGATTTCTTGATTCGTAAACTGACCACTTAACCTCATTTGAATATTCGTTTTTGCCTATGCAAAACACCTTCGAATTAGTACTTTAAGTGTACCATTTCGAAGGTGTTTTATAGTGTCTCAACTATTTAGGTTAGTCTACAATAGAGAGGGCTTCTTTATATATACTAATCAACAAACGCTACCCTTTAGTTTAAGTATTGGAATCCACAATCTCATTCTACTAATTAAAATCTAGTACTGAAAAAATATTAATTAGGTTTCATTCTTTTTATTAGAAAAAGTTGTTGTTTGTTACTGAGAAGCTAAACGCATATTTGCTAAATAGAAGATTTGCCCTCCATATTCAGTTAAATTTGTAAATATTTGAAGACATATATCCAAAATTGTAGTCTCATTAGTATTAATAATTGCACTTTGAGTTGGAAGATTTTTTAAGTATGGCTGTCTTAAAAAATCTTCTTGCGATAGTGCTTGAATTAAATGTATAAGGGTGTTAATAGAATGTTCTGATATAGTACTAACTTCACTTTTAGTTAATACTATTGATTTATTAATTTCCTTGTCTATATCACGCTCATCTAGTAACTCAAAAAAAATAGATTCAAGTCGATAACGAACTATCTCATTCATCAGTAAAATAAGGATGGCAATACTATTGCCATCTTTATGAGGTCTCCAATTAATATCCTTGTCAGTTAATGGATTCATCACAATAACTATTCTATTTTTAAGGATTTCAAGTTTAGTTACCATACTTTCTACAAAGTTCATATATACATTCAATAGATTGATAACCACCTTATCATAAAATTTCTGATTACTTCAATTTCAATTTACTCTATAAATACAACTATTTAAAACTATTAAATTTATGATACTTACTTCATAAAACTAATTTTTTTACATAATTCAGCTTTAATACCTTTTTTTTGAAGTGTTTTCAATAACTTCTCTATTTGCTTATTAGGTAAAGTATAATCAATTTTTTTTTTCATGGTTGGTATGCCCTTCTTTCAGTAGTGTCTTCTAATTTTTTTATATCAGAAGATCTAAATACATATCAAAAACGGTATACTAATTATTATTATAAAGTAGATTTCTAAAACCATAGATATTTATGACTGAATTACCCTATTAAATTGATTCATTAATTTCTTCTGACCTAGATTGGAGTTCTAATATGCTATTCTTTCTCTAGACTAGGCTACAATAAACTTTTTACTAAATATCTGTAAAAGTTTAAAAAGCTTTACTTGCTAATAATATACGGTGAAAAATGTACATAGGAGCAAATCTATCAGTTAAGAGGAAGCTATTTCTTTAAGGATTCAAATACATACATAAATCCCTTCTTATTAAACATATGAAAGAATAACCAATCTACTTACTTCTGGCTATTCTTTCCTAGTCCATATGCATGAAAATTAAAATATTGAATAATAGACTTATCCTAATCTAGAACTCTTCCATCATTTTCTGTTTTTCTATATTTTTTCATTTTGACTTTATCTTTTTCAGATACTTCTGCTTGTATGCTTGTTCCTTCTACATCAATATTAGGAAGGATTCTATCTAACCACTTTGGAAGGTACCAAGCAGCATTTCCCATCAACTTCATGACAGCTGGTACAATAGCCATCCTTACAACAAATGCATCAAATACAATACCAAAAGTTAAGGCAAATCCCATAGATTTAATGATAGGATCTGGAGCTAGCATAAATCCTGCGAAAACAGCAACCATTATGAGACCTGCAGCAGTAACTACTCCTCCGCTATCCCTCATACCAGCAAGTATAGCTTTTTTAGCATCTTTAGTATGTGTAAACTCCTCACGCATTCTACTTACTAAGAAAACCTCATAGTCCATTGCTAAACCGAATAGTATGCCTATTACAATAACAGGTAAGAATGCTAAGACAGGACCTTCTTTCGGAAAACCGAACAGGTTAATCAAATTTCCATCCTGTATAACGAATACTACAAAACCTAAGGTAGCTGCAAGTGATAATAAAAATCCTAATACTGCTTTTAAAGGTACAAAAATAGACCTGAATACTAATACTAATAAGATAAAAGCGAACCCAACAATAAGGGATGCAAATAAAGGTAATGCGTCATTTAGTTTTTCAGAAATGTCTATATTTACAGCAGTAGAACCTGTAACCAACAACTCTATGTTTTCCTTATTATCTGCTGACAACTCTCTAATGGAGTGAACTAAATCATTTGTTTCAATATCGTTTGGTCCAGTGCTAGGAGATATAGAGATCATAAATATATCACCTGATTGATTTGGAATAGGGGGGCTAACACTGTTTACATTCGATAATTCATTTATTTCTTCTACTACTTTAGTAATATTCTGTTGAATATCTCCAGAAGTCTTATCTGCTTTAGCCACTACTACTAGAGAAGAGTGGTAACCAGGTCCGTATGCTTCCGTAAGTAAATCATATGCTCTTCTTTCCGTTGTATCTTCTGATTTTGTTCCATTATCAGGAAGACCAAGGTGCATATGAAGGAATGGGCTACTAATAATACCTAGAAGTAGAACCCCAATAATAGTAACAGTCCAAGGTCGCTTAGTAACAAAATTACCCCATTTACTTTCTTGCATATCTTTTCCTTTGGAAAATCTACTTAAAAATCCATTTTTTCTAGATGGTCCTAACTTTTCACCAAATATGCTTAATAGTGATGGGACAAAAATGACAGCCACTAAAATAGCAAATAATACACATACTGCAGCTGATATACCCATCATGGTTAAGAAAGGAATTTTAGCAACTCCTAAGCCTAATAAAGCAACAATAACTGTTAATCCAGCAAAAACTACTGCGCTTCCGGCCGTTCCTGTTGCAACAGCGATTGCTTCGTTTACATTATGCCCCTTCCCAAGCTCCTGACGGAATCTGGAAATAATAAATAAAGCATAATCAATTCCAACTGCAAGGCCTAACATAGCAGCTAATGAAAGTGCAAAAGACGGTATATCAAGAAAATTAGTTCCTATTAATATGGCTAAGATTCCTATTCCTAATCCAATTACTGCAGTAATAATGGGCATTCCCGCAACTAGGAAAGAAGTAAAAGTTAATGCAAGAATAATATAAGCAATTATGACCCCTATTACCTCTGATATACCCCCTATTTCTAGTTCAGTAAAAGCAACAGAACCAGCTAATTCTGTTTGTATACCTGCATCTCTTGTCGTTTCAATACTATCCAGAATAATTTCCTTAGATTTTTCTGATACCTTAGGTGCCGGTACATTATATGTTACAACAGCATAACCAATTTCTTTATTCTCATTATAGTTTCCTAATTCAGCAGGAGTAGCAACAGATACAACTGCTTTATCTTTTTTAATTTCATTTATAGTTTTATTAAGAGCATCTACAACAGTTTTAGATTCTAACGTTTCATTTTCGGGTGCTTTTAAAACTAAATTAATTGTACCAGGTGAGGGTGTATCCGAGGTCTGATATTCCTCCTCAATTAATTTACCTGCATGAGCAGATTCTGTACCCGGTATAGACATTTCATCGCTAAAGGCAGGTCCCATACTCAATGTTACAATAGCTATAAGTAGAAGAATTCCTATCGTACCACTTATTACTTTCCTATTATGGTTTACTGCCCATTTTCCTAATTTATATAGATATTTTGCCATACTTTACTCCCCTCTTATAATTTCATAACTTACTTTCTAAGTATAAAGTTTTAAATAAAAAAAAAATCGTACAAAAGGGCAAGCTCCCTATGTACGTTTGGGCAATTTATTTATCTATTAAACGAATTAGTCCATTTTCTAAAGCAACAGCAACAGCCTCTGCTCTAGAGTTCACACCTAACTTATTATATATATTTGTTAAATGTGCTTTTACAGTACGTTCAGCTATTCCCATATCAAAAGCAATCTCCCTACTTTTATATCCTTTTGCAACTGTTTGAAGGATAAATAATTCTTTCTCTGATAAAGGAGTCATCTTAATTTGATTGATATTACTATTTTTCTTATCCTTAAGTTTTAAGAGTTTATCCATAAATTCAGGATGTAAAAGAGTTTCACCTCTAATAGCAGATTCTAGTGCTCTGAATAGATTCTCCCTATTTGTATCCTTTAATAGAAAACTTTTTGCTCCTAATTCAATCCCTGCAACCATTAATTCATCCTCATTATAGGTTGTTAGAATAATGACAGGGGTAGTAATTTCTTTTTCATTCATTATTCTAATTGTATCTAATCCACTCATGACCGGCATGTTCAGATCCAATAAAATAACGTCTGGCTTCATATTATCTATCATATCTAGTGCTATCTTTCCATTTTCTGCTTCCCCAATTACTTGAAATAATTCATTTGTCTCTATAATTAATTTAAGACCTTCTCTTACAACGAAATGATCATCAACTATTAATATCTTGTAACTCAAAAGCTTAGCCCCCTCGACTTTTAAAAAGGTACTATTATTAATATTTTTGTCCCTTTTCCTGGTGTACTATCTATTTTTATTTTACCTTCCACTAATCTGACACGTTCTTGCAAGCCTATCAAGCCATATTTACCAGTTTGCTTGCCAATTTTTTTACTATCAAACCCTATTCCATTGTCCATAATACTCATAAATAATTCCCCATTTAAAGATTTAATGTCAACCCTTATTTCATTTGCTTCAGAATGCTTAGCAATATTAGTAAGAGACTCACGGATAATATAAATACCGAACTCTTTTGTTAAATTAGATAAATAATCCATGCGGTCTATATCTCTTTCAACTGACAATCCGGTTAGTTCTTCAAATTTAGTTAATTCATTGGCAATTGAGGAATAAAAATCAATATTCTCAAGCGACTCTGCCCTAAGGTTATCAATAGCTATCCGAGCATCCGTCAATGTTTCTCTTGCTTGTTGCATGGAATTAACAATAATTTCATTAGACCTTGTTAAATTCCCGTTTTGCAAATGTACATTGATAGCTTCTAGTTGCATAATCAGTCCTGCTAGACCCTGTGCTAATGTGTCATGTAAATCTCTAGCCATTCGCTGTCTTTCATTTACTAACGTTAGTTCTTCCACCTTTTTGTATGCAAGTTCTAGTTGTTGTAAATAGAATTCCATACGTAATCTCGCACTAACTTGTCTGTTATAAATGACGGAATAAAAAATGACTATTATTAATATTAAAAAGAATATAGAAATAAAAATGGGCAACTCTGATGCCCCATAGTTTACAACTATGGCTATGCAATATAAAGAATACGATAACATAAAAAATACGATAACTTTTAAATAGTTATTTAAGATAATAATACTTTGAGCTATTAAAACTGGTAGCAAACCAATTAAAATTACTGGGGATCCTTTAGGTAATATAAAAGCAGAAAAAAATAGAATAAAACACTGAATAATAAGGTATAACCAACGTTTATAAACAGCAAATTTATAAAAAATTACATATAAAAATGCTTGTATTGCTATCACCAAACCAAAAATTAAACTAGGAACTAATATCACTTTTTGTATATTTTGGAGTATCAAAGTTCCTATATAAATTAAGACAACCCAAAATACAAGAGGGAATTTATTAAATAGGATTAATTCCTTAGGTATCTGATATCGCATGTTTTTATGAGAATTCATTTTGTCCAAATTCTCTTCACCTCCTATTTATTTATTTTATACTATTTAATAAAGTTATTGACTGTACTTTAGTGCATACCCAAAAGGGCATCGATTGATAAACTGTTTTTCTGTTAGAATAACAGTAGCTCTATATGGTAGAATTCACTAATTTCAGCTGTATAAGTCAATTTTTTCATTTTTATTTCTCAACTTACATGTTTATAGAAAATTATTATTTGTCTTAGATCAATATATTTTGTTTTTTGAACACCTTCAAAAGTAAAGGAGATTTAAATGGTTGATTTCGAGTGGTATAGAAGTTTTATTTACATTTATAAATATAATTCAGTTTCTGAGGCGGCAAGGGTACGAATTATGACACAACCTGCAATGAGCCAACACTTGGCTTCATTAGAAGCAGAAGTCGGTGAAGCTTTATTTACTAGAGCTTCTAGAAAAATGATTCCCACTGAAAGAGGAAAGGCGTTATATTCACAGCTAGCCCCTCTTATTGAGTCATTAGAAGAGACTAGTTTAAGTTTTCACTCTACCTCATTGCCTACCCTTTCGATTATCAGAATTGGATCTGCAATTGAATACTATAGTGAAAATATTCTACCTGAGCTTAAAAAATATAATTCTTGTACTATTTCCTTCTTTGGTACTGCAGATCGATTACTAGAATTATTAAAAGAAGATGCCGTAGATATTATTATTACCTCGCAAAAGTCTCAATCTCCAGGAATTGAATATTTAAATTTATGTAATGAAAAATTTGTAATTGTTGTACCACAACAATTGGAATTACCGAAAGATATGGATTTGAAAGCGAAAGAACAATGGCTATTATCTCAAGAATGGATAAGTTACGGGCTGGATTTACCTATTATAAGAAGATTGTGGAGAGAAAATTTCAAAAAAAGACCAATCATCAAACCGAAGCATATTATTCCTAATTTACATCTTATTTTAAAAGCAGTAGAAAAGGGATTGGGAATAAGTATTATTCCAACTTACATTTTAGAGAATATATTAGAAAAGGAAACAACAAAAGTTCTATTTGATGAATTGAGTGTAACGAACAAATTATTTATTGCCTTTAAGACAAAAAACAAACAAACACCCGAAATTGCTAACATTGTAAAAATACTACTAAAGAAAAATAACTATTAAGTCAAAAAGATTCATTAAACATACTGGGACAAAACAAAATATATAATAGATAAAGACGAACAATCTCTTATTTAGTAGCGAAACCAACTCGTTCCATTACGCTACAGACACTCTATGCGCCGGGGAGCAACCTAAGTCTCCTCAGCTAAAGCCTGTGGGGTCTAAAGATTGCTCTACTTTGCGCAGGAGTTGAGTGTCTTTTGCTCCATTTTAAAAGGTTGTTTAGTCCCATCATTTTTTAAAAAGAAAATATAATTAGTAGGAAATACAAAGCAGACGGAATACACGTAGACTCCTATGGGAGCTGCGAGAACCGCAGGAACGAGGAGCTTGGCGCTCGCCACATGGAAAGCGAGTGTATTCAAGCTGCGGGTGACACCACAAACCTTCTTTCTTAAAATGAATAAAACCCCAAGCAATTATACGAATTTTTCTTAGCATGTACGTATAATCGTTTGGGGTTATTTGGGTTGAAAATACTTATGTCCCAGCTTCTTTATATTATAGTTCCTTCCCTCTAACGAACTGGGAAGAGGAATAATGTATAAAAAAATTTATACATAACCCTTAAAAACATAATTTGTTTTATGTATTAAACGGTATTAGAATAGCACTTGTAACAAATAACTTTTATGGAGGTAAATCTTATGTCAAAGAAAATCCTAATGGTTGTTACCAATCATACAGAGCTAAGTGAAGATAAGCAGACTGGTATTTGGTTATCAGAGTTTGCTGAAGCATATATCGAATTCACCAAGAAAGGGTACGCAATTACGGTTGCAAGTCCTCTCGGAGGAAAAAGTACTGTAGATCCGAACAGTATTAATGAAAATACCCCAAAAGAAATTCTCGATACTGAAACGTATTTGCAGAATACGGTTAAACTTGAGAAAATATCTTACCATGAATATGACGCAATTTTCTTGCCGGGTGGACATGGTACAATGTTTGACCTTCCAAATGATAAAAATCTTCAAGAACTGCTAAGAGAGTTCTTTGAAGGAAATAGAATTATTGCTGCAGTTTGTCATGGTCCTGCTGGATTGGTGGGTGCAACTTTATCTAGCGGACAACCTCTTGTTTATGGTAAACGCGTTAATGCATTTACAAACAGAGAAGAGGATGATACGGGCTTAGGTAATGAACTTCCATTCCTATTGGAAAGCAAAATCCGTGAATTAGGAGCTATTTTTGTGGCTGCTCCAAATTGGTCTACCCATTTTGAAGTGGATGGTAATTTGATTACTGGTCAAAATCCTCAATCAACATTGGCTGTTACAAAAGAAGTTATCAAGAAGTTAGGATAAAGATATTGGAGGCTGATGATAAAAAACAGTCTCCTTCTTACTTGTTTAGTACTGGAAAGTTCACATGACTAATAAGAAAACAAGGGGGGTTCATATGGATTCACTTAATAAAAATATTGAAAGTCATTCTAAAATTAAAAATTCGGCACCTGCTCTATATGCCCTCACTCTAGGTGCATTTGCCATTGGGTTAACGGAGTTTATTATTATGGGGCTTCTTCCAGAGGTAGCTGAAAGTATGCAAGTCTCTATTCCGATGGCTGGCTTTCTAGTTACTGGGTATGCCCTAGGAGTTGCTCTTGGTGCTCCAATTATTACAATAGCAACTTATAAAATGAAGCGTAAAGAACTCTTGTTATTTCTTATGATTCTATTTATTGCGGGGAATGCTTTAGCAGCTTTAGCACCAAATTATTCTATCTTAATGCTGTCACGTATCATAGCAGCGCTAACACACGGTTCATTCTTTGGAGTTGGATCGGTTATTGCTGCAGAACTGGTACCGAAAGAAAAACGAGCAGGGGCTATAGCCATTATGTTTACTGGTTTGACACTAGCCAATATATTAGGTGTTCCCTTTGGGACATTTTTAGGACAAGCGTATGGATGGAGATCTACATTTTGGTCAATTACTATCATTGGAATTATATCATTCATTGGAATCGCACTCTTAGTGCCTAGAGTTAAAACTGCTGAATCAAGTCTATTTCAGGAGCTGGGAGTTTTACGACGCCCTGCTGTTCATGTCGCATTATTAATGACAGTTTTTGGTTTTGGAGGAGTGTTTACTGCGTTTACCTATATCACTCCTATTTTAGTTGATATTACTGGATTTTCACCTAAGTCGGTATCATATATTTTAGTGCTTTTTGGGCTAGGTATTACTATTGGGAATATTCTTGGAGGTAAACTGGCAGATAGAAAGTTATTTCCTTCGCTTATTGGGATTCTTATCACTCTGTCGCTTGTACTTGCTCTATTTAGTATTTTTGACGAATATAAGATTTTGACGTTAATCACCGTATTCATTTTTGGAATTTTTGCATTTGGAACAGTACCAGGATTTCAACTGCATATGCTGAATACAGCAAAAGAAGCGCCAACTTTAGCATCTACTCTAAATATAGCGGCTTTCAATCTTGGTAATGCTCTTGGTGCCTATATTGGAGGAGTTGTAATCGATTTGAAAATTGGTGGGGGACTACCGTCCGTTCCTTTAATTGCATCACTTGTAACGGTTGTAGGTATACTGTTTACTTTTTGGGGTGCCCAGCACCAAAAAAGAAATAATCAGGAGACCCTAAAAAATTGAGAAAAACAGAGGCTGTGTAGACGGTCTCTGTTTCAGACTGTAGACAAACTCCTTGAAATTTGAGATTTTTGCCTATGGTCTTTTTTTATGCTCCTTTCTAATAGGGATGTTGATTTCCGCTACAGGGGTTCGCTTTCCATGGGGCGGCGAGTGCCGAGCCGCTGCGCGCTACACGCTTGAACTGCACCACAGTTATTGGACAATCAAATAATTGGAGTGTTTAGATGAAAAGGAAAAAGAAATTTACAGTGGAAGATAAAATCTTGGCTGTTGTTTATGCTGTTCCTCATTTATCCGGAGAAGCAAGAGTAATGTGGGATTACTGCCAAGAAAAAGGTGGAGTAGAGCCGAAAGATTTAAGTTATGAAGAGATGAACTGATTGTTGGATTTCTATATCTGAAACTTTTAAATATAAAGGCTTTGTTAAACTTAATTGGTCATTTTCTACTCAACATGCGATAAATCAATCCACGATGTAAATTTGTTACGAATAACGGATAAAAACTCAAATAAGTAGTAAGCTAAAATTGGGTGATTATCATGGGTGGTAAGAAAAATGAAATGAAGTTTTTATATGCATTACTTATACTTTCTATTGGAATATTGCCAGTCCTAATGAAACGTTCACCAAAAAAGGATTGGTTGTTTGCTTATATGTTTAACGCAATTACCAATATTATTTTAGACAAATGGGTTACGGTAAACTTTATTTGGTATCCTGCACGATTATTACCGAAAATATTTAATATTCACATTCTATATGATGCTCTCCTATATCCCATGGTTACGGTTATATACAATCAATTAACAAGTAAAGATAAACCAATAGCTATCGTTTATAAATTACTCTTTTTCACAGTCCCACTTACAGTTTTTGAATTTTGGGCTGAACAAAAAACTGGATTGATAAAATGGAGCAATGGTTGGCGATGGTATCATACTTTTCTTAGTGTTAGTTTTAAGTCTTTAATCACAAGGGGTTTAGTATCAATTTTTAGAAGATACATGAGGAAGAATACTTGAATAGCAGTGAACCGAAAAAAGGTACTGTTCTTTAAACACTAAAGGAGCACGATAATACAATTAACCGCTTAAATCAAGCGTTTTTTCCTTTTTTTACAAAAAAACAAGAGTAACCGTTAACAGAGCCAATTTATAAAACAACAGGGAGTATAAGATTCCTCCCTGTTGTGGTAGTAAAGCAGTTATTGAATCGTTATAAATTTCATTTAAATTAACATATCAAATATTGTCCAAATCCAGGAGTGCTATGCCCCACAATAATATTTCCAATATATTTTTCCTTATTTAATTAACCATATAACTGTTTACCCTATATTTCTTTTGCAATTTCATTTCTATTAGGAGCAAGTGGGGGTTGTTCTAACCATTTATTTTGAACCATTATGTTATACCATTTTTTTGTTACCATTAGATTTTTTAGAATGGTGCCTTCATAAGCTGTTACAAGATCTGTTCGCATAGCTGATGCTAATCCTGCCCCATGATAGTTTTGTGCAGCTTGGAACAAGAAACCGATATGGTACATCATTAATTTATCGGAAAAGGGAGAGTCTGTTGAAGTTGTCACTTCTGTTTCCCATGATTTTGGAACGGGTAAATTATCCGCTTGCATAATTTTTGTAAATGTTTTTATTTGACCATCAGCCGTTTTCTCAGAATCGGTTAAAAACTTTCTTACTTCTTTTATTTGAGCGACTTGACTGAATGCGATAGAAAGGGTTTTAGCCATAATGCTTTTTTTTAGGTTGAAAGAAATACTAATGATTTCTGTCGCTGCTAGTTTTCTACCCGTTCCGAAGAATCCATCTATGAAATCTTGACTGGAAACATATTCAGGGTTTTTAGCTGGATAAAATAAAGGGTCTCTTTGAAAACTTCCTTTCTCAAGCAATAAATCAATTGTTTGATGATACATCCTTTTTCCATCATTATCACAGGAGTCGTAAAAGTACCGTAAGTCTTCTCTTACAGAAACGCCCAATGAAGTTGAGTGTCCCAGTAAACCATGTAATGTCATGATATGCAAATAATTTAGGCAAAAGATATCTGTAAACAACCTCTGTTTATCTTTAAAGAGGTCAGATTCAGTGAATCCAATTGGAACTGGAAACCCCTCATTTTTTATAAAAGTAACGATTTGTTGTTTTTGCTTTGCGAATGTTTTGATAGCATCCTCAAAAATGGCTTTAATTGACTCATCCTCAATAATAGAAAACATATACCTATTTACTACATCAACGGCTGTGCCATTAATATATTCTCCCCACAAAGTTCCTATTTCGGAAGATGTGAGTTTTAATTTTTCCTTTTCCATATTGTCACCCTTTTCTATATAGTTACCTTTTTAAATATTATTTACAATTCAGCAAGAGATATGAATTTCTTATTGGACATAAAAGAGGGAATAGACTCTTAGTGAACGAAGTCAACAAAAAAGGCAAGCAAAACTATGCTTACTTTTTTCCTACTACAATAAGAATTGTACGATACTTATGGAATACTCAATGCTTAAATGAATGAAGGCATTCTTAACATAGATTTTAATTTAAAGATTAAATTACTATTTAGGAATGCTAATTTAGTAGTCATTGTAATTATGGTTGAGATTAAGCTAAAGAGAATATTCAAAGTATATACCTACACATTGAAGTATAGTGTTAATCTGAGTTAAGATTTTATTCATTGCTACGATGAATATGTACTAGATGAAGAGCTACTTCTTCATCTAAAGAATGAATTGCTGAATAAAATCTTTAACTATTACTTGACTCCTTTTTTTTGTAGCAAATATATAAACATTGCTAGTAGTATAAAAAAACTTTTGTCAAACCGACAATGATTTGTATAAAAAACGTTAAGAGTTCAGTTCTTTTTCATGGCAACCCGCAATAAATTCACTCATTTACGATAGTTTCTTCTCTTCCTAACTCCAAAACTAATTAGAAAAATAGAATGAAAATGCCGAGTTGTGGAAATTTATTAGAGAGCATTATTTTTAATATGGCTTAAATATGAACTATAAAAATGCTAATACTGCTAGAAGATACAAAGTCCTTGTAAGTACCCTCGGAACCAACTCCATTTATAGAGTTCTTATATTATCGTATTGTGGTCAGCTGTATTCCCAGGCTTTGGACATTTGAAATACATATAGTATATGTATTTCTTTCCTAGAGGAAGTTTCGCTATTGGTTTTAGGCAAGATGAAAGAAGCTACCTCTTTATTAAAACCAGAAGGGTTGTTATTTATCCCTACGAATTATTGATTAGCCATTCACCTTTTAACTAAAATTGTTTTAAAGAAGGATAAGAGGGAATCTGAGGTGGTTATAATTGTTAATTTTGAAGAATCCAAAGCTAAATATATAGAGTATATTCTTTAAAAACAATTTGCCTTAGGTGTGCGAAAAGTAAAAGTAGTATAAGGAGAGGAAAATAATGTGTGGATACTTATATATATAGTTTTTATCATTTTTAACATAATTGCATTTTTTGTTCCAAAAAGGATCGGAAAAATGGAGATTTATGCAACAAGTTTTTTTGCGTATTCATACGGTTTGACGACCGATATGATATTCGATATTCATTATGATCTTTATGGCTATTTTCAAAAAGGCTTTCAATGGATAGGGTTGCTTGGTATCATTCTATATTTTCCTTCAATTAGCTTATTGTTTCTTAATTTCTATCCTTCTGAAAAAAATTTTTTAAGTAAGGGAATTTATATCCTATGTTGGACTATTTTTTCAGTTGTTTTTGAGTGGATTTCGTTACAAACTGAATTTTTTTATTATAACGGGTGGAAACTATGGTATTCTGCAGCCTTATATCCATTTATCTTTTTAGTTTTAGTGATTAATATGAGGTGTGTCCAAAGATTTCATAGGATTTCATAAGATTAAAAACCTTCAACTATGGATTTTAACACTGAACAATTTGTTTTTCTTGATTCTAATTTCTTCTTTCACCTATGTAACCCAAAAATAAACATTTCCGATTTCCGCTTCTGAATCAATAGTTTCCCGGTTTTTCCTCATTAGGAACCCGGGATTTTTTCTTGTTTAATTCAATAGAAAATCAATATATTTTCAATAGTTTTATGAGGATTCAATCTTACTAAACCCTTGCTGTATCAGGCTTTTTTCAATAGTTTTTCAGGATGCTATCCTATGATATACCGAAGATCTTTCCGGTGGAATTCATTCTTTTTTCAAGGGCTTTTCTCTTCTTTCCACTATTCTTTTCTCGGTTTTTTCTTCCTTCCATTCTCGGAGATTTCTATTTTAACTCCCGAAAAAACGTTCATTTTTGGATCGGAAAATACTCGAAATAGGGGTTCTGTCGGAAATCTTTATTTTAACTCGAACGGTGAAATGCGGGTTTGAGGTGGAAAAAATCGGAAGGGTTTATTTGGATTATACAGGTATTGTAACCCAAAAATAAATATTTCCGAACCAAAATAGAAATATCGAACGAATTAGAACCGATTTTCAATCAGATTCAATTGCATCCTGGTTTTTCCTCATTAATCATTTAAAAAATTTAACGGAGGTCTGTTATGGAGAAAGAACAGTGTGACATAATACAGCCAAATGGCGTTAAAGAAAAGAAACTAGATGTGATTGATGGATACACGATAAAGTACCATGCAAACGGGAAAACGATATGGTCGAAGGGGAAAATGATTGGGGATTTACCAGTAGGTTATTGGGAATGGTATCGTGCTGATGGAACCATAAAACGTTCAGGATACTTTGAAAATGGAGAACCTATTGGAGAATGGATCACTTATGACAGTAAAGGTGAAAAATACAAAACGACTAATCGGGATAAAAATAACTAATTAGGAAGTTTCAATGTTTCCATAAATAAGTTCCATTCCATAAATAAAATTAAGGGTTCTTAAGTAAAAATATTACATTCCAATTCCGAAGGTTTTCCGGTACTTTTCCCGGCAGACCTTCGTTTTTTATTTCCAAATTCGGAAAAAATCCCATCGCAAATCAATCTTAGTCCAATCCTCATTCCAATCAGTAACCAATTTTAATCCCTTTGCTTCCCTCTATTCTGTACGTCTGTAATCATTGTCCAGTAAGAGTTCAGTCTTTTTCTTTTCAATATTTCCCCACACTCCTGTATTCCTATTCCACTCATAAAATAATTCTTTCTCAAATCAAAAAATTTTCTTATTTAATTAAGAGGGCTTGTATTGGAGAATAAAACTAATACCATCATGTCAATAATAAAAAAATTGACTAGACACTATTTAGTGTCATATAATTAGGACACCAAATAGTGTCTGATATATATAAGGGGGGAGGATTTTGAATAATACTTACCAAAAGCATGATGTTTTTGTAGCTATTGCAGATCCTACAAGACGTAAATTAATACGTTTGTTGGCAGGTGCTGAAGAGTTACCTCTTCACGAATTAACTCCTCATTTTCAAATGGGTCGCACTGCTGTATCGAAACATTTGGCTATCCTTAAAGAAGCAGATTTAGTTACTAACCGTAAAATTGGTAGAGAAACAAAGTACCGACTAAATCCAGCTCCCTTACAGGAAGTGAAAGATTGGTTATCTTTTTATGAAAAGTTTTGGAATGAAAGAGCGCTATTATTAAAGAATTTATTGGAGGAATAGATAATGGCAAATTTATTATTAGATTTTCAATTTAAGAGTCCAATCAATAAGGTATGGGACGCTTTAACAAATTCCGATACACTTGCACAATGGGTCATGGAAAATAATTTTAAACCAATTGTAGGATACAAGTGTCAGTTTCGAAATGTGGAAATAGACTTAATTGTGGATAGTGAAGTATTGGTAGTAGACAAGCCTTATAAGCTATCTTACACATGGGTAGGTGGGCCGATAGACACTATCGTCACATGGACATTGAAAGAAGAGAATGGAACAACCTACTTACATCTTGAGCAAACTGGATTTGAAACAGAAGATGTTCAGGCATTTAATGGTGCGAAGTATGGTTGGGCATTTAAGATTGAAGAGCTTAAAAAAGTGTTAGAGGAAATGTAAGACCAAACTTTTGAACGATATATTTTTAATTTTAGGAGGGAATAACATGGAAGTTTTTGCTGAATTTTTAGCGGGGATTGATGACCCTTTCCACAGAGAAAGAACGGAAGAAGTACTTACTTGGATAATAGATAAATATCCAAATTTAA
>Ga0209463_1000168_pt1 | contig 61534 bp, 55 predicted proteins | sample AgamicMgSfrz_FD_187169 | JGI IMG/M metagenome (GOLD analysis project Ga0209463, IMG submission 187169) | Agave microbial communities from Guanajuato, Mexico - Mg.Sf.rz (SPAdes) (version 2) | ecosystem: Host-associated > Plants > Phyllosphere > Phylloplane/Leaf | place: Guanajuato, Mexico...
TTTCTAGGTCAACATTGGCAGGTGCCTTTTGGGGAATCGGTCATACAGCTACATTATTTGTATTTGGCATCTTAATTGTATTGCTGAAAGGGGAATTAGCTGATAAATGGGTGATGACCCTCGAATTCATAGTAGGAATTATGCTTGTCTATTTAGGAAGCAAAAATTTGCTGTTTTATACAAACAAAAATCTAAAACAGCCGACTGAACGAACATCACTTATTAAAGTTACGTTAATAGGAATAATTCACGGACTTGCAGGAAGTGCAGCAATGGTGTTATTAACTATGTCCACAGTTTCAACTGTTTGGCAATGTGCCTTGTACATATTAGTTTTTGGTGTAGGAACAATAATCGGTATGCTTATTTTTACCACAATAATTGGTATTCCATTTGTATACAGCAGTAAAAGCATTACTACAAATAAGCTTTTGGTAAGATTTGCCGGATCTGTCAGCTTTGCATTTGGTGTCTACTATATGTACTCTATTGGAATAACAGATGGCTTATTTAAATTATGGATAAAATAGTAAGCTTCAGAGAACCAAATGATAAAAAATGCCCAAGGCAGAAGTACCCTTGGGCATTGTAATTTACCTATTATTTTCTTCCGTAACCTTAAAGCGATGAACCAATTTTTCAAGCTGATCGGACAGTTGGGATAAGGCTGTTGCTGAAGACGAAACTTCTTGGAATGATGCAGTTTGTTCTTCTGTAGCAGCTGCAACCTCTTCTGTGTTAGCCAACGTTTTGTTTGAGCTGTGTGCGATTTCTTCCATCGATTGCTGAACACCTTGGACCTCTGTTGTAATCTGGTCAGATGTTGTGGCAACATCCTTAATATGACCAGCAACCACCTCAATGCTTTCAAGAATTTCTTTAATATGCGAATTTGTTCGTTCAGATAGCTTAATACCAGAATCCACATTTTCCTTAACTAGAATCATATTCCCGACGGTTTCTGAAGAATGGTTCTGAATAGAGTTTACTAGTGTGTCGATATGGTTGGCAGAATTGCTTGTCATATCTGCCAGCTTTCGTACTTCATCTGCAACGATGGCAAACCCTTTGCCATGCTCACCTGCTCTTGCAGCCTCAATGGCAGCATTTAATGCAAGTAAATTCGTTTGTCCAGAAATTTCCTGAATATTGCTTAGCGATTCTTTAATTTCATTTAAGCTCGACACTAATGAGTGAAGACCATTTTCTGCTAATCCAACGGAATGGTGAATGGTATCCATTTGCCCAAGCATTTCTGACATCGCTTGTTCACCATCGTTTGCTTTGCCTTTAATCCGATCTGACTCTTGTGCAACATGATTAGCTTTCGTTGACACATTTTGAACATTTTGCAGGGAGTTATTTACTCTGTTTAAACTATGCTGTGCAGCAGTATTTTGGTCATTGCTGATTTCGGTAATGATTTGAACAGCATCTGCAACTTGTTCTGCTGTCACCCTTGATTGCTCCATGCTAGCTGCAAGCTCATCAGAGGATTGCGCAACATCCTTGGATGTTTGGCCAACTTTCGTAATCATGTCTTTTAATGATTGTACAAATTCATTAAAAGAAGATGCCAGGCTAGCAAATTCATTCCTACCACTAACCTTGACTTTTTTTGTCAAATCTCCATCACCAGAAGCAATTTCTACCATCTGCTTATTCATCATATTTAATGGACGCAAAATAGAACGTAGGAGAACGAAACCTAATACGATGCTTAAAGCTGCTGCTGCAATAATAATCGTAATCAATGTAGTTCTAGCAATATCAGTGTTCTTTTCGTTATCTGCTTCAATTTGTATAACATCTGTGTTAATTTGTTCTACAAGCGTATTGACTGCAGGGTCAAGTACTTCTTTTCTTAAATCTCTTAAGTCACCAAAATGTAATGCCTCTGCGTTAGAAGGGTTATCGCTAAAGGTATTGACTACTTTGTCGCTCATTGTTGTATAGGATTGAATGCTTGTTGCTAATTGTTGAATACTTTTTTTATATTCTTGATAATTCGCAAGCTTTTCCATAGAAGTAAGTGTGTCTTCTATATCTGCTGCCTTTTCGTTAATTCCATCTGTATATTGGTTGTCTCCAGTCAGCAAAAAGCCTCTTTCATCATTGGACATTCCTGCTAAACGATATTGGACATGTGTAACGAGACGCTGCATTTCTTTCGCCTCATTTAATTTTACATAATTATCTTCAGCGTTATGTAGACTGTAATTACTGTAAACACCTATACTAACTAAAGACAGAAGCAAAACGGTCAGTATTAAGATTAATTGTGTTTTAATTTTCATTCTTCGACCTCACTTATTCTATAAGCATATATTACTATTTTTATATCGGATAGTTTATTGAAAAGTGAAGAGAGGGTTAATTAAATGACATATGTATAGAAAATTTTGATTTTTGGTAAAGAGGGTATTAGGAGTAGTCTGTTTCTAACCTTATTGAAAATTTTCTAGAGCTAACAACAAAAGCTAAATAGTTATTGTTTAGCTTTTGTTGTTTGTTTCATTTGGTTTACTAGCTCTGTTTATTAGGAAGGCTTAAGGCGGTGTCAGCTGTTTGTAAATCAACTTGCAGCTGTTCGTTCACATCGGCAGGATAATAGTAGCCGTTTGTAACCATATAGTCACTTATTTTGCTATGCAGGTTAATAGCATCATTTAATTGCTTGTTTAACACCTGACGGACCTCTGGTGTTGCTGCTTCTGTTATAGCAAATGCATAGTTTTTGATGCCAGACTTTGCAGATATCAATAAATCTGTTGCGATTACTTGATCTGTTATATCGCCTAAGCCGACAAGATTCTGCATAAATCCATTCATATTAAAGTTCCTCCTTGCTGTGCCAGCAAGCTTCTGAGTGCTTGCACTGCTTCACGAGAATGTGCTGCGTCTTCATTAAGTATATCTTGTAGAAGGGCATCTTTTGCTAATGTTCCCATTGTTGTTGATTTAGTAAGACACGCATTTTTAAATGTAAGAAGTTCATGAAGCTCAAGGCTTTCATGTATTCCTAAATTTTTTGGCATATTGAAAATCCTCCTTCATTACACATAACAATAATCTCTGTTATATTCTCACGAATGCATATCATTATGCATACCTCTCAAGACGTTACGATTTGTATTCCCTGCCAATTCCACTTATTTTTCTGACGGAATTTCACATAATACCAAATAAGTGAAATGAGGTGGAAAAAATGCCTAATGGTAGAGGAACACATGGCTATGCAAACCCTGAATCTTTTGATCCTAACAGGAAAGTGCAAGAAAGACCGAGCAAAAATGAATTCAAACAGCAAAAACCAAAAAACAAGTAAAAACTCCTGACTTCAACAGTTTAAATTGTTGAAGTAATTTGTATATAATGGGAAGTCTTGTCGAGACCGCATAAAGAAAGGAAAGAAAACGAAAAATACATTAGTAAATTTATGGAGGTGAGTATATGGAGACTAATGGCTTAGCCAACCATGAGACATTAGAACTGCATGAAATGCTGAATTTCAAGACTACCTGTGTTATTAAATCGAAAATGATGTCAGGGGTCGTTTTTGATCAAGAATTAAAAGCATTAATGGAAAAGGATGTGCAGCAATCCATCCAAGCACTGGAGTATTTACAGAACTTTTATAAAATGCCGAATCCAGCTGTGGAGGTGAATTACAATGATTAAGGATTATTTGGAAGTAGAAAATGCGGAAGGAATGCCGGAAATGGCGGATTCTGCCTTGGCACTTGAATTTTTAATGAGCATTAAAACCGGTGTCCGAAATGCAGCGACAGCCTTATCTGAAACGGCAACTCCTGATTTACGAGAAGCTTTTCGCGTTCAGCTTGAGGTAGGGTTAGCGCTTCATGAAGAAGTTTCTAATTTCATGATAAAAAAAGGCTGGCTGCATCCTTATAATCTGCAGGATCAATACAAGATGGATTTAAAGTCTATTGAAGGTGCTTTAATGATTGGAAAGATGGACTTGTTCCCTGGAGATACTTCCCGCCTAGGAATGATGGCGCAAATAGATGATGATGAATAAGAAAGGATGTAAAAAATGAAGGCTGTTACTTTCCAAGGCATTAAAGATGTAAAGGTGAAAGAAGTACCAAGTCCAAAAATTGAAAAGGCTGATGATATTGTTATAAAAGTAACAACATCGGCAATTTGTGGTTCTGATTTGCACTTAATACATGGCATGATTCCGAACTTTCCAGAGGATTATATAATTGGACATGAGCCGATGGGGATTGTAGAAGAAGTGGGTCCTGACGTAACAAAGCTAAAAAAAGGAGACCGGGTTATTATTCCTTTTAATGTGGCCTGTGGAGAATGCTTCTTTTGTAAGAATCAATTAGAAAGCCAATGTGATAATTCCAATGATAATGGGGAGATTGGCGGTTTCTTTGGCTATTCGGATCTTACTGGGGGATATCCAGGTGGACAAGCTGAATATTTACGCGTGCCATATGCAAACTTTACTCCATTTAAAATCCCGGAAAATTGTGAAGTACCAGATGAACAGCTAGTGCTACTGGCTGATGCAGCATCAACTGCTTTTTGGTCTGTCGATAATGCTGGGGTTAAGGCTGGAGATACAGTTGTAATTCTGGGATGTGGTCCTGTAGGCTTATTAGCTCAGAAGTTCGCATGGCTAAAAGGAGCAAAAAGAGTAATTGCAGTTGATAACCTCGAATACCGCTTACAGCATGCGAAAAAGACAAATAAAGTAGAGATTGTTAATTTTGAGCATAACCCTAATACAGGTGAATACTTAAAGGAAATCACAAAAGGCGGAGCAGATGTAGTTATTGATGCAGTAGGTATGGACGGGAAAATGACACCGATGGAATATCTTGCGACAGGATTGAAGCTGCATGGTGGAACATTGAGCGCACTTGTTATTGCCAGCCAGGCTGTCCGCAAGGGCGGTACTATTCAGGTTACAGGGGTGTATGGCGGAAGATACAATGCATTCCCTTTTGGGGACATTTTTCAAAGAAACGTCAATATCCGTTCTGGACAAGCTCCTGTCATCCATTATATGCCTTATTTATACGACCTTGTATCACAGGGAAAGGTAGATGTGGGTGATGTAATTACACATATAATGCCACTTAGTGAGGCAGAAAAAGGGTATGAATACTTTGATACACGAACAGACAACTGTATTAAAGTTGTCCTTAAACCATAATAAACCGGTAATAGCCTTACCCACTATAATCCCTGTGAGACTGCATGGCTAGTGGGTAAGTACTATTTATACTTTTTAGTTATTCATGTCTTTTTCTTTTTTCTTAATATCTTTAATAATATCTTCGATTGTCACGTTTTCCAGTTCTTTTTCCAACGCTATTTGGGCTGCTGACAAGACAGGCGTAATTGATTCCTGAATATTTCTGCCAACAAGGCATTCACGAAGTGGGTTTTCGTGCACACTGAATAATTCCTGGTCTTTCACAACTTCGACAGCTTTGTATACATCTACTAAACGAATGTCGGAAGGAGCTTTTGCAAGTCTAGCTCCAGCAATGCCCGGCTGCACTTCTATTAGACCATTCTTTTTTAACATACCCATGATTTTTCTTATTAAAGTTGGGTTAGTATTGACACTGCCCGCCAAAAATTCGGAGGAGCTTATCCCGTCTTTATTTATATCCAATAATGCTAGTATATGGACACCAACACTAAATCGGCTGCTAATTTGCAATTAAACTCACCTGCTTTTACGATTGAAATACAATAAAAAGTATTATACATGATATTCCCGAAAAAATAAAAACCATTCTAATTGACAAAACTTTAAGATGTATCTATTATGAATACAGGTATTCGAAATAAATACATCAATATTATGCATGTTAACAACTTGTCATGAATAAATTTACTTGGAGGAATAGAAATGAAGCTATTAGTAACAGGAGCTACAGGCAAATTAGGCGGTAAAGTGGTCGAGGAATTACTTAAAACAGTTCCCGCAGAACAATTAGCAGTTAGTGTTCGAAACCCTGAGAAAGCAGAGCATCTCCGCGCTCGTGGTGTAGATGTGCGCCACGGAGATTTTGACAGACCAGAAACATTGGCTACAGCATTTTCGGGAATTGATCGTTTGCTGCTTATTTCTGCAGATGGCGATAATGAAACAAGAATTCGTCAGCATTCAGATGCAGTTGCCGCAGCAGTGCGCGCCGGTGTGAAATTCATCGCATACACAAGTATTGGCAATGCACAAGAAAGCAGTAATTTCCTTGCACCAACACATAAGGCAACAGAGGCAGCAATTCAAAAAACTGGCATCCCTTATTCCTTCCTGCGCAACAACTGGTACTTAGAAAATGAAAGTTCAAGTATTCAAGGAGTTCTAGCAGGAGCACCTTGGGTAACATCAGCAGGAAATGGCAAGGTTGGCTGGGCAGTGCAGCAGGATTATGCACAAGCGGCAGCGACAGTACTTACAGGCACTGATCACGAAAACACGATTTATGAGCTTTCCGGTAAATTATTAACACAAAACGAAATTGCCGCAGAACTTAGTGCTGTTCTTGGCAAGGAAGTAATCGTACAGCATGTTGAGGACGCTGCATATGCAGACATCATGAAAGATGCAGGTGTGCCAGAATTTTTGCTGCCAATGCTAGTTAATATTCAAAAGGATATTCGCGAAGGAACATTGGAAATCGAAAGCAATGATTTTGAAAAGCTGCTTGGACGTCCAGTAACATCATTACGTGAAGGCTTAGCACAAATAGTCAAAGGCAGCTCTAACTAATGTAGATGACTCTCCAGATTGTGTGACAAGGGGCTGATAAGATGAGTTTTTTCAAAAGGATTTTTGGTAAACAAAAAGAGGAGGCTGGGAAAATGGCAACGGAAAAGTTAAATATCGGGATTATTTTAGGAAGTACTAGACAGGGAAGAGTTAGTCCGCAAGTTGGAGCATGGGTGAAAGAAATCGCTGAACAACGTGGTGATGCCAACTATGAAATAGTCGATATTGCCGATTACAGTCTACCGTTTCTTGGCACTACAGATGGCCAGGAACAAGGTGTTGCCAAATGGAATGAAAAGCTCGACAGCCTTGATGGATTTGTCTTTATCGTCCAAGAATACAACCATAGTATTACGGGCGCATTAAAAAATGCCCTTGATTCGGCAAGAGATGCGTGGAACAACAAAGCAGCCGGAATCGTAAGCTATGGATCAACTGGAGGAGCACGTGCAGCAGAGCACTTAAGAGGAATTCTTGGGGAGCTGCTGATTGCAGATGTCCGTGTTCATCCAACTTTATCCTTGTTTACAGATTTTGAGAATGGCACAGTATTTAAGCCTGCTGATCTCCATCTTACAAATGTAAATGCAATGCTTGATCAAGTACATGCATGGAGCGGTGCTTTAAAAACATTGCGTCAATAATGGTTTCATAGACAGCCGGGCATCTTTTTAGGATGCTCGGTTTTTTTATAGATTTCTTTGTCGCTGCTTCCATTCTATGCCATAATGGTATCTGAAATAAGGAGTGATCAAATATGCAAAAAATACTGATTGTTGAAGATGATCCTAAAATAGCGACCCATTTAAAAAATCATATTGAAAAATATGGATATGATGTGACATGTGTTCTTGATTTTGAACATGTTATGAATACGTTTTATGAAGTAAATCCAAATCTAGTACTTTTAGATATTAATTTACCAAGCTTTGATGGCTATTATTGGTGCAGGCAAATTCGAAAGGAATCGGTGTGTCCGGTGATTTTTCTTTCTGCAAGAATAGGAGAGATGGATCAGGTGATGGCATTGGAGAATGGTGGCGATGACTATATAACAAAGCCGTTTAGTGCGGAAATTGTTATCGCAAAAATCCGCAGTCAGCTACGTCGTGCCTACGGGGAATATGCAAGCATTCCAGAGAATCGGATAATAGAAAACGCTGGTCTAAAATTCTTTCCGGAGAGATTGGAGCTTACCTATAAAGATAAGAATATTTCCTTAACAAAAAAAGAAGCGGACATTATAGAAAGTTTAATGGAACGATATCCTCGGGTGGCTGGACGTGAGGATTTACTTGAGAAGCTTTGGGATGACCAAAGCTATGTGGATGAAAATACATTGAATGTCAATATTACGAGAGTCCGAAAAAAGTTTCAGGAAATTGGCTTACAAGACGCAGTGGAAACAGTAAGAGGGGCAGGATATCGGTTAAATGTATCTTGGACGGTAGCAGATAAAAGATGAAATTATTTATAAAAGAGCATGCCTTGCTGATGTTCGTTCAAGTTGTGCAAATGCTCCTTTTCCTTTCTATCTTCTGGTTTGATGGCTATCGAGATATTAAGCTGTTTTGTTATGCTGTTTTTCTAAACTTTTTTATTCTCGGCGGTTATCTCACCTTCTATTATTTATCTCGTCAGAAAATGTACAAGCGCTTAAATCAGCCGCTGGAATCGCTTGATGACAGCTACCAAAAAACAGATGATGCCCCGATTTCTAAAGCCTTTGATGAGGTGCTGCGTACTCAATACAAGCTTTTTCAGAATCAATTGAAATCAGTTGAAAAAGAACAGGAGGAGCACCGTAAGTTCATGGATCAATGGGTGCATCAGATGAAAACACCTTTGTCGGTGATTGAGCTCACTGCCCAAAATCTAGATGAACCAGAGTCCTCCAGCATCCGTGAAGAAACGGAAGTGATGAAAACTGGTTTGAACACTGTTTTGTATATTGCCAGGTTAAAAACGATTGAACAAGATTTTCATATTAAACCGGTAAATCTAGTGAAATTGATAGATGAAGTAAACGGCGAGAATAAACGCTTTTATATTCGAAACAAAGTCTATCCTAAGCTAGAGGTGAAAAAGGCAGGGTTGACGGTCGAGACCGATGAGAAATGGCTGTTTTTTATTCTCTCCCAGCTTATTAGTAATGCGGTTAAATATTCGTCCGGAATTAGTAATCGGATTGTTATTTCCATTTACGAAAGAGAGAAGGAAGCCGTTCTGGAAGTAAAGGATTTTGGGATTGGCATACCTGAAAGTGATAAACGGCGAATTTTTGATCCCTTTTTTACCGGAGAAAATGGCAGGAAGTTTCGGGAATCCACAGGGATGGGTCTTTATTTAACAAAGGAGACGCTGCAACATTTGAGTCACCAGATTGAGATGGAATCCGTTTACGGGAAGGGTACAACTTTCCGCATCGTTTTTTCTGCAACACAAAACCTTACAAGCCTGTAAGGAAAGTGTAAGAAGAATCGATAGTTAAGTAATCCTTCAGGAAGGTATACTAATCACAGATCAAAAGCAGAAAAGGAGATCTTGTGATGTTAGAAGTGAACCAGGTTAGTAAAATTTATGAAGGTAAAATTGCTTATAAAGCATTAAACAATATTAATTTATCCGTTGAAGAGGGCGAGTTTGTTGGAATTATGGGGCCTTCTGGCAGTGGAAAAACAACTCTTTTGAATATGATAGCTACAATTGATGAACCAACAACTGGCGAGATATTGATAAACGGTAAAAATCCTCATCAGCTAAAAAAAGAGGAATTGGCAAAATTCCGCAGACGTGAACTCGGCTTTGTTTTTCAGGATTTTAATTTACTGCATACGTTAACGGTAGAAGAAAATATTGTCCTTCCATTAACACTTGATGGAAAAAAGGTAAAAGAGATGAAACAAAAGGCACAGGAAATCGCGGGAAAATTGGGGATTACCTCAATAATGAATAAGCGCACATATGAGATTTCTGGCGGTCAGGCGCAAAGGGCAGCCGTGGCAAGGGCGATGATTCATGTGCCTAAGCTGCTGCTTGCTGATGAACCAACGGGAAATCTTGATTCGAAGTCTTCTAAAGATGTTATGGAAATGCTGGAAACGATAAATAAGCACGAGCGCACAACGATGCTACTCGTGACGCATGATCCGCAAGCAGCGAGTTACTGTAATCGAGTGATATTTATTCGTGACGGAAATTTTTATTCGGAAATTCATCGCGGTGATAACCGCCAAGCCTTCTTCCAAAGAATAATTGATACACTTTCTTTACTAGGAGGAGACGGCCATGACCTTTCGCAGATTCGCGTTTAATAATGTAATTCGCAATAAACGACTGTATGCTGCCTACTTCCTAAGCAGTATGTTTACAGTAATGGTGTTTTTTACATTTGCGATATTTGCCTTCCACGAGGCTATTTCGGGAAATGACATGAATTCCTCTGTCCAACAAGGGATGAATATTGCAGGAGGCATTATTTATGTTTTTTCTTTCTTTTTTATCCTATATTCTATGAGTTCCTTCTTGACGACTCGGAAGAAAGAGTTAGGGTTATTGATGATGCAAGGGATGTCTGTTAGGCAAGTTCGTCTTATGATTTTCTTGGAGAACATGGTAATCGGCTTTTTTGCAACATTAGGCGGTATCATATTAGGATTAATTTTTTCTAAAGTGATTTTATTAATTGCAGAAAATGTGCTTGTTTTGGATGACGCGCTAAACTTTTATCTTCCTATCCAAGCAATTATCGTAACATTTCTTTCTTTTATCTTGTTGTTTTTTATTATTTCGTTATTTGTTTCCTATATTTTACGCAGCCGTAAGCTGATTGATTTAATCAAAGGAAATAAGAAGTCAAAAGGCGAACCGAAGGCAAATATCTTTTTAACGGTTTCTGCCGTATTACTAATTGGTGTTGGCTATGCAGCTGCATTAATTGTAGAGGGTGCGGTCGTGATTGTCGCGATGCTGCCCGTAGTGGTTGTCGTGATTATCGGCACATATCTGTTGTTTACACAGCTCAGTGTTTATATAATCCGTAAATTGAAACAGAATAACAACATTTTCTGGTGGAAAACAAATATGATTCTTTTTTCTGATCTATCCTTTCGGATGAAGGATAATGCACGAACCTTTTTTATGGTTGCGATTATATCGACAGTAGCTTTTAGTGCAATCGGTACATTGTTTGGGTTTCAAACCTTCTTGACGGAAGGGCTGAAAAATAATAATCCCCATACGTTTTCCTATATAACGGTTGATCAGGATAAAGATGATGTAGCTTTTATAAATGAAACAATTGAGCAAGAGCAGATGGAAGCGAAGCATAAGCAAACGAAGCTGGCGCATTATGAGATAGGTCAAGATAATATTGTTATAACTAGTGAAACGGATTTTAATAGATTTGCGGCTTTTTTGGGAGAGGATACAATTGATATCCAAACTGGCGAGGTTAAAGTAGTTGAATTTACCGGCAATGAATATGGGCAAACAGAAGAATTACTTAAACAAAAGCTTAACCTGAATTCAGGAACATCCTTAATTCCAAAGGAAGTAATCTATTCAAGAGCCCTCCCTGCAACAGACTCTTATTATGTAGTTTCTGATCAGGACTTTAAAGAACTGCCAGCGCCAATAAGTGAAGAGAGCTATCATGCTTGGCAAGTAACAAAAGGGCAAGACAATATCATCGCAGCTTCTGAAAAGATTGAGAAAGTAGTACCTCCTTATGAATTTTATGCTAAGGATTATAGTATCTATCAGCTAAATAAGGCATATGGTTTAGTATTATTTGTAGGATTATTTATCGGAATCGTCTTTTTTGTTTCGGCAGGAAGCTTCCTTTATTTCCGGCTGTACGCAGACTTAGAGGAAGACAAACAGAAGTTTCGGTCTATTTCTAAAATGGGCTTAACGGAGAAGGAATTAAAGAATGTTCTTACAAGACAAACAGCGATTCTATTCTTTACACCAATCCTAGTGGCACTGATTCATGGAGCAGTTGCATTAACAGCGTTGTCCCATTTCTTTTATTATGACTTAACAAAAATATCCCTATCAGTACTAGGTATATTTACATTAATCCAAATAATCTACTTTGCGATTGTCCGCTTCTTTTATACAAAGCAGGTTAAGAATGTTCTTTGATGAAGGAAAAGCAGCAGCCCGAACGGAGCTGCTGCTTTTGTGTCATTATCTGCTTGTATAACCAGCATCTGCGTGGATAGTTGTCCCCGTTACATAAGATGATTGGTCTGAGGCTAACCACAAGCTTGCTTGGGCGATTTCGATTGGTTGGCCAAATCTGCCTAACAAGCTAAGCTGTGGAGCAAATTCTTCTTCTGTCTGTCCTGTTTCTTCTAATGAACCTCTTAGCATTGGTGTGTCAATCGCTCCAGGAGCGACTGTGTTAACACGGATATTTAGAGGGCCGTTTTCTAATGCAGCAACCTTTGTCATCCCAACAACGCCATGCTTTGCAGCAACGTATGCTATATTGTTCGGCTGTGGACGGAACCCACTGACAGAAGAAATGTTAATGATGCTGCCGCCTTCGCCTTGCTTAATCATTTGCTGTAATTCATACTTCATGCAAAGAGCTGTTCCAGTCAAATCAACAGAAATTAATCTGTCCCAATATGCTTCATCGAATTCTGCCGCTGGGGCATTGTCAGGTGTTAATGCTGCATTATTAACAGCAACATCAAGACGGCCGAATTTTTCGACTGTTTTTGCTACAAGGTTTTGCACCTGCTCTGATTTGGAAATATCAACCTTTACAAAGTAAGCAGTACCGCCGGCAGCTTCAATCTCTGCTACAGCTGCTTGTCCTTTTTCTTCATTAAAGTCTGCTACTACAACTTTAGCCTTTGCTTCTGCAAATAGTTTTGCCGTTGCAAGGCCCATCCCCATTGCAGCTCCTGTTACTATAGCAACTTTTCCGTCTAATACTGGAAATGTCATCTTATATCGATCCCTTCATCTTTAGAATTGTAATGTTTATCTGCAATTAAAGCTTAGTTTATTTATGAAAGGGCTTCAATATGCAATAATAATGAATATGTACGAAAACATACAAATGATAATCATTTGTCTAGTAAAATTTTTAAAGGGGTCCTTTTATTGTCTACTATTTATCCAGATAAGCGGGTTAAAAGAACTGTTGAGAATTTTAAGACAGCATTGTTGGAGCTAATGAAAAAGAAGAGATTTCAAGATATTACCATTACTGAAATTGTTCATGCTGCAGATTATAATAGAGGCACTTTTTATGCACACTATAAATGCAAGGAAGAGCTATTGGATGAAATAATAGATGATATGTTTGAGCAGATGGAAGAAGCATATAGAAAGCCATATGAAGATTTATCTGTCATTGATTTTCATGAGCTGTCTGCTAATGCCATTGTATTGTTTGATCATTTTCTAGACCATAAAGAGTTCTATAAACTGATGCTGTCACCAGAAACGAATTATTCCTTTCAGGAAAAAATGATTAACAGGCTAGATAAGCTTTTTAGAGCGGAATTCGAGTTTTTCACAGATGATGTTGATGCAGATATTGATATTAATCTATTTTCCACCTATAGAATTCATGGTATTATCGGCATACTAATGCAGTGGATTCACAGTGATTTTCGAGAAGAGCCCGAATATATGGGGAAACAGCTTATACATATATTAAGATTTTCTACCCCCAAGGTGTCCGTAAAGAAACCGGACAGTAATCACCCTTAAATAAAACTTAAATTAAATTAAGTTTTATTAACTTTATTTTATATCTAATCTATTTTAAAATAATATTGTCGAACTAAATAGTTTTATACAAAGGGATGGTATAAATCATGAAATTTAAACATATCACAGTAGCAGGCAGCGGGGTTTTAGGAAGTCAAATCGCTTTCCAATCAGCCTTCCACGGTTTTAACGTAACCGTTTATGACATTAATGATGAAGTACTTGAATCAGCAAAGGAAAAAATTAATCTATTAAAAGGACGTTATCAGAAGGATTTAAATGCGAGTCAAGAACAAGTAGAAGCAGCATCTGACCGCATTTCGTATAACAGTGATTTAGCAAAAGCGGCTGCTGATGCAGACTTGCTGATTGAAGCTATACCAGAAATTGTGCCGATTAAAACAGAATTTTATCAAAATCTTAGCAAAGTAGCACCAGAAAAAACAGTTTTTGCCACAAACTCATCAACATTATTGCCTAGCCAGTTTGCCGAAGCAACTGGACGTCCAGAGAAATTCCTGGCACTTCACTTTGCTAATGAAATTTGGATTAACAATACAGCAGAGATAATGAAGCACCCTGGCACAGACATAAACGTGTTTGATCAAGTTGTCGAGTTTGCAAAAGCAATTGGAATGGTGGCACTTCCTCTTCATAAGGAGCAGCCCGGATATATACTGAATTCCTTGCTTGTACCGCTTTTAGACGCAGCAGAGCTATTATTATCAAAAGAGGTTGCTGATGTTGAGACAATTGATAAAACATGGATGATTGCAACTGGAGCGCCAAAAGGTCCATTTGCGATACTTGACGTTGTCGGCATCACTACTTCCTACAATATCGTGCAGGCAAAAGCCGAAGCGACAGGAAATCCAGAGTTCAAAAAGCTGGCAGAGCTCTTGAAAACAGAGTATATTGACAAAGGAAAACTTGGGGCTGCAACAGGAGAGGGCTTCTATAAGTATCCAAATCCTCGTTTTATGGACCCTGATTTCTTGGGAAATTAACATAAGAGAAAGCCTTCCGAATTCGGAAGGCTTTTTTTGCTATTTTAAATCCCGCAAAAGGTGCTCTGTAAACTGATTAATCATTTCTGGGCATTTTTCATTTTTTCGCGTCACACGCCATAAATAATTGGAAAGGGTAAGATACTCATTAATGGAAATCGTCACGACTTCATCCTTAAGATGTGGCGGTAATGCTTGAATGATATAGTCGTTAGTAATCGTAATAGCATTCCTTTGCAGCACCATTTGCAAAAGGACATCTCCGTTATTTGTTGTCAAGGCAATTCTGTTCCTCAAGTTAACTGGAAACAAATCCTCAGCAATTTTCTTTAAGTAAGGGTCATTGTACAGGACAATTGATTCATTCATCTCGTTTATGATTTGGTCAAGGGAGATTTTATTGTTGAATCTTAAGACAGAGCTTTTATTAACGGCAAGCACGACCTCGACCCTTTTAATAGGTTCCCAGTCCAATGCCACATCATGATTGTTTGAACCTAGTGAAACAAAGCCCATATCAGCATGGCCGTTTTTTACTTGTTCCAGCACTGCAGCCGTATCTTCCTCCATCACCTGCACATTAATATAAGGGTAGCTTTCACGGAATTCGAGGGTATTATTAATGATTTGTGACACTAGTCCAGGAATCGTGGCAATAACAATATTTCCATACAGATTGTTTTTGGAAACAGCAATATCATATTTCAGCATGTCAATTGTTTTCAAAACGGTTACGGCATGCTGGATAACTTTTTTCCCTTCAGCTGTTGGGGTTACCCCTTTGCGTGACCGAGTAAAAAGCAGTACATCTAATTCTGCCTCTAATTGCGTTATGGACAGGCTGATCGCTGGGACTGTCATTAAATTCTTTTTTGCAGCATCTGTAAAGGAGCCTAGTTCTCCGACATCAACTAAATATTGAAGCTGGGTTATATTCATGTTTGTCACCTTAAATATTTTTTAAGAATAGTTTTTATTCCTTAAAGGTATTTTATCAAATAATTTAACAGAGAGTATGAGAAATGCAAGGTGAATTCCTAGTTATAGTTATCGCTTCTGTCAATTATCTGGGTAGTTCAATAAAGTCCTTTATAGATAAATTACTTTCTTTCATTTCCATGGCAATTAATTTAGCGACAATTGCGGCTCCTTTTTCATTAAAATGGGTATTGTCCGTAATACCGTCTGGATAGTTTTCAGATTGGCCTGGAGCTAAATGTAAAAAATAATCCTTTGATTTTTCTTCACCTGCTTCATTCAAAAACTCTCTTGTTATTTTATGAATATCAAGTACAGGTACATTATTATGTTTAGCAAATTCAAGCATTGCCCGTGGATAGTCTCCAACAGACTGTTCGTCAATCTTAGTTCCAGTGAAATTACGGCGCGAAACAGATGTTAATAATAGGGGATAGGCATTTACACTTTGTGCAACCTGAACATATTTTAATAGGTTTTGCTGATACTCCCCATATGGCTGTGTGCCTCTTTCAGGATCCTCCAGCTTTTGATCATTATGGCCAAATTGAATAATCAGGTAATCCCCTGGTTTAATGCTCTTCTCAATTGCTCTTAAATGACCTTCTTTTATGAAGGATTTCGTGCTTTTGCCATTGATTGCCCTGTTATCAAGTATGACGGTGTCTGAAAGATATGCTTGGAAAGCTTCACCCCAGCCTGTTTCTGGACGCTTTTCGGGTATTTTAATCGCAGCTGTTGAATCTCCAGCGATAAAAATAGTAATATTTACCCTCATATAAAACAACTCCTTTATAGTAATTATCCATTTTTTTCAATTAGGTATATGCACACGTTAACACTATTATGTATAATCATATTAGGACTATTGTTTTTGCTAAATACGAATGATGTGTTAACGCTTACATAATATAATTTATAGGTTTATATGTCAATTACCGTAAAGAATTACAAATGGAATTTTAGATACTTAATTCATGAAATGCATCTAAACATTAAGGTGTATACTGGATTCATAGTGTGCATGGAAAAATCCTACTTCGCAGAGAAATAAGATACTAAAAAAATGATAACGCTTACAAGTAGAAAACAAAATTCAAATGAAGGAGTGATGATATTGTTTCAAAAAACGCGCGTGTTTCACAGTCTTTTTATTCCGTTTCTCTTAGTAGGAGTCGGTCTTGTTGTAGGATTCAGTATCTTTATTTATAACTCTACCTATGAATCAGTGGAGAAAAGCTTTTTAACAGATAAGAAAAATTATACAAACCAAATCCTCCAAAACGTGGAACAAAAGGTAAGAACAATCGAGTACGGATTTACGGCATACAGTTCAACTGCCAATTTTGAAAAAGTGTTTAATAATCCACTGTCTGATAAAGATTTCACAACTTATCGAGATATAAAAAAAGAAATGAGTTATATCGAATTAATGGGAATAGAAGGCAGTCACTATAGTTTGATTAGCTTAACACAGAAATGGGGAATTATCGAAGGTTCTTTAAAAACCTTACCAATGGATGAAGTAAAAAATTATCAAAAAGACTATGTTTCAGATACAAGCAGAAGTCTTTTTTGGGAACCAATCAATAACGGCATCCAAATGGTTATGACACTACCCATTTACCAAAGTGAAAAGTTTGCAGTAGGAATAGCTAATATCCCTAAATTAAGCATTGATACCATTGTTGGGGAGAATAACCAGCTTGTGCAAATTTATGATCGAAAAGACAAGCTGATATATACAACTTCAGGTAATGATACAAAACTACCTGAGGAAAGCTTTGATTCCTTAAAAGCAGCTGCTGTCGAAAATGGCGCAAATTCAAGTGTAATCACTACAAATAACGGAAAAAAGTATGTTTTTACCCGCTCAGATTATAATAATTGGCTTTATTTAGTAGAGATAAATGAAGGAGAAATTGGAAGCATCATCCATAACACGAGAATCGGGCTTTTTATTGCTTCTGCTATTTTAATTCTGCTTATTGGCTTTATTTCGTATCTGCTGGCTGAAAGCTTTTCACGTCCAATAAAAAGAATCCAAGAAAAGCTTGATATTCAACGGGCAAATCCAAAGCAAAACGAACTCTCTCTGTTAGCTGAATCTGTTGAAAAGGTCGTTGGCCAAAAAGAGGTTTTAACAGCTAATTTAATGATGCAAAAACCACAATTAGAGACTTTATTTGTTTTGAGTTTATTTAGGAAACGCATAACTGAAAACGAAGTTATTCACCGTTTGGAACAGTTTGGTTACCATTTAGCAGAAAATAAGGTGTTTTATACTGGGTTAATCCAAATTGATCACTTAGATGATAAGCTAATGGAAGATAGAAGTATATTTTTATTGGGCATTAATAATATTGTGGAGGAAATGATCCCTAAAACTGAACGCTTAATTCCAATTGTGTTAAATGATGAGATGCAAGCAGTCATCTTTGTCCTTGATAAAGATGACCAAGATGCGGAACGGAGCATTATGACGTATTACACAGAAATTCAAACAGCTGTGAAGAAATATTTGAATATAGTGATTAGCGCTGGAATCAGCCCTGTTTATGATACTTTAATAGAAAGTAAACAGGCAGTGGATTTAGCCAAAGAATCCCTGCATTACCGGGTGAATGTTGGCTCAGAATCAATTATTTTCTATAATGATATCGCCTCCATGCTAAATGATGCGTCGATTTCAAAATTCCCTGTCGAGCTGCAGAATGAGTTAATGAATGCTATTCGGTCAGGAGAGGAAGCGGTTGTCATGAGCATGGTTGGAGTTTTAGTGGACGAAATTTTCCGCTTAAATAAAAACCCGATAAGTTTAGGAGTTACTCTAGTAAGAGTCATTAATGAGCTTGTACAGCTAGGCCAGCTATTAGGTGCAGAATCAAAAATCTTTGAAAATATTAAGAAAATGTACCAAGCGGCGATAACTGCTTATCATCCGGAAAAAATTAAACAAATGCTTATCAATGACTTAATAAAACCAGTAATAATCAGTACGCAGGATAAGACGGAGCGCGGGTTTAAATCACTGTCAGAAAAAATGGTTTATATTATCCAAACTGAATTTGATGAAGAAATTTCCCTGGACTTGATTGCGGACAGATTGCATTATAATCCAAACTATTTAAGCAATGTATTCAAAAAAGAATATGGCCAAACCTTCGTAGATTATTTAATGAATTATCGTTTACAGATGGCACAAACCTGGCTTAAAGACACTGATTTGGCGATAAAGGATATCGCTGAGCGTTTGAAATATCGAAACCCTCAAAATTTTATCCGCTTTTTTAAAAAGAAGCTGGGCATCACGCCAGGAGACTACCGAAAAGAATATCGGCACTCCTAAATGGCAAAAAAGAGCATAAAAAAAAGCTTCTGCACTCCAGAAGCTTTTTCTTATATGTGATTATCCTTTGACAGATCCAACCAAAGCACCTTTTACTAAGTATTTTTGGACAAATGGGTAAGCAATAAGCATTGGAACTGTTGCAATTACAATGACAGCCATTTTAATTGTTTGTGCAGGAGGAACCACATCTACAGAGGATCCTTCAGCCTGCATTCCGCTCGATACAATGACAATCTGGCGTAATAATACTTGAATCGGCCACTTAGAGGAATCATTGATGTATAAAATTGCTGTCATATACGTATTCCAGTAGGTCACCGCATAAAACAATGAAATAGTTGCAATGGACGGTAATGCAAGAGGAAGCATGATTTTCAAAAACACGCCAAAATCGGTGCAGCCATCCATTTTTGCTGACTCTTCCAAACTATCAGGCAGAGCCTGAAAAAAGTTTCTCATAATAATCAGGTTAAAGGCATTAATTGCAACTGGTAGGATTAAGGACCAATAGGAGTCAATCAATCCGACCGCTTTAACGACCAGGAAGGTTGGAATCATGCCGCCGCTGAACAGCATGGAAAAAACAACAATAAAATTCACGAAATTTCTTCCAAATAAATATTTACGTGATAAACCATATGCCATTAAAGCAGTGAGAACCATACTTACCAGTGTGCCTATACCAGTAACCCCGATGGAAACAGCTAAGGATTTAAATAATGTTGGGGTCGATAGGATATACCGGTACGCGTCGAGAGAAAAGGTTTGTGGAAATAAGATAAACTTTTTCTCCACCACTTCCTGAGTGGATGCAAAGGAACTGGCGATTACATTCACAAAAGGAAGGAAACAAATGAGTGCAATAATAACTAATATGGTTCCATTAATTATTGAAAAAGCACGACCTCCTTTAGTCATTTTATTCTTTTTCATCGTCAACATATAAAGCCTCCTTCAATTACAGTATAAAAGATACACTTACCTTATCATCCAAGAGTTTATTACGTATATAATCACTATCCTACATGGGAAAAGATCGCTGCAGAAACCGCTTTCTTGAGAGGTTATAGATGATAAAACATGATAATCATTTAGGGAATGACCGGTAATCAAAACGTAGTATTTTCTTTACAAACCTTGTTTTAACAAGGTTTGTAAGCGTAATCATAAAATGATTATGTACGTAATTATTTAGACTTAGTATGCTTAATCCAGAAAGTTAATTCACTATTAAAGGAGGAGTAAAATGGGAGGTGCTGTGAAGCCAAATCATACTTTACCAACCTTGTCTGTTAAGCAAGAAAAAGGAATTCGGAGACAAAAGATCCTGGCAGGAATAAAAACGAATAAGCTTCTATATTTAATGATATTTCCAGGAGTGCTGTATTTTCTAATCTTTAAATACTTACCGATGGCGGGACTTATCATTGCGTTTCAGGACTATCAACCATACTTAGGTATTCTTGACAGTCCATGGGTAGGTCTTAAACATTTCATTCGTTTATTTACTGAACCGACATTCTTCATGTTATTGAATAACACGTTAATATTGTTTGCCTTAAATATTATTATCTTTTTTCCATTACCGATTATCCTGTCACTCATGCTAAATGAAGTGAAAAACAAATACTTTAAATCAGGAATTCAAACCTTGATTTATATCCCGCACTTTATGTCATGGGTTATCATTGTTTCCATCACTTATGTTTTCTTAAATGTAGATGGCGGGATTATTAATGAGTTTTTAGCGACAATAGGTTTAGGAAAGATTAGCTTTTTAACATCACCTGATTGGACTCGAACGGTTTACATCAGTCAAATAATATGGAAGGAATTAGGATGGTCAACGATTATCTACCTTGCTGCTATTACTGCTGTTGATACACAATTATATGAAGCAGCGGAAATGGATGGCGCGGGCATCCTAAGAAAAACCTGGCATGTTACTTTACCAGCCATTCGTCCAGTTATTATTACACTATTAATCTTAAAAATCGGAAGCACCTTGGATCTAGGCTTTGAGCATATGTATCTTCTGCTTAATTCATTAAACAGAAGTGTTGCTGAAATTTTCGACACCTATATTTACACAGCTGGGTTGAAGAATGGTCAGTTAAGCTTTAGTACAGCAGTGGGATTATTTAAAGGGATTGTTGGGTTGATATTAGTTATTTTAGCTAATAAACTCGCTAAGAAATTTGGAGAAGATGGCGTGTACTAATTATTCAGAGGGAGGGTGCTACGATGCTCAAATCGGTAGAAAAGTTAAATTCCATTTTTACCAGTATTCTAAACTTAGTATATGTAAATGCATTGTGGGTTTTGTTTACTTTATTAGGATTAGGTGTGTTTGGTATCGGCCCTTCTACTTATGCCTTAGTCAGTATTTGCCGACAATGGATTCGCGGAAACAGAATACCTGTTTTTGAAACCTATTGGAAATATTACAAAGAAAACTTTAAGGAATCTGTCTTAATTAGTTGGATTTATCTCTTTGTTGGCTTTGTTATAGCTGTCGACTTATTAACCGTTACAAATTGGTATTTAAGGGTGGCTCTGTTAATAGTAGGATTCATTTATTTGTTATCGCTTGTATATATCTTTCCAATCATGGCCCACTACAATTGGAATGGTATTATACTGAAAATGAAGATGTCCTTGCTATTTGGAATAGCCTGCCTGCAATATTCACTCCTGTTTTTTCTTGTGGCAGGTGTACTTTATTGGGCAGCTGTAACGTTTTTTCCAGGAGTTTTAACCTTCTTTGGAGTTAGTTTCCTGTTCTTCTTAATCACTTGGACAGCGAATCAAGTGTTTACAAGAATGGAAATGGAGGATTCTAAAGAAATAAATATAAATGAACATGTAAAGGAGAATTGTAATGAAAAAAACAATGGTATCAAAGTTAGCTAGCGTAAGTCTTGCAAGCATGCTGTTGCTTGCAGGATGCAGTGAAAAAACTAGCAATAATTCAGGAGATGGTGAAAAGGATAATGGCAAAACAGAAATATCCTGGCTAAATATTCTCCATACCGCTTCTCCACCGACAGATACTATCATAAATGAACTTGAAAAGAAAACAAATACGGAAATTAAATTCTCGTGGATTCCTGATGCTTCAAAAGAGGAACGTATCAATACAGCGTTAGCCTCAGACTCCTTGGCAGATATTGTTACTTTAACGATATTAGAAAATTCTTCGGTTAGAAACTCACTGAAGTCTGGTATGTTTTGGAATATTGAAGATTATTTAGATGAATTTCCTAATTTAAAAGCAATTCCTGAAGAAATGCTGAAATCAGCATCGACTGAAGGAAAGCTCTATGGCGTACCATTCCAAAAGGATTTGGCAAGAAATGGTGTTGTTCTTCGTAAAGATTGGTTAGATAAGCTTGGTCTGGAGGTTCCTAAAACAACAGAAGAATTAATGGAGGTAGCGAAAGCATTTACGGAAAACGACCCAGATGGCAACGGTAAAAATGATACAACTGGTTTCATGGATCGCAGTGATTTAATCTATGGAGTATTCAAAACGGTAAGTTCTTATTATGGAACACCAAATACTTGGGAAGTAGATTCTAAGGGAGAATTTGTACCTGAATTTGAAACACAGGGTTATATCAAAACAATGGATTATATGAAAAAATTATATGATAATGGCTGGATAAATAAAGATTTTGCTGTAACTGCTAAGACAGATCAGCAGCAAAACTTTGCTCAAGGAAAAGGTGGTATTTATGTTGGTGCCTTATTTGACGCGAAAAATTTAGAAACAATGGCAGCAGGTATTCAGGATAATATGGAGCTTGCCCTTGTTAATGATATGACGTCAGCGTCTAATTCTGAAAGAGCAATTTGGTCTGGAGGTAATGGGATTGGTGGACTATTAGCATTTCCACGTTCAGAAGTAAAAGATGAAAAGGAATTGAAAAGGTTATTAAAATTCGTTAATGACTTAATAGATACAGAGAACTATACATTAATGACTTATGGAATTGAAGGAACACACTATAAGCTGAATGACGAAGGTGCCTATGAAATTATCAATCAAGATTTATGGCAGCAGGAAGTTCAGCCATTTGCCTCTTCACGCCCTAATGAAACCGGATACAATTTAAAGGATCCAAATCCAATTAAGGCAGAAGCTGATGAAAAAATAGCAGAAAATGCAGAATACGCTGTTATGAATCCTGCCGTTCCATTAGAATCTCCAACCTTTACAACACAAGGGTCTGAATTACAAAAGATTATTACAGACGCTACTTATCAATATATTTTAGGTGATATCTCCTTAGCTGACTTTAAGAAAGCCGTTAAGAATTGGAATGACCAAGGCGGTAATACAATAAAAGAAGAATATAAGGAAGCCTATAAAGCTACGAATTAATTGGTTATTCTCTTGGATGTTTGTTCAAAAAGCTAACTTCTGAAAGAAAAGGAGTAGAAGATGAAAGAATTGAACTGGTCTGTGAAAACAGCAAACTCGATTATGGAGAGACTGCCCCGTTTATATGAAGACAGAGGATACAATGGAAAATGGTCCTATGATTATGGAGTCATATTAAAAGGCTTTGAAAAAGTGTGGAGACAAACAGAAAGTCAGAAGTATTTCAATTATATAAAGGATAATATGGATTATTTTATTCAAAAAGATGGTTCCATTAGAGGGTATCACTTAGAGGAATATAATATTGATCATATTAACAACGGCAAGCTTTTGTTTGTCCTTTACAAGGAAACACGGGAAGAAAAGTATAAAAAGGCTTGTGACTTATTACGGAAACAGTTCGAAACACATCCAAGAACATCTGAAGGTGCATTTTGGCATAAACAAATTTATCCATACCAAATCTGGCTGGATGGACTGTATATGGGATCCCCTTTTTATGCGGAATATCAAACAACCTTTGCTAATGGCAAAGGGTTAGAGGATATCATTCTTCAGTTTAAGCTAAGCTACAAACATTTATTAGATCAGGAGACAGGGCTGTTGTATCATGCCTGGGATGAGAAAAAGCACCAGCCATGGGCTGATAAAGAAACAGGATTGTCCCCGAATTTCTGGGGACGTTCTATTGGCTGGTATTTGCTAGCAGTTGTCGACACGTTAGAAATTTTACCAGAAGAAACTTCAGGTCGTGATTTTCTTATTCAAATTTTAGAGCAAACATTGCAAGCACTAAAGTCGTACCAAGATGAAAAGAACGGTGTTTGGTATCAAGTAACGGATAAAGGCCATGAAAAGGGAAATTACTTAGAGGCTTCATGCAGCAGCATGTATGTGTGTGCGATAGCAAAAGGAATCCGTTTGGGTGTTTTGGATCGAGAATTATGGGAAGCACAGTTAACGAAATCATATCAAGGCTTACTGGATGAATTTGTTTTGTTAACGAAGGAAGGCTTTGTAAATTTAAATAAAACTTGTCAGGTTGCTGGACTGGGCGGTGCTGATAATAGGGATGGTTCCTATACTTATTATATAAGTGAACCAATTATTTGTAATGACCAAAAGGGATTGGGAGCATTTTTGCAGGCTTTAGCAGAATTTGAAGAAGTAATGAAAGAGGTGTTGAAATGACAGCCTATTTAATTCGAGATCTGGAAGCTCTTAATGATGGTGAATTATGTACGGAATCTATCCAAAAAGCCATTGATGAAGCCTATGAAAACGGCGGTGGCACGATTATTATTCCAGCAGGTGAATTCTTAACTGGAGCGTTATTTTTAAAAGATAATATTGAACTGAATTTGTCTAGAGGAGCTGTTTTGAAATTTTCCAATTCTCAGCATGATTACCCTGTGGTTACATCTCGGTGGGAGGGTGTGAAAAGAGAGGTTTATGCCTCTTGCTTGTATGCAGAAAATGCAAATAACATTTCCGTAACTGGATTTGGCACGATTGATGGAAATGGAAAGCAATGGTGGGATATATTCCGAAATCACCAGGAGAAGCTCGCTTACCCGCGTCCAAAGCTAATCAGTTTTGATAGTTGTGAAAATATCACGATTAAAGATGTGACACTAATTAACTCGCCGAGCTGGACCGTTAATCCCATTTGTTGCAACAATGTGACCATTGATAATGTGGCGATTTTCAATCCGGCTGACTCACCGAATACAGACGGAATTGATCCGGAATCCTGTTCAAATGTAAGGATCAGCAATTGCCACATTGATGTAGGCGATGACTGTATCGCCATTAAATCCGGAACAGAAGATACAGCTGAACGTGTTGCTTGTGAAAATATCACGATTTCAAATTGTACAATGATTCATGGGCATGGAGCTGTTGTATTTGGCAGTGAAATGAGTGGCGATATTCGAAATGTGACAATAAGTAACTGTGTTTTCCAAGATACAGATAGAGGAATTCGCCTCAAATCAAGGCGAGGACGTGGCGGAGTAGTAGAGGACATTCGCGTTGATAATATTGTGATGGAACGTGTCATATGTCCATTTATCTTAAATCTATATTATTTCTGTGGACCTCGCGGCAAGGATAAATATGTGTGGGATAAAAATCCTTACCCAATAACAGCGGAGACACCGATGTTCAGACGTATCCACTTCGCTCATATTACTGCCCGCAATGTTCATGCGGCAGCAGGATTTATTTATGGCTTAGCAGAACAGTATGTGTCGGAAATTAGCTTTAATCACATTGATATCTCAATGGCTGAAAATGCTATTCCTGGAAAGCCAGCAATGATGGCCGGAATCGAGGATATGAATAATCGAGGCTTTTATGTTGGCTTTGCCAAAGACGTCCTGTTTAATCGTGTAACAGTTGAAAACCATGAAGGACCGGCCTTCCATATTGAATATTCAGAGGACATCGAGGTAACTCACTGCAAGTCCAAGAATACAAAAGCCGCAGAAGCACTGCTTAAAGAAGTAGAGGTGAAATGAAAGACAAACGACTAAGGCAATTATTTGCTCTCCTAGGAGATCGTTCAAAACCAAAAACCTTATCTGCACAGGTAATTAGCAGAGAGAAACAAAATGGTTATTTACTAGAAAGTTTATTATTGGATTTAAATGGTCTGGAAAAGGTGCCAGCTTATTTTGCTAAACCGCTAGACGCAGATGGCGCACTGCCAACAGTAATCTTTAATCACTCCCATGGCGGCAATTTTGAGCAAGGAAAAGAAGAACTCCTACTTAGCAGTTCTTATTTACAAAATCCCTCATTTGTAGAAGAGCTTACAGGGCTTGGCTATGCTGTTTGCTCTATAGATATGTGGGGCTTTAATGAACGTAAAGGAAAACAGGAAAGTGAACTTGTTAAAGAAATGCTTTTAAATGGGCAGACGCTTTGGGGAATGCGATTATTCGATAGCTTGTCGCTGTCGGATTATCTAGAAACACGCCCTGATGTAGATTCTACCAGACTAGCAACAATCGGTATGTCAATGGGCGGATTGATGAGCTGGTGGTTAGCGGCACTAGATGAGCGGATTAAAGTGTCTGTTGATATAGCTGGTCAAGTTCATATTGAGTCACTGATAAAAAAACGCGGCTTGGACCATCACGGTTTCTACTATTATGTGCCAGGATTTTTAAAACACTTCTCTACTTTAGCGGTTCAGGAACTGATAGCGCCAAAGCCGCGCCTTAGCTTGGCAGGAAAGGATGACAGGATGTGCCCGATTGAAGGGGTTCAATACTTGAACACGCAATTGCAAAAAACATACACGAACCAACATGCTCCTCAAAACTTTGAAGGCTTTGTGCTTACAGGAGGGCATCAAGAAACAAGGGAGATGCGGGCGCTATGGAAAAAATTCTTAGTAAAACATCTTTAAAGAGTTTAATTGTTGGTAGAGACGAAATATGTGATTTTTCAAGTATTCAAGCTGCATTAGACTATTGGCAGAATGAAAGAGGTCCATTAAAGCTAACAATTTTGAGTGGGGAATATCATGAAAACATACTTTTGTATCAATCGGACATTTCCATAATTGGTGTTGGGACAGTACAGATAATAGGCAATCGGTATGCTCTTCAGAAAAATGAGCAGCAGCAAGAAATCGGGACATTTCAAACAGCTACATTTTTTATCAATGGATCAAATATAGCAATCGAAAATATTGAGATTATTAATAATGCTGGACCAGGCGAGAAGGTAGGTCAGGCAGTAGCTCTTTATAATGAAGGAACCAATATTACGTTCAAGAATTGTTCCTTTAAAGGTTATCAGGACACAATTTGTCTTGGACCATTACCAGAATTGCAAAAGAACGGTCAGTTATTTTCTACTCCTGAACTAAAAACCTCTTTTAAAGAGCACAGCTGTCATTTTAGTTATTGCTACATTGAGGGTACCGTCGATTTTATTTTCGGAGGTGGAGAAGCAGTCTTTCAAGGCTGTGAAATCAAATCATTAAAAAGGCCAAACAATGACGAAGGATATATAACGGCAGCCTCCACTCCTGAAGGCAAAAATGGCTTGTATTTTGTACATTGTTATTTAACAGCAGAAAAAGACGTTACGAATGTTTATTTAGGAAGACCGTGGCGTTCGTTTGCAAAAACGACCTTTGCCAATTGTCGAATTGGCAAGCATATTCATTCTGCAAGATGGGATGATTGGGATAATCAGCACAATAGAAAAACAGCCACGTATAAGGAATATAAAAATATCTATCACGCTAAAAATGAGCTAGTTATGTTGGATTGGATCACTTTCATTGAATAGAAAGGAATTACGAGAATGAAGCGAAAAAGGGAAGTAATCATTGGATTTGTAGGTGTCATTCTCTGTGTAGTGCTATTGGGAGGATTTTCGTTAACCATCACCACAATGGAGGAAAAAACTTTTGCAGAAACTGTTTTTCCGATTCTGCAGGAGGATGTTTCAAAAGACTATGTTTCTGAAAGTTTCTTAGCAGTGAAAGCACTGGCTGTATGGTTCGGTGTTACCTTGTTGATTGTGCTTAGCCTCACTTTACCAGCGACAGTATGCATCTGGAGAAACAGATATCCTAAATGGGCGGCTTTTCTTTATTTAGCTGCAGGTCTGACTACTTTAATTGGCACCCAAATGCTTGCTTTCCCATTAGCTTTTTTCTTTTTTATTACTGGAAGCTTATGTTTATTTAGAAAAATAACGAAAAGGGAAGGAGCAAATTATGTATCGAACAAAAGTCAAAAATCCAATATTGCCCGGATTTAATCCAGATCCTAATGTCCTGAAGGTAGAGGAGACTTATTATATTGCTGTTTCTTCCTTTGAATGGCTGCCAGGAGTACGAATCTATCAATCAAACGATTTAGTCAATTGGGAGCATGAAACAGATATCCTAACAGATCAAGTAGATTTACGGGGAAATCCACAGAATGGCAGTATTTGGGCTCCGCAAATTAGTTATTCTAATGGGCTGTTTTATCTAATCTACACAGATGTGAAAAGTACGAAACGACCGTTTAAGGATTCACACAATTACTTAATTACAGCACCAAGTATTAATGGTCCTTGGTCAAAACCGGTCTATTTAAATAGCAGTGGTTTTGATCCATCTTTATTCCATGATGCGGACGGACGCAAGTGGTTGTTAAATGAAATTTGGGATTATCGGCTGACAACCGGTAATAAATCAGCAGGAATTGTTATGCAAGAATTTGACGGAGAGAACGAAGCTTTAATCGGACCTGTCTACAAGATTTTCGATGGCACAGAATTAGCCAAAACAGAAGCGCCTCATCTTTACCGCCACGGTGATTATTACTATTTAATTACGGCAGAAGGTGGTACTGGGTCGGGTCATGCTGTGACAGTATGCAGGTCAAAAGAGATAACAGGTCCATATGAGCTGGACCCCCATTATCCGATGCTGACTGCAAAGGATAAACCAGCTTCTCCTTTACAATGCTCTGGTCACGGCAGCATTGTGCAAACATCAACAGGACATTGGTATATGGTGTATTTATGTACACGGCCATTGCAAGGAAATGCTGCTATTTTAGGACGAGAAACCGCCATTCAGGAGGTATATTGGACAGAAGACGGCTGGCTGCGATTAGTATTGGGCGGCAATGGTCCATTGTTAGAAACAGACATTATCACTACCAACAAGAAAGAGCAAAGAAAACATACCGATTTTAAAGATGATTTTAACGATGCTCTTGAAAAAGAGTGGAATACATTACGGATTTTAGCAGATGAGGCATGGTGCGATTTAAAGAGTCGTAACAGCTATTTACGCATGCACTCAGGTGAATCCATCCAATCTTTATTTGAGCACCATCTTCTTGCAGTCCGCCAAAAGGATTTCCATTTCATTGCTGAAACAAAGCTAGACTACACACCAAAAACATTCAACCAAATGGCTGGTTTACTACTATATCTCAACGATAATAACTATCTTTATGCCTACTTAACCTATGATGAAGAAGCTGGACGTGTCATACGCCTGATGAAATGCGCGGAAGGGGAATTTACATTAAGTCCAGTATGTATAAAGATGGGAGAAGGAGAGGTAAAGTTTAAGGTAGAAGTCAATGGACCTGTTGCGAATTTTTATTATCAAACGGGAGATAGCACTGCTTGGCAAGAAATTGGGGATGCTCAGGATGTCATGTTCCTATCTGGAGGATTTACAGGTAACTTTGTTGGAATTGCTGTCCATGATTTGGACAAAAAAGCTAATTCGTATGCGGATTTTGATTACTTTGAGTATTATGGGTTTGATAATAGATAATAGAAATAAGGTTGGCACAATAGTATTTAAGTCTAGATTGAAACTGAACTATTTTATCGATTACCGATTAATAGTTCAGTTTTTTTTCATTTGGTGCTTTATGTTTAAAACAAGATTAGGGTACTCGCAACTGAGGAAAGGATGAGACCCCTCAAGGTGAAGACGAGTAGGCGGAAGGGAGTGACCGAAGTGATAAATTCTGAAGTCCTTTTCTATTGATAATCTGAAGCTCCATTGTTTCCATATTAGATGAAATTATTTATGTTTGTGTTCAGATAGATTATATTTTGACCTGTCTCAGCCTCTTTTTTTAATTACAAGGTTTAATATTCCGCTTGATGGTTATCTTTTTAAATAAGAGTAACTACTTAAAAACGTTACAAAGCTTACTTAATGGAGGAAATAATGAAAAAGAAAGTTACCATTATTGGCGGTGCCGGCACGATTGGATCGATTTTATATCAGGGTCTCAGCAGTAAATACCATATTGTTATCCTTGATAAAAAAGCCCCTGAACAGGCTGAAGAATTTATAGAGGTAAATGCAACAGATTATGACTCGCTCCGCCACAGCATTCCAAAAGATTCAGATGCATTAATTAATTTACTAACAATGAAATCTCATAACGACTTACAGGATATACAAGAATTTCAAAACATGACACAGCTTCATTTTATGGCTTCATTTTATGCAATGCATGCCGCCATTACGTTAGGAATTCCTAAGATTGTCTATGCGAGCAGCAATCATACTACTGATTATTACGAGAAAGATGGTTTTTCGACGTTAGGAAGAGAAGTTACGACAGAGGATTATCCTTACTCTAACGGCTTATATGGTGTGTTAAAGCTTGCTTCCGAAAATATCGGCCATATTCTTTCCCATCAAACCGAAAACAATCTATCGCTAATAAATTTGCGAATTGGAAGTGTTCACCCGAACGAAATGGAGGCTGTAAAGGAAGACGACCGTTTGCATAGAACATTGCTGACACATGAGGATACGGTTCAGCTTTTTGACCTTGCTCTTGAGTCAACAGTAAGGTACGGGACTTACTATGGGGTTTCTGATAATCCGCAAAAACCATGGTCCACAGACAACGCATTTGAACAGCTAGGATTTATCTCAAGGTCCAATGCATTACATGTATTAAAAAAAGAAAAAGAAATAGAATAAAAATGTTAACGTTCACAATAGACGTTTGAAAAAAACTAAAAAAAACACCCTCCTAGAAATCATATTATATTAATACGATTCAGGGGGTGTTTTTCCTGCAAAGGTTTTTCAAGTTATGCAGAAATATTAGGATTGCTTTGTTTCTTATAAGACTTAACTTTATTAACAGCATAGATAATGGAGATAATCCAAACGACAATGATGATTGCATAAACATATGGATATGCTGCTTCATTATCTATCCATGAAGTCACAAGTGTGCGAGCATTCACTAAGATAATAAATCCGCCGACCAGCACACCCATTAGCTGTGCATGCAGCTTTCTAACAAGCCATGCTGCAATAGGTGCTGCGATAATGCCGCCGATCATCAACGCGCCAACCCACAGCCAGTTTACCTGTTCCCAACCAAGTGATATAAAGAAACCAAGCGTTGCAGATACTGCAATTGCGAACTCACTTGTATCAACAGTACCAACGACTTTTCGCGGGCTAATGCCTTTTTTTGATAACAAAACCGGAGTTGCAATCGGTCCCCAGCCGCCGCCTCCTGTGGCGTCGGCAAATCCGGCAATTAGTCCTAAAGGAATAGATTGTTTACGGCTTAATGACAGACTCTTTTTCTCTTCTGATGGACGGAAGTTGAACAAAAAGCGCACTAACACATATAGTCCTAATATTAATAGGAACATGGAGATATAAGGCTTTGCTATATCACCTGGAAGATTGCTTAAAAAAGTTGCCCCTAAGAATGCTCCGATTGAACCTGGAATAATCAAACGATAGACTGTTTGCTTATCAACATTGCCAAACTTAATATGAGATGCACCAGATGCGGCAGTAGTGACGACTTCAGCCAAATGAACAGAAGCAGATGCTACAGCAGGGGCAATTCCAAATGTAAGCAAGAGCGAAGAAGATGTTACGCCATAGGCCATTCCTAAGGATCCATCGATTAATTGTGCTAACAGTCCGATAAATGCAAAGATGATTAATTTTTTCATGTACAATACCCCTTAGTCTTAATAAAAGTATAAAAGTATAGAAAAAAGGCGTAATCCTTTATATGCAGTAAATGCAGTAAGGGTTACGCCTTCGGTGTTCCGATCAGCTTGCCAATTTTTCAATTTTCTAAATTAAGATGATTATAAAACATATAATTCCTACCTGTCAACTTATAATTAAAAATATTTAAAGTGCAAAAAAAAGCCTTGCTAAAAGCAGCAAGACATTCAGAAATTTATTCATCATATAAATGGCATTTAACGGTCCGTTTATTATGTAAATGGTTGTTTTTTGGCACTTCGGTTTTGCAGCGCTCGAAGGCGAACGGACATCTAGTGTGAAATACACATCCTGATGGAGGGTTAAGAGGAGAGGGGATTTCTCCTTGTATCGCTATTTTTTCCCGTTTGCTCTCGGGGTTTAGCAATGGAACTGCAGAAATTAAGGATTTCGTATATGGATGCAACGGGTCTGAAAATAAATCCTCTGTTGAAGCTTGTTCGACAAGATTGCCTAAATACATGACTCCAACTTTATCCGCAATATGTCTGACAACACTTAGGTCATGAGATATAAAAACATAGGACAAGTTCAGTTCCTTTTGCAGACTTTTCAGCAGATTAACAATTTGTGCTTGGATGGAAACATCAAGTGCCGATACAGGTTCATCACAAATAATCAGTTTCGGTTGTAGAACGAGAGAGCGGGCGATACCGATCCGCTGCCTTTGTCCGCCGGAAAATTCATGAGGATACCGGTAATAATGTTCCTCGTTAAAGCCGACCTTTTTCAAAATGTCTAATGCAAGGCTTTTGCGTTTTTGTTTAGAGCCTATTTTATGGATAGCAAGTGATTCTTCAATCGAATAGCCGACTTTTTTACGTGGGTCCAATGATGTATGAGGATCCTGAAAAATCATTTGCAGCTCCTTGCGAACATGCTTTAGCGATGATTTCTTCAACTTAAAAATATCTTCATCCCGATAAATGACCTCGCCATTTGTCGGCTCTACAAGCTTTAAAAGTGTTCTTCCAGCAGTACTTTTTCCACAGCCCGACTCGCCAACCAATCCAAAGGTTTCGCCCTCATATATGTCAAAGGACAGGTCCTCCACTGCTTTAATATAGGCTTTTGTTTTCCCTAGTGATGTTCTGACAGGATAATATTTCTGCAGATTTTTCACCTGTAAAATCGGTTTTCCTTTGTTTAAAGTTTGTTCAGTCTGCATAGATTGTTTCTCCTTTCAACACTTCATCATAGTGCCAGCAACGAACACGATGGTTGTTTTCGACTGTTTCCAATGAAGGCATGCTACTTTCACATGTGCTGCTTGCATACTTACATCTCGGTGCGAACCGGCAGCCGGTTGGAATTTGAAAGAGGGAAGGAACAGTGCCTGCAATGCTTGGTAACTGCTCAACACGCTCGCCTTCTATTTGCGGCACAGACTTCATTAAACCAATTGTGTATGGATGAAATGGCCGTTTAAAGAGAGTTTTGACATCTGTTTCTTCAATTACTTGCCCTAAATACATGACAGCTACTTTTGTGCACATATTAGCAATTACGCCAAAGTCGTGTGTGATAAGGATAATCCCCATATTTAATTGCTTTTGAAAGGAGGTAATTAATTCTAATATTTGCGCCTGGATTGTCACATCTAATGCAGTTGTTGGTTCATCCGCAATCAGCAGCTTAGGCTGACACGACAAAGCCATCGCGATCATAACCCGCTGCCGCATCCCTCCGGAAAGCTCATGAGGATATTCCTTTGCCCTTTGTTCAGGCGAAGGGATTCCGGTAAGCCTAAGAAGCTCGACTGCTTTCCTAATGGATTCTTTTTTTGATGTCGATTGATGAATATGAATCGATTCTGCGATTTGTTTGCCAATCGGCATAACGGGATTGAGAGAAGACATTGGATCTTGAAAGATCATGGCAATATCATTGCCGCGTAATTTCTCCAGCTTTTTCTTGTTATACTCCAAAAGATTTTCCCCATTAAACATAATCTTTCCATCATAAAAGGTGCTATCTTCATCGAGCAATTGCAGGATTGCTTCTGCTGTAACGCTTTTTCCACAGCCAGATTCTCCAACAACACCTAATATCTCGCCTTCCTGCAGTTCGAAGGAGACCCCATCTAAAGCAGAAACCGTTCCCTTATGTGTGGCAAAGTCTACTTGTAAATCTTCTATTTTAAGTAATGGAACAACGTGGCTCATCTTCTTTTTCTCCTTTTCACTGAAAGTTTGCTTTTCGGATCGAGATGATCTCTTAAGCCATCGCCGAACAGGTTAAGTCCAAGCACGATTAAAATGATGAAAAGGCCAGGAAAAACGGTCATCCACCAAGCGTTATAAATCGCAAGCTTCCCGTCATAAAGCATATTCCCAAGGCTTGGAAGGGGAGCAGGGATGCCGGCTCCAAGAAAGCTGAGCGATGCTTCTGTCAAAATGGTGACTGCAAAGACAAATGTCACTTGGACAATAAGCGGAGCAAGAATATTTGGGGCAATATGCAAAAAGAGTATTCGGAATGAACTCGCACCTTGTGCCTGTAGTGCCTCGATAAATACCTTTTCTTTCACAACTAATGCAGCGGAACGGACAATTCTTGCTATAGAAGGAATGAAAACAAGAACTAGCGCGATGATAACGTTAATTGATTTTGGACCAAGTGCAGACATAATCGCAATTGCCAGCAGAATCGACGGAAAAGCGAACAGGCCGTCACATATCCGCATAAAAATATGATCCAGCAATTTATAATAAGAAGCCAGCAGCCCAACAGTCAGCCCGATAACAGATGCAACTAAGGTTACAGTAACTCCAATCAGCAAGGAGATGCGAACACCGTACATCGTTCTGCTAAATACATCTCTCCCAAAGTTGTCTGTACCAAACCAATGGGCATTAGATGGTGCAGCCAAGCGGTTTTTTGGGTCAATTTCTAATATCTCATATGGAGAAAGAAAGGAGGCGAACACTCCTATAAAGGTGGTGATAACTAATAAAATACTACCAGTAAGCAGCAATCTGTTCGAAAAAAAGCGGCTATTTTTTTTGATTGTTTTTTTAAAGTCTATTGGTTTATTAACAAGTACTTTCGTGCTTTCTGACATTGTTTTCTCCTTTCTTAAGCTTGATATGAGTTTCGAACACGCGGATCAATTACTGCATATAACAAATCAACCAGCAGGTTCATCAGCACATAAACAACGGTAATCATTAAAACAGCTCCTTGAATGACTGCGTAATCACGGCGATTAATGGAAGCAACAATCAATTGGCCAAGTCCAGGGATATTAAATAATGATTCCGTCACAGCCGCACCAGTGATAAGACCTGCAAATGACTCACCAATAACAGTTAAAATTGGAAGGAAGGCAACTCTTAATGTATGTTTGAGCAGAATTGCTCTTTCACTAACACCTTTTGCCTTTGCTGTTTTAATAAAATTTTCCGAAAGGGTATCAAGCAGGGAGGACCTTGTCATCCTTGTAATAAGAGCGGCTTGGATTGTGCCGAGAGTGATAGCAGGCAAAATAAGATACTTTAAATGCTCCCAGATACCTTGACTAAGAGGAGCATAGCCTGAGACTGGCAGAACCTTCAGTTGCACAGCAAAAATCATGATGAGAAAGGAGCCTAATAAAAAGCTGGGAATCGAAATACCGATTAAGCTTGTTCCAGAAATAAGATCATCCTTCATACGACCTTGATTTTTTGCTGCAACAATACCGAACAAAAGGGCAATTGTGACACCGATTAGCTGTGCAAGGACAGCAAGTGAAAGAGTCGGTCCTGCATTTTCCAAAAAGGCTATGAGGACAGGTTTTCCAAGAAAATAGGAATCGCCGAAGTCACCTTGTGCGATATTAGCCAGCCAAATAAAAAACTGCGCTATTAATGGTTTATCAAGACCAAGTTTTTGATTAAGCTCTTCGATTTGTTCAGGAGTTGCCCCTTCGCCCAAGATAATCATGGCAGGGTTACCAGGCGTAATATGAATGATTAGAAAAACGACTACAGCAACGACTAACAATACGGGGATGAGCGACAAAAGCCGTCTTATAATATATCCGCCCATGAAATCTTCCTTTCGAATTTGAAAATTTGGATGAAAGAAGCAAGACAGCGAAAACTGCAAGCCTTGCTTCTTTAGGTGTATTAATTGTTTTTAAGACTGATATTATAGAAGACTGGTCCTAAGTTGAATTCATAGCCTTCTACTTTATTGGCAACAGCATTTAGTGCAACCTTATGGCCAATTAAAGTGAATGGAAGAGTATCCCACACATACTGCTGAGCAGCATCAATTGCAGGTCTTGCATCCTCCACATCAGCTGAGGCCTTAATAGCATCTAAGTATTTAGTAGATTCCTCAACTGGCGCTCCGTATGATGTCCAGAAGCCTTGGAAGATTGTCGAACGTGCTGCCCAGTCTACAGGATAAAGATCCCAACTGCTTGTGTCGGTTAACTTTTCACCAAATGTAGCCCAATCATATACTTCCAGTTTCACCTTGACACCGATATCCTCTAATTCTTGCTGAACAACAACAGCAGTATTGTATTGATCCTGATAGTCACGGGAAGTTAAAATTTTAATTTCTTGTCCGTTATAGCCGGCTTCCTTTAAATATTCCTTCGCTTTATCTGGATCATGCTGGTTATATTCCGCGCTGCCTGCTTCACTGTAATAGTTAGGGAATTGCTTATTAACAATCGAAGAAGTCAACTCATAGAAATCAGCGCTGCCATAAGAGCTGGAAAGGATATCCTCAGAATTTATAACCGCATTGACAGCTTTTCTTGCATTCAACTCCTTAAAGAAACCTTTTTGGGAATTGTAGAAAAGACCAAGAAATCCACCAGGAGCCTTTTTAATAGAGGCAGTTTGTGCTCCTTCCACTTGTTGTGCATTATCACTGGATATTCCTAATGCAATGTCAAATTGGCCTGTTGTTAATCCGGATATTCTTGTAGATTCATCTGTAATAAAGCTGATTTTGATTTCATCTACATGAGATTCTTTCTTGAGCTCACGGCCTTCAGAGGAATAGTCAGCAAACTTTTCTAAAGTTAAGTATTGATTTTGCTTCCATTCCTTCACCTTGTAAGGTCCTGTACCGACATACTCTGTTGCCCCCTCGTCAGGAGCTTTTTCGATAATTTCTTTCGGCATTATCGCAGCAGCCGGAATTGGGTCTGCAAGCAGTGCAAGTGTATTAACATTAGGTGTTTTTAAATGGAGTTCAACTGAATAGTCGTCTGTTTTTTTCACTTCTGCGCCAATAAAGTTTGTTTTACCAAGCGATGAAAGCTTAATCCATCTATTAATAGAGGCTTCCACATCATCAGCAGTCATTTCCTTGCCATTATGAAACTTCACGCCTTTTCGCAATTGGAATGTATATACCTTCTTGTCATCGCTTAAATCAATCTTTTCCGCTAAGTCAGGAACAACATTGCCACTGTCATCGAGAATGACGAGCTTTTCATAAATGCTGCGAGTTGCGTCCTTAACACTAGAGTTTCCTGTTATTTGCGGATCAAGTGTTGTAGGCTCACTTTGAAAAGCGATATTTAAGGTTCCTCCATCTTGAACAGCATCCTTCGTATTACTAGAGCTGCTTGTTGTGCCGGTATTGCTGCTGCAGCCTGCAATTACGAATAGAACAAGTAATAGTGACAGCCATTTGTACTTTGTTTTTTTCAAAGTAATACCCCCATAGTATGTAATTTAATTCCTACTAATTAACTTTGTTTTGTAGGATTAGTGCTTATGCTAACATCTGCCAGAAGATTTGTTAAATTAAAAAAACTGATAGATTAATTTAATAATACTGATTTTTGGAATTAATTCCCGCCTGGCTAAATGTATTAATAAAAGTAATGCGTGACTTTAAAAATACTAATTATACATTCTTAAAGCTTTGGTTTATGATAATCTAAACTATTCCTACAAGTTTTGTTGGTATTTAAAATAAGCAAATGGAGGATGAAAATCATGACAAAGAAAAAACAAATTCAATTTGGTGTTATGCTGCACGGCCCTGGGGGACATATGAACGCATGGAAGGATGAATCTGTACCTGCAGATGCAAGTGTCAATATTGAATATTATCAATCCATCATAAAGCAGGCAGAGGAAGCAGGCTTTACGTTCGCATTTGTGGCAGACGGTTTATTTATAAATGAAAAATCAATTCCTCATTTCTTAAACAGATTTGAGCCGCTAACCATATTATCGGCTCTTGCGACAATTACGAAAAATATTGGTTTAGTTGGGACGGTATCTACTTCTTATAGTGAACCATTTACGATTGCCCGCCAGTTTGCTTCATTAGATAAGCTCAGCGGTGGCAGAGCAGGCTGGAATGTTGTGACATCTCCATTAGAAGGCTCTGCTGAAAATTATAGTAAGGGAGACCACCCGCACCATGCGTTAAGATATGAAATTGCCGAAGAGTACCTCCAAGTGGCACAGGGCTTGTGGGATTCCTGGGACGATGACGCATTTGTAAGAGACCGCACTACTGGTCAGTTTTTCGACCCAGAAAAGCTGCATACATTAAACCATACTGGCAAGCATTTCTCTGTAAAAGGACCGTTAAATATTGAACGCTCTAAGCAAGGGCAGCCGGTTATCTTCCAAGCTGGGTCATCGGAAGCAGGAAAAAACCTTGCCGCAAAGGATGCTGATGCTGTTTTTACAAATTCGAGTTCCTTTGATCAAGCAAAGGCATTTTACGATGATGTGAAAAATCGCGCAGACCAGCTCGGCAGAAGCAGGGATGAAATAAAAATTTTTCCTGGCATTCACCCGATTGCAGGCAGAACAATGGAAGAGGCAGAAGAAAAGTATGCGGCAATTCAAAACCTTGTATCAATTGAAGATGCATTAAACTATTTAGGAAGATTCTTTGACCATTTTGATTTCAGTGTTTTTCCACTTGATGAGCCTTTTCCAGAAATCGGGGATGTTGGAGCGAACAGCTTCCGTTCCACAACAGACAGCATCAAAAAATTGGCGAAAGAAAACAACCTGACTTTAAGAGAGGTTGCACTGCAGGTGACAACACCGAAAAGTGCGTTCTTTGGAACATATGAACAAGTGGCAGACCAGTTGATTGAATGGATAGACGGCGGAGCAGCAGATGGCTTCATTTACGGTGCACCTGTACTTGGTAACGGATTATCTGATTGGATCGAACATGTTTTGCCTATTTTGGAAAACAAGGGTTATTACAATAAAGCATATACTGGTGCTACACTCAGGGAGAATTTAGGCTTAGCATACAAGCACAGTCAATACGAAAAACAGCCGCTTAATCAAAACTAAGTACTAATTAATAAAAATGGGGAGGAAGTGTTTCACATGCTGATTGACTACGGGCTTGTCGTCTCAAAAAAAGTTTTTCGGATGAAGAAAAAGGAAGCATTTGCTCAATGTGAATATCTTCATTTTCCAGAGGTTCGTTTTTTTCAATGGTGCAACGAAAAATATAAAATAAATAAAGGGATTTACCATACAATTGATGAATGGTTCTATACAAATGGAATTAACAATATCATCAGCAGACGTATCCATGTGATTGCGTATCTAGAATATCTGTTGACACAAGATCAGTTCCAAACAGATAGTAAATACGTGAAATTTGGAAGCGGCGGGCTAGTTAAATCCTTAAATGAATTTCTTGCAGAGACAAATTCGATTTTGTAAGTTGAATTAGAGGAAGGGAAGGATAGCTTTGGGCTTAAATATTGTGACAGATAATAAGAATGAATTAGAAAATCATTTGATTGATGTACGAAGGAATCTCCATAATGAGCCTGAATTATCCAACCAAGAAGTAGAAACAACAAAGAAAATCAGACAGTGGCTTGAGAATGCAGGGATTGCCATTCTAGATGTGCCATTAGCTACAGGTGTTATTGGAGAGGTGATTGGTGAGCCTGATGGGCCTGTCATCGCGATCAGAGCAGATATTGATGCCTTGCCAATTCATGAAGAAGCGGTGAGTTCTTTTCAATCAAGCATTCCTGGTGTTATGCATGCATGTGGTCATGATTTCCATACTGCCGTCATTATTGGTGCTGCTTATTTGTTGAAAAACAGACAAAACAGGATAAAGGGGACAGTCAGACTTGTATTTCAACCAGCAGAAGAGACCGGTCATGGTGCTAAATCTATCATTGCTTCAGGGGGATTGGAAGGAGTCGAGGCTATATTTGGTCTTCATAATGACCCTTTAAGCGAAGTAGGCGTATTCGGAGTAAAGGAAGGTGTCCTAACAGCAGGTGTTGACCGCTTCGAGATTAACATCAAGGGCAAAGGCAGCCATGCGGCACGACCGCAAGAAGGAATAGACCCTATCGTTATTTCTGCTGAAATCATTTCAAGATTACAGTCGATTGTAAGCAGGCAAACAAAACCAAGTGAAAGTGTCGTCATCAGTGTTACACAAATGCATGGTGGCAACACATGGAATGTCATTCCTGAAACAGCTTATTTAGAAGGAACTGTCAGAACATTAAAGGAAGAAATCCGGCAAACGATACAAGGGAAAATTGAACGGGTAATTAAAGGGATAACAGATACCTATGGAGCTGAAGGCGAATTAGTTTGGCATGCAGGACCGCCATCTGTTAATAATGATTCAGATTGGACCAACTTTGCCAGACATATTGCCGAAAACAATGGCTATAAAGTAGTTGAAGTGGAACCAACATCAGGAGGAGAAGATTTCGCCTTTTATCAACAGAGCATACGAGGTGCATTTGTTAATATCGGCGTTTCCGGAGAATACGGTCTGCATCATCCGAAGTATACGCTTAATGAAGAGGCAATATTGCCAGCAGCCTATTATTTTGCCGATTTGGCAGAGCAGGCATTAAATAAGTTATATGTAGATGCAATCGCAAAGGACTTTGAACCAAGCTAATCCATGAATACATAGAGGTCAACCTCATTTTCTGAGGTTGGTTTTTTTTAGGAGAATTATTGGACTCTTAGGGAACAACAATTTTAAGTCGAATACATAATGGTGAAGTTTAACTTTCTCACCATTATGCTGTCAAATAAGGATAGGCTTGTCGTGACGAAAGCAGCTACAAAAAGTAGTGCTGCGGATTTTTCAGTGCGCTGGCCACTTTCCTAACTCCTTCGTCAATCCGTTGGACATCAACATTGGAAACATTCAACTTCAAAATTCGTTCATTGTAAAAGTTGTCTAAATAATTTCTGTTAACTGGATCTAGAAGGATACCATCTTTATGTAAATTAGAAATAAATGATGGTAAATTTACACGCTTGGGCAATAAAATATGACTATGCATGACGATTTCATCTGAAGATTCGCACATAGATAAATGATCCTGTATGGATTGATGCAAAACCTTCGCACGTGCTTGGTAGATGTCTCTAACTTTTGTTTTATTATGTTCAAACATCCCATTTTTCAAATAAAGATATAAGGCAGCTTGTGAAATCATCGAGCTGTCGATGTCAGTTGTCATTTTGTATTTTTGAAAAACGTCGATAAGTGCAGGAGGAAGAACCGCCAATCCAACCCGTAATCCAGGGAATAGTACTTTTGAAAAACTTTTTAAATAGATCACCTTTTCGTGGTAATCCTCGGTGAAAAGCGGGTCATTTTTCGAGTTGGTTTCAAAATCAGCTATATAATCATCCTCTATTATGTATACATTATATTTTTCAGCTAATTGTAAAATGGCCTCTTTTTCCTTTTTATTGTATGAAGCTCCTAAAGGATTATGAAAGCGTGGCATTGTATAAAAAAATTTAATATTTTTCTCCTGGAATAGTTGCTCTAACAGGGCTAAATCAATACCATTGGCAGTACGTTGAATTCCGATTGCTGGAAGCTGAAAGGTTTTCAGCATATCCATGTATAAATGATAACTAGGTTGTTCAACTAGAATGGTAGATCGGTTGTTTGGAAAGGGCATTATACTCAGTAAGGAAAGAGCCTGTTGTACACCTGTAGTTATGAAAATCTGTTTCTCTTGCGTAAATACTTGGTAGGATTCTAGTAATTTTTTCGCTTCTGCAATCAGTGGCGGCCAACCTTTTGGCGTTCCATAACGAAATAGTTCTTCTTGATAGGTATCAATTGCTTTGTTTATACAGTGCTGAAATTCTTTATAAGGAAATGCATGCCAAGTGGGAGAAGAGCTTGCAAAATCAATAATATCTGTGGACATTGAGGGTTTGAACACATAATTATCGACAACATAATATCCACTTTTAGGTAAGGCGTAAATAATATGTTGTTCCTCCAGTTTTTTTAATGCTGTTAATACCGTACTCTTACTACAATGGTATTGCTCTGTTAAATTTCGAATAGAAGGTAGCTTCGCACCTGTTGCAAAAATACCAGATTGAATTTGCATTAATAGTGATTGATAAATTGATTCATATTTAAGCATCATAAACCTCCTTCAAATCTGTATCGGTACAGATCCGTGATTTTTAGATCGTGCTAGGTACTATTATCTCTTAAGATTAAAGTATACCGGCCGGATTAATTTATGGGGGAATAAACATGATTGAAAAACGAAAGGCATATATTGCAGCAACTATTTATGCATTCATCATTGGGTTGTCATTTATGTTTGTGAAAATTACATTAACTGCTGCTACACCGTTAGATACATTAGCGCATCGCTTTACCACTGCTTGGCTTGTTGCCACCGTGTTGTTGGTGATAAGAAAAGAAGCAATCAAAATAACAAAAAAAGATGTACTGCGGATTTCATTGTTAGCTATACTTTATCCGACATGCTTCTTTGCTTTTCAAGTATTTGGGTTAGTGCATACTTCCTCTTCGGAGGCTGGTATTATTCAAGCAACAATCCCTATCTTTACGTTGGTTTTTGCAAGTATCATTTTAAAGGAAACTTCCACAAATAGTCAAAAAATAGCAATAGGTTTATCTGTAGCCGGTGTGATTTTTATTATGTTAATGAACAGCTCAGGGAGCACAAATACAAGTTTTCTTGGCACTGGCCTTATTTTAATTTCAGCCATAACGTCTTCACTCTACAACGTATTTGCCAGGAAGCTAACTCAACGCTATTCCATATTCACAATCACTTATTTCATGACATTGTTTGGATTTATAGCCTTTAACGGCATCGCACTGACAAACCACCTATTGGATGGAACAGTCAGGCAATTTGCGGAACCTTTTAAACATGGTGATTTTGTTCTAGCCATCCTTTATTTAGGGATATTGTCTTCATTAGGATCATCCTATCTTTCCAACTATGCCTTATCAAAAATAGCTGCATCAAAAATGAGTGTTTTCAGTAATGTAGCTACACTTATCACGATTTTAGCAGGTGTTATTTTCTTAAAAGAGGAATTTCATTTATACCATTTAGCAGGTGCAATTATGATTGTCATCGGTGTTGTTGGAACCAACTATTTTGGTGAAAGAGGCAAAGTAAAGGAAAAAAAAGAAGTGATATAGGCTCGTCCAATTACCATGACTATAAAATAAGAATAGGGGGATTACTTAAAATAAAAAACTGTAGATGAAACATTAATTAATGTTTCATCTACAGTCCAGTATGCTACTTTCCTTTATTTAATGAATAATCTCGCTTGATCTAGCCTTTTCTGCCGTTTTTCTCGTGGCATTAGCTAGTGGTTTTTTAAGGAATACGGCTGCTATTATCGCAATCACACCGAATAACAGCAGCATGCTCACTGCATGATAAACTGCTTCATTTACCATTCCACCAACTGTTTCACGTAATAGGTTAATCGCATACGTAAACGGAAGGAATGGATTTATCGCTTGAAAGAATGGTGGAGCAACTTGGATTGGGAATGTCCCACCTGCCCCTGATAACTGTAATACAAGGAAGATGATGGCGACACCTTTCCCGATATTACCGAAAACAGATACTAATGTATATACAATTGTCATGAAAACCATACTGATCAGCATACTGAAAAGCACAAAAGCGACTGGATTTGCGACATATGCTTTTAAGATGAATATATCTCCTAAAGTAACAATCAGACTTTGGAAAAATCCGATCGTAAGAAATGTTAAACCTCTACCAAAATAGATTTGATTAGAAGTATAAATTCCTTCAGGATCTCTGACATCCACACGCAGCAACGAAATCAGTAATAATCCTCCAACCCATAAACTAAGTGTTGTGTAAAAAGGAGAGTTAGCAGAACCATAATTAGGAATGGCAAATAGAGAATGCTCATCTAAAACAACTGGATTCGCCATAAAGTCACTTTCTTCATTTATATCATTTTTTAACAAGGAGATAATTTCACCTAAATCATAATTATCTTCAAATTCTCGGATAGAATCGGCTGTATTCATTATGGTTTTCTTTAAGCTCGGTAAGTCATCTCGCACTAAATCCGCAACCTTATGAACGGAATCTTCTAAACCAGGCAGTTCATTGTTAATAATCGAAGCAATCTTAGATAGTTGCTTTTCTGCTTCAGGAAGGTCGTTACGCACAAAGTCCGCTGCTACATGCACTTTCTCTTCTAAGGATGGAAATGTGTTTGTATAAAAGTCTGCAGCTTTATCTATCCCAACTAAAACATCAGCCATATTGTCTTGAATAATGCTTGAGGTTTTCTGAATCTCTTTTTCAATTGCTGGGAGATTGTTTTCAAGCTTAGATAAATTTTCCTGTGCAAGGGCAAGCGAATCTTTTGTTGTATTTAAAACTTCTTTTAATTTCGGCAAGCTCTCTTGGGCACTTTTTAAATCTGCGCCTGCATTTTGGGCTGTTTCTTTCAATACACTTAGAGCATTATTTATGGCAGGAGCCGTTTGCGTATCATAACGGTTAAGCATTGCTGAGCTTGTGTTAATAGCTTCTTGAGACAATGCCATTAATTCCGCAGCATTATTTGCTTGAATAGTACCAAGATATTCTTTTTCTTTATTAAAGTTTGATTGCAAAGCTTGCAGGTCTGTTATCTCTTGTTGTAAAGCTGTATCTCCATTGGCAGTATTAAGCGTCGTAAATAACGCAATGGAGCGGTTGATACTATCTATACTTGTTTGTACCTGTGTCTTTAGGAGTGCTGCCTTTTCTGTTATTTCTTGGTCAGAAAGTGAACCAGTTTTCACTAAAGTCGCATACTGATGAACAGCATCCGCTGTGTTTTCATACAAAAGAAGATTCTGTTTATAAACCGGACCAATTGTTTCGAAAGCTTCCGAATTTTCCTCGATAAAATCAGGGAGGACCTCCGCTATTTGTTGCCCATTATTGATACCTTGCTCAATTTCTGCTAACGACCCACTAGCTGTTGTAATAAATTCTTGCATCTTTTCAACATTAGTGACGGCTTTTGTAACAGTCTCGCTAATTTCGGAAAAGTGACTTTCTAATTCAGCTACCTTTGTTGCCGCTTGTTCGATTTCAGGGGCTTTTTCCTGTAGAAGCAGAATCCCATCGCCAACCTTTTCAAGCTCTGGAAGTTTTTCTTCTAATAATAAAACATTCTCTGATGCTGCATTTAATTCTGGAATGGCAGCTTCTAATGCTAATAGTTTTTGTGCCTGTTCATCAATTACCGGTAGCTTTTCCTCTAAATGGAGAATCTTTTCAGATAGTGCATCAATTTGAGGGATGTCTCCCTCTAATGTGAAAATTTTACTCTCGATATTGCGAATAGTAGGAAGCTCTTCCTCTAGCTTAATTCCCGCATCATTAAAGATAGTCAGGACAGATTCGCTTACTGTTTCCACGAAGCTTTCCTTAACAGATTGGACAATGGTTGAAGCACCGCTGGATGTCATTTTTGGTGCAATGGCATTCAATTTCTCGTTAACAGTATATTCAATTTCTGGTTTTACTTGTTCATCCTCTAAAACAGTACCTATCTTCTCTGAAAAGTCCTTCGGTATATAAAGACTTGCATAATAAGTGCCTTTTTTGACTCCTTCAGCTGCTTCCTTTTTGCTGACAAATGTCCACCCGAGCTTATCATTCTCTTTTAAGGTTGATATAATTTCATCGCCGATATGTACTTCCTTATCACGAATGACAGCACCCTCGTCCTCGTTAGTTATCGCAATTTTAATACCACTAGTGTTGGAATACGGGTCCCATGAAGCCTTTAAATTAAACCAAGCATAAAGAGAGGGTAAAATCATTAATGCTATGATTAAAAACAAAGCTACAGGAGTTCGGAAGATCCGTACCCAATCATTTTTATAAATAGTAAATATGTTTCGCAATGACTTAATCTCCCTTTTATTCATTATGTATGAATCATTATTATGTGGATTTTTCTACCATATCATTCTTTAATAAATCTTCTATCATGTCAATCGTTAATTGTATGGATTTATATTCCAAGCAAAAAAGGTGCACAAGAAATATCGGTTTAAGAAGAGAGCTGATAGGAAAGCAGTAGAATTAAGGCTTTCCATTGCAAATTGGGAGTTTATTAGTTAAATACAATGCTGCATTATTATTTAACTAGGATGCGCAGGTAATAAAGGAAATTGTATATCTTAATGAAAATGGAAAACTTATCCTTACGAAAATTGACACAAAAAGTACACCGATTGTTCACAATTTCTTTATTACTATTCATGTTAACATTATATACATAGTGGTAATAAAGAAATAAAACCATATCATGAAGAAAACCAAGGGTTAGATTAGGTTAGAAAAGTAATGCTGTACATAGTATAAATGCAAATTTGTTCAATTTAGGAATCTGTAGTTGTTTGAATGGAGCAATCTGTTGTCAAAAATACTTAAGTTTGCAATGTATTGTTCATCATTTCACATAAATTTACATTCAAGGAGGTTGAAAAAATGGAGTTTGATACAGTTACGATAAGTAGATTAATTACAGCTATGACTCTGATTTTTCATATTGTTTTTGCTACTTTAGGTGTAGGTGTACCATTATTTATTTCATTAGCTGAGTTTATTGGTATTAGAAAGAAAGATAAACATTATGAATTATTAGCTAAACGATGGGCCAGAGGGTTTGTTATATCTGTAGCAATAGGGGTAGTTACAGGTACTGCTATCGCTTTACAGTTATCACTCGTTTGGCCAAACTTTATGCAGCTTGCAGGGAATGTGATTGCGCTGCCACTGTTTATGGAGGTTTTTGCGTTTTTCTTTGAAGCCATATTTCTTGGAATTTACCTTTATACATGGGATCGTTTTAAAAGTAAATATACGCACTGGTTAATATCCATACCTGTAATTATTGGTGCTGGTATGTCAGCTGTCTTTATTAGCACAGTTAATTCGTTTATGAATTCACCTTCTGGCTTCACAATGGAAAACGGTGAATTTTCGGCAGTTAATCCATTTGAAGCAATGTTAAACCCATCCACTCCAACAAGAGTATTTCATGTTTTAGGAGGCTCGTACTTAACAGTTGCTGCAATCTTAGCAGCTATTGCGGCGTTCGCACTATTAAGAAAAAAGGGAGCTGCAGAATATCATAAAAAAGCATTGAAAATGACTGTTATTTCTATGTTTGTTTTTTCCATCCTGACAGCATTAGGTGGAGACTTGTCAGCAAAATACCTTGCAAAACATCAAACAGAAAAACTAGCAGCCGCAGAATGGCATTTTGAAACAGAAGGAAATGCTGATTTAGTACTTTTTGGTTGGTTAAATGAAGATAATGAAGTCGTTGGCGCCATTCGGGTTCCCGGTTTCTTAAGCTTTTTAGCGCATGGTGATTTTACTAGTGAGGTAACAGGGCTAGAAGCAACACCTGAAGATGAACGACCACCATTGATTATTCATTATTTGTTTGATTTGATGGTTATGATTGGCTTCTTCTTATTAGCAGTTTCGTTTTTGTATCTTGTCCTAAGCAGATTAAAACGCTGGGATGTCCACAATAAATTTATTCTATGGCTCCTTGCTCTTGGCGGTCCACTTGCGATGTTAGCAGTTGAGTTCGGTTGGCTTTTCGCTGAGCTTGGCAGACAGCCATGGATTTTGAGAGGCTACATGACAGTAGAAGAGGCTGCGACTAAATCACCCTATATTGTGCATATGTTCTTCTTATTTTTAGCATTATACGTGGTGCTTGGAACGCTATTTATTCTTACCTTAAGAAAATTGTTTAAAGATAATCCAGTGGAGCTTGATTTGGAGAAGCACTACCCTGAACTATCAAAGGGGGATAAAAAATGAGCTATGAAATCATAGGGATTAGTGTATTATGGTTGTTTTTATATGGTTATCTAATTGTGGCATCAATTGATTTTGGTGCAGGCTTTTTTGCTTATTTTGCAAAGGTAACAAAACGAGATCACATCATAAACAAAATTATTTCGCGATATTTATCTCCAGTTTGGGAAGTAACCAATGTATTTCTAGTATTCTTTTTTGTTGGTATTGTTGGTTTCTTTCCATCATCAGCCTATTATTATGGATCTGCATTACTTGTACCTGCAAGCTTCGCCATCATTTTAATAGCGATTCGAGGCTCGTTTTATGCTTTTGAAAATTATGGATCAAAACAAAGTAATGTTTATATGTTTCTATATGGTGCTACAGGGTTGTTTATCCCCGCATCCCTGTCGGTTGCTTTAACGATTTCTGAGGGCGGATTCATTTCTGAACACAATGGTCAAGTATCATTAAAGTATTTGGAGTTATTTACGAGCCCATTGGCTTGGAGCATTGTTGGGTTAGCGATAGTATCCGTTCTTTTTATAAGTGCAAGCTTTATTACTTATTATGCTTCAAAGGCAAATGATAAACCAGCTCTTCATTTAGTGAGGAAATGGGCATTGTTTTGGGCTACACCAACCATTATTATGGCATTAACAACAATGATTGCTTTAAGTCAGAGGAACCAGCAGAATTTCGAAAATATGATTGATTTATGGTGGGTTTTTGGACTATCCATGGCATTTTTCTTAATCGCCATCAGTCTATTATATATTGGTAAATATTATGGTGTTGCCTTTATTGCCGTAATGATGCAATTTTTCTTGGCATTTTTCGGGTACGGAATGGCTAAATTTCCATATTTACTTTTCCCACAAATAAATATAGAAGAGAGTGCTACAAATCCTTCGATGGCAATTGCACTTATCGCTGCATTTATAGGAGGACTGCTTTTATTAGTTCCATCTCTTATTTTGCTTATGCGTCTATTCTTATTTGATGCAAATTATGCGAAGGGAAAGAAGTAATGAAAATACTAGATGATTACAAAGGGCTGAATTGATTATGCAAAAGCTAAAGCAGACCATATGGCTATATAAAAAAAGTATCTTTATATTAATGGGATTAACTTTATTACTTGGCATAGCAATTATTACACAGGCTTTTGCAATGACGAGTATTGTTGACGGTGTATTTTTGAAAGATCAATCTTTTGCGGATATTGTACCATGGCTACTGCTCTTATTATTGATATTACTAATGAGGTCCGGTTCGGATTATTTAAGTAAACGTATCGGAGTATCAATAGCTAGTGATGTTAAGGGAAATATTCGTAGAGAATTATTAACAAAATATACGAATAGCTCCTTGCATATTGCTGGACAAGGGCAAACAGGGAAAAAGGTTAGCATGCTGCTTGATGGTGTTGATGAAATGGACAGCTTTTATAGTCAATTTATTCCTCAAGTGATGCAGAGTATATTTGTTCCAATATTAATATTAATTGTAGTTTTTACACAGCATGTGAACTCTGGTCTAATATTAATAGTTTCAGCACCTTTTATTCCGATTTACATGATTATCATCGGTATTAAAACTCAAAAAAAGTCAGAGGAGAAGTTAGAAAAATTAGCTTCTTTTTCTGGCAAATTTCTTGATACATTAAAAGGACTTGTTACGTTAAAGCTATTTGACCAAACGAACCGTCAAAAGGATGAATTAGAAAAAACGAGTTTGGGCTTTCGTGACACGACACTCGAAATTCTTAAAATTGCCTTTACACAATCCTTTGCACTTGAACTTATTTCCATGTTAAGTATAGGAATTGTTGCACTGGAACTGGCTATCCAAATGATTATTTATCAAAATATATCCTTCTTTCCTGCCTTTTTCATTTTAATTCTAGTACCGGAGTTTTTTACTTCACTAAAAGAATTAGGATTAACATTTCATAATGGCAGGGCAAGTATGGGAGCAACAAAAAAAGTATTGGAAGAATTTGAAGAACAAGATAGTTTGATAGTATGGGGAGGACAAGAAATACCTGAGCAGGGCAATCCACCAACTATTAAGCTTGATCACGTAGGGTATACCTATCCTGATGACGGCTTTCAATTACAGCCCATGACTGCTACATTTCTACCAAAACAAAAAATTGCGATAGTTGGTGCAAGTGGCACAGGGAAATCTACGTTACTTCATTTATTGGCAGGGATGATAACGCCAGGCAACGGATCAATTAAACTCAATAATATGGAACTCACTTCCTATACGGAAGCATCCTGGTTAAAGCAGATTTCTTATATTTCGCAACATCCTTATATGTTTTCAGGTACGATACTTGAAAATATTTCAATGGGGATGACAGAAGCGGTTGATGAAAAGGCTGTATATGAAGCTGCAAAACTAGCAGGGCTTTTACCGCTAATTACTTCCTTAGAAAAGGGATTACAAACAAGCATAGGCGAAGCTGGCAGGGGACTTTCAAGTGGAGAGAAGCAGCGCGTATCCATTGCTCGAGCCTTCCTTAAAAAACCAAAAATTGTTTTACTTGATGAGCCAACACGAGGACTTGATCTAGCTACGGAAGGTATTTTGCAGCAATCGATTGAAAAACTAAGTGAAATGGCAACCGTTATAACGGTTGCTCATCGTTTGCACACCATTCAAAATGCAGATCAAATTCTTTATTTGGAAAAAGGACGACTACAAGCAATCGGTACACATAAATACTTGCTAGACAATGTACCGGCATATAAAAAAGTTGTGACTATTCAAAAAGGGGGGGCAAAACAGTGAGATCATTGTTTAAAGTGATTAAGTTAATGTTAATCGAGAAAAAAGATATAGTAATCGCAATTATTTGTGGTTTCATTGCTGGTATAAGCAGTGTTGGCCTTTTTGCTGCAAGTGGTTACCTTATATCCAAATCTGCCTTAATCCCTCCCTTTTATACATTAATTATTTTAACATCTGCTGTGAAGCTACTTGGTCTTGTGAAAGCAGGGGCGAAATATGGAGAACGTCTTTATTCCCATAGAGCCACATTTACGATTTTAAGTAATTTACGAGTAGCATTCTTTGAAAAATTAACGCCACTAGTTCCAAACGTATTCCATAAATATCGAAGTGGTGATTTACTGGCACGTGTTGTTGGGGATGTTGAGAGCCTGCAAAATTTCTTTTTGAGAGTTTTTTACCCACCAATTGTGTTATTACTAGTCTTTATAAGCACAATTCTCTTTACAAGCTTCTATTCCATACAGATTGCAGTCATATTAATAATCGGATTCTTATTGACTACCATTATTATTCCAGCTCTCTTTACATTAAGACAGGTGAAAATTAACGGAAGAGTTAGGAATGAAAGAGGTCATTTATCAACATATATAACAGAAATGATGTTTGGATTTCGCGATTTAAAGCTGTTTCAACAATTGCAGATAAAACAAAACCATCTATTAAATCAATCGGAAGCCTATATTACTCAACAAAAGGCTGAAAATATAAATAAAATTTCGAGCCAATCGTTTAATGGGTTTATTACCTTCGTAGTTAGTTGGTTTGTGTTAGCAATTGGCGCGTATTTAGTGACTACTGGGACATTAGAAGGGGTAATTCTTGCAATGCTTGTCATGATTTCCTTAACTGTTTTTGAGCCTGCTGCACCGATGGCAGTCTTTCCAGTTTATATGCAGGAAAGTAAGGATGCTACACAGCGTTTATATGAAGTAATAGAAGACCCTGATATTCAGAGTAACGGTACACAGTCATCTATTTATAAGTTAGCAGATAAAGCACCTGCACTTACCTTTAAAGAGATACAATTTACTTATCAAGGAGATTGGCGCACAATCATTACGAATCTATCATTAAGCATTCCAGCCAAATCCAAAGTCGCAATTGTTGGTGCAAGTGGTTCGGGCAAGTCAACCTTGCTGCAAATCATTCTAAAGTTAATACAGGTTCAAAAAGGAACAGTTAAATGGGATGCACATGATACAGCTAGTATTGCTGACGAAGCAATCTGGGAAAAAACAAAGGTAGTATTACAGGAAAATCATTTTTTTTACGGTACAATCCGCGAAAATCTTCAATTAGCAGGTAATGACCTTACTGATGATAAGCTGAAGGATGCCTTATTTAAGGTGAATCTTGAGCATTTTTCATTAGATCAGCCTGTATTAGAGAATGCTGAAAATCTGTCTGGTGGCGAAAGACAGCGTCTAGCAATTGCTAGAGCTTTCCTTAAGAATGGCCATCTCTGGTTATTAGATGAACCAACTTCATCACTAGATGCACTGACAGAACAAACTATTTACCAAAATCTATTTGAAGCTGCCGAACAAGATACATTAATTCTAGTCAGTCACCGCTTACAAGGTTTAGACAAAATGGATACAATTATTGTAATGGATCATGGCAATATAATAGAATATGGCTCTTATCAAGAGCTGATGTTTAAGGAAGGCTATTTTTATCAGATGAAAATGTTGGAGGAAAGTTTGCTGTAAAGAGATTTGAATGTATATTAAGAGGAGGCTGGGCCAAAACAAAAGATAACCAGATAACCTTTCTAAACAAGAATAATAAAAGTACAACTAAATTTGAAAAATGAAGGTTGTGTCTAAATAGAATGTTGAGTTAAAGTTAGTTCGTTTCATTGCGCTGCACCCACTCGCTTTCCGCGGGGAGGAAGATGAGCCTCCTCGTCTACGCCTGCGGGGTCTCATCCTTTCCTCTATTTCCCTTAGTAGTCGAGTGGCCTCCGCTCCATTCCACTAAAATTTCTAATTTTTTGTATTTAAACTAAAAACAAAAAACCGAACTATTTAAAATCAATAATTGATTAAATAGTTCGGTCTTTCCGCTGATTCACATACTTATGTCCCAGCCTCTTTTTATAGGGAATCACCCAAAGAAGTTTTTTTGCATCTAAGTCCATAGTAATACTTCAAGAAAATACATATGTCGAAATTTGCGTTTTTTTATGAAATGCACTTCATAATTCCTTCTGCCTAGACGATAGTAGTCATATAGTGATCTATATTAAAGTAAGCAGGGGGAAATATGAAATTCAAACATCGTAAGAAAAGTATTGCAGCATCACTTATTTCATTTGTTGTTCCTATTATCATCATTGCGTTAGTTGTTATTTCGTCAATTGGCTATACCTTTTCAAAACAAATCATCAAGCGACAACTTGATTATGCAATGAATACAAAAATAGAAGAAACTGCGCAAGGTATTACTACCATTTTGGAAAAGGAAAATGGTTTAGCCAACAGTTTGGCAAAAACTGTTGAAGTTAATTCTGACTTATTAAAGGATAATGATTATAATGGTTTATTACAAAATTACATTCCTATGTATAATGAAACATTTGCGATGGGAATTTGGTTTGAGCCAAACGCAGTAAAAGGTAAAAAACAGTATGCACCATATGCCTATAAGGATGGAGAAAATGTTACTGTTGATGATTCCTATACTACAGGCGACCTAGATATTTGGTCTACAGAGTGGTATAAAGTTGGTTCTCAAGAAAATGGGGGCTGGACAAAGGCGTATGCAGATCCATCTACAAATGTTTCGATGGTTACATCTGCTTATCCTTTTAAGAATCAAAATGGTAACTTAATGGGTGTCGTTACAGTAGATGTTGATATTAGCAGCATCCAAAAGTTAATTACGGAAGCAAACATTGATTACGATGGGAAAGCCATGTTGGTACAGAGCGATGGGATTCTTCTCGGTGGTGTAGATGAAAAGCGTTTAACAAAGGAAAGTATCTTGGATGATAAAAACTCCTCCTTGGTAACTGCTTCTAAATATATGTTAGCGAATAAGACGGGAAAAACTGAATATACAGCAGATAATGAAAAATATTTCTACTACTTTTCAACTATTCCTAATACAGACTGGAAGATAGGGATAAGTGTAAGTGAAAGTAAACTATTTGATAGCCTTAATGACTTGCTAAGAATTTTTGTCCTATCTGGACTTGTTTCGATTGTTTTGGTCACTATAGCAATTGTTATTTATTCAAATCGTATGGGGAAAACAGCGAAGAAATATAGTAACATTGCAGAGGTTGTGGCAGATGGCGGTTTAGTTAATGAATTTGCAGAGAAAGACCTGACAAGAAAAGATGAGCTTGGAGATATCGGAAGATCATTGTTTAATATGCAAAATAACTTAACAGATGTTATTAATAACTTCCAGACAAATGCTTTAAGTATTGATGATCATGCTCAAAACCTGTCTTCGTTTTCTCAACAAATGAGTGCCACCTCGGAAAACGTTGCAACAGCAATTACAACTGTCGCGGAAGGTGCAACAGAGCAGCATCATAAAATAAAAAGTGTAAATTCTGGGTTAAATCAATTTGGGACAAGCTTAGATATTATGGCGCAATCAATTAATGAAGTCGATTCCTCCACGAATTCTATATTAAGTATGGCAAATGAAAGCAGTCAAGAAATGAATATGATGATGAAGGCTTTCGAATCATTAAATGCAACATTTATGGAATTAATAGAGAGAGTAAAGTCTGTTGAATTAAACATCCGCAATGTTAATGAGATGACAGAAATTATCAATTCAATTGCTGAACAAACGAATCTGTTAGCATTGAATGCAGCTATTGAAGCAGCAAGAGTTGGTGACTCTGGAAAAGGTTTTGCTGTAGTAGCAAATGAAATCAGAAACTTGGCTGAAAAAAGCAGAGAGTCTTCTGACAAGATTGATTCCATTATTAATGGTGTTTCTAAAGATACTACGCAAATGGTTGAATCCGCAGAGGATGTTAACAAAGAACTTCTATCACAAAGAGGACAGTTAGATACAACTATTCATTCTTTTGAGGAAATAATAAATGCAGTAGAAGAGATTTCACCTAAAATCAAAGACATTAAAGATTCTTCAATAAAAATCCAACAAGAAAAAACGGTTATTATGGAAGAATTGGATCAAACAGGAGCTATAGCGGAAGATGTAGCTGCCTCAGCAGAGGAAATTTCCGCATCTGCAGAGGAAATGTCTGCTTCCATCCAAGAAGTCAGTGCATCAGCTGTCAGCTTAGGTGAGATGACGTATGAAATGAAGACTAAAATTAACTTCTTTAAATTAAAGAAAAAAGAAGACTAGTATATTATTTTGAAAGAGGCACGGATTTTATCATTCGCGCCTCTTTTTTATTTACGAGCCCTAGTAGGAACTGTTAACAAATCATTTATTACAGGATTAAAAATAAGAGTGATAAGGGTATGAAAGGTAGTGCAACCTCTAGAAATATAATTATGTCAACGATTACAATTCAATGATTTTTTTGTGATGAAATCTAGTAATCGGATAAAACCTGTTACAATATGGAGGTCATCAGGAAAGGAAGTGAACAGAGTGAAGAAGTATATTTGTATGCTGCTTACATGCTTAGTTATTAGCTCTAGTTTAGTTGTAGGTGCGGGGATGTTAACGCCAGCTGTTGCAGAAGCAGCAAGTTCGGTAACATACACTGTAACGGCAGATACATTGAATGTGAGAAGCGGTTCAAGCACTAAGTCTAAAGTGATTGGTTCTGTTAAAAAAGGAACAAAGCTGACAGTTCAGAAGAAGGAATCTAATGGCTGGTATAAGATTACCTTCAAAGGGAAAACGGGCTATGTCAGCGGTGCATATGTGAAAGCGACTACATCTGCGACAAAGACTACATATACAGTAACGGCAGATACACTGAATGTAAGAAGCGGTTCAAATACAAAGTCTAAAGTGATTGGTTCTGTAAAAAAGGGAACAAAGCTGACAGTTCAGAAGAAGGAATCTAATGGCTGGTATAAAATTGACTTTAAAGGAAAAACAGGCTATGTCAGCGGTACATATGTAAAAGCGACTTCATCTAATAGTTCTTCTAAGCAATCGATTGTGGATACTGTAAATAATATGAAGACACTTGGTAATGCCCAACAGCTGATTTTAGTTACATCAGCGAATTCTTCATCGAAAACAGCGACAATCAGAACATTTGAGAAAGCAAAGGGTAAGTGGAAGCAAGTCGATTCAATGGCAGGTGTGCTTGGCAAAAAGGGGATGACTGACAAAATGTCAGAAGGCTCACAAGCTTCGCCAACAGGAAAATATACGATTGGTACTGCGTTTGGCAGAGGTGCAAATCCAGGTACTAAATTACCATACCGTAAAATTACGAATGATGATGTATGGGTAGATGATCCAGCTTCTTCCTTATATAACACATGGCAAAAGGCTTCCAAAAACAATGGACGCTGGAATAGTGCTGAAAAAATGAATATTCCTGAGTACGATTTAGGGTTTGTTATTAATTACAATACGAAAAACCCAGTTGCAGGCAAAGGTAGTGCGATATTCTTCCATGTTGCAGGAAAATACGGCTATACTGCCGGCTGTACGGCCACGTCAAAATCAAATGTTACAACTGTTTTAAAATGGCTGAACCCAGATAAAAACCCTGTTATCATCCAGACACCAGACTCTGGCTTAGGCAAATACTAGTTATACCAAGAGCCTCACTCCTAGAGTGGGGTTATTGTTTTGTGGAATACATAATAAAAGGTGTGCAAAGGATGTCCCTTGCACACCAATATTGGATTAATGAATATCTTTCTTTTTGAAATTACCGCCCTTAACTTCTGCTACATCGTATACTGTAACAAAGGCGCCTTTATCAATTTCATAGATGATTTCTTTCATTTTGCTTTCTTCCAGCCTGTTAATGACACAAGTTATTTCTTTAAATTGTTCGCTGGAATAAGCTCCTTGAACAAGACTGTATGTTGCACTTCTGCCAAGTCTGTCACGGATTGTCTCTACCATCAATTCTGGTTCACTTGTGATGATTTTAAAGGTTTTCGATCCACTTAAACCTTCTTCGACGATATGGATAACCTTTGAGGCGATAAAGTAGGCGATACCAGAGAGGATAGCTCCTTGGAGACCAAATACAATGGAAACTATTGCAAATACAAATACATTCAAGAATAATATAAGATCACTCGTACCAAAAGGCAGTTTTCGGGATAGAAGTACTGCTAACATATCGATTCCATCAAGTGCTCCACCATTACGGAGTGCAAGACCCATGCCAAAACCGATAATAATCCCGCCGACAACGGTAATAAGCAATGTATCTCCATGAATTATTGTATTAATATGATGCATTAGTACTGTACCTGCAGCTAATGAGGCTATGCCAATTACCGAGAATATTGCAAAACTTTTACCGATTTGTTTATAACCAAGAAATACAAAAGGCAAATTTAATATTGCAATTAAGATACCTAGTGGAAGATTAGTTAGTTCGGAAATAACAATGCTTATCCCCGTAACTCCTCCGTCAGATACATTGTTTGGAATTAATACTGCTTCAAGACCGTAAGCTGTTATGAAGCCGCCAATAATTACTAATAAAATACGTGATAGAAACTTAACATTATTGGGCTTTTTTTTTGTGATCACACTCATTTCTCTTTCCTCGTTTCTGTATACTCTTTTTAAATCCTTTTTAATACTATCATAATTACCGGTTGTTTTCACAATGAAGAGTGTTAAGACATATTTTACACCTATTTTTTACATGAACTTTCCCATAAATGGAAAGTATATATAAAAAGGTTCTCTCTTCTTAATTATTCAGAGATGATTCTCTTTCCTATATTATTATCTGAAAGGGTTGTGTTTGATGCACGTTGCCATCACACTTCTTACTATTTTAGCCTCTTTTAAGTGGGGAGATTGGAAAAACTGGCGGGAATATCATGCCAGCATGTTATTTATTTCGACTGGCGGACTACTTTACGAGTATATCGTTAAGGAGGATACATTGTGGAAGTTCCATCCTGATTTCTTTTACGGTCATGAAATGGTTGTCATTACATACGCACTTATAACAATGCCTATCAGTGTATTTCTGTTTCTTTCACATTTTCCTTCGCGTTGGTCAAAAAGGATTCCATATATAGTAATATGGTCAGTTGTCTACATAATAGTAGAGTTAATCCTTTATATTACGGGGAGAATATCCTATCAAAACGGCTGGAAATTTGAGTATTCCTTTATATTTGATCTTGTCATGTTTTCTGTTATTGCCTTGCATCAGCAAAAACCAGGAAGAGCCTACCTAATATCCATTATTATTATCACTTTATTAATTCATTTGTTTAAAATTCCTTTTAAATTTTAGGATGATGCCTAATTCAAATGGTATAATTAGTAAAAACAAATGAGGTGTGAATATTGGAAAGATTAATAATGAACAATGGTGACAGCAGTAAATTAATGCATCTGTTCCTGCAAATATTATCGCATCTAACTGGTAAAAGAATAAGACGATTAGAAGTATTAAAGAATGAGTGTGATGAAGGTCATACTGTTCTTGACGAAAAGCAAAAATGGTAAAATCCTTTAAATTATCGGTCGTTTAAATAGTTAGAAAGGAAGAAAACCTCAAACGCATAAAAGTTTGAGGTTTTCTTCCTTCTATTTATCAGAAAAAGGGTTGCCGATTAAAGCATTCAATTCATCATTATTATGAAGGAAATCAGCTAAAGTATAGCTGTTTAAAACAGATAAAAAAGCCATCAGTGCTTCATTTAATGCGTGCTTAAGCTTGCAGGAAGGGGTAAGTATACAATAATTCCTGCCTTCACTAAAACAATTGACAATATGAAAATCCTCTTCTGTTGCTAAAACTACTTTTCCGATATTGATTTCAGTGGGGTTCATTGCAAGCTTTATACCGCCGTTACGTCCTCTGATTGTTTCTATATAACCGAGCTTACCAAGGTGATGAATTATTTTCATCAAGTGGTTTTTAGAAATATTATATGTATCAGCAATTTCTTGAATAGTACTCAACTGACCGGTTTTTTTTAATCCTAAATATACTAATACGCGTAAAGAATAATCCGTATAATTTGTTAATCTCATTAGAAAACCTCCATTGAAGCTCTCTTTATTATAGCACCAAACTGTTTCTGATGTAATTGTGACAAATTTATGAAAGATGTATTAGATATATATCTTTTATAAATAAGTTAAGTATAATAGAAACATGTAAAACAAATACATGTTTAAATTATGGGGGAAGTAATCATGTTAAACGAAAAAACAATCGAAATTATTAAGAGTACTGTGCCTGTACTAGAAGTGCATGGAACAGCGATAACAACTCACTTTTACAAAACACTATTTACTAAACATCCGGAGTTATTGAATATTTTCAATCATGCTAACCAAAGAGAAGGGAAGCAGCAAACAGCACTAGCTAATACTGTTTATGCAGCAGCTCTTCATATTGATAAATTAGGTGCGATAATTCCAGTTGTTAAGCAAATTGCTCAAAAACACCGGGCATTAGGTGTATTGCCAGAGCATTATCCAATTGTTGGTGAGACATTACTTAATTCAATCAAGGAAGTATTAGGGGATGCGGCAACAGATGAGATTATCGGTGCATGGGGTGAAGCTTATGGCGTCATTGCAGATGCATTTATCGGAATCGAAAAGGATATGTACCAAGAAGCAAAAGAGCAGGCTGGCGGCTGGGAAGGCTTTAGAAGCTTTGTTGTTACAAAAAAAGTGGCTGAAAGCGACTGTATAACTTCCTTCTATTTAGAGCCGGAAGATGGAAAGGCAATTGCTTCCTTCCTTCCAGGACAATATTTGACAGTCAGAGTTCATCCAGAGGGAGAAGAGTATTCTCATATACGTCATTACAGCTTATCTGATGCAGCAGGCAAATCTTACTATCGAATAAGCGTTAAAAGAGAAGAACATGGGGTAGTTTCTAATTATTTGCACAGCGATGTGCAAACAGGTTCTATACTAGAAATAAGTGCACCTGCTGGAGAATTTGTTCTTGATAATAAAGAAACGCCAGTTGTATTGATTAGCGGCGGTGTTGGTATTACACCAATGATAAGCATGCTTAACACGATTGTTAAGGAGCAGCCAGAGAGAGAAGTAGTGTTTATTCATGGTGCATTGAACAGCTCTGTACATGGATTGAAAGCAGAGCTGCAAGAATTAGCTGAAAAGCATGCAAATATTAGAAGTTATGTGGCATACTCCGAACCAACGCAACAAGATTTAGAAGAGAAGGCATATGATAAAGAAGGGTTTATGGATTTAGAATGGCTACAGTCTATTATTCCAAGCAAGGATGCAGATTTCTATTTCTGCGGACCAACTGTATTTATGAAAATGATAAACTCTCATTTGAAAGCATTAGAAGTGCCAGCAGAAAATATTCATTTTGAATTTTTTGGTCCGGCAAGCAGTTTGGAATAGAAGATTAGATAAAAAGCGGGCAATTGCCCGCTTTTTTTTCGTAGACAAACACATTCAGGAATGATTTTAAACATATTAAAAGGGGGGAATTGATTTCCGTTACAGGGCGAGAGGCATCGGCATATACGCCTGATGGGTCTCGCCTGTCGCGTTAATCCTGTAGGAGACTCACCCCTTAACGCTCCAATCAATTTCCTTCTTTAAGTACTTTTCTATTTGTTTATTTTTTGTCATGGAATATGTTTATGCTGGCTGATATAAGCAGAAGAAGCTGATGATCGAATATTAATTATTGATTGTTATTTTAAACAGGAGATAACTTTTAATTGAACGAAGCAATCAGATTAAAACACCTATTTAATATGTTATCCTATACTTAAGAATAGAAGTGAAGTAAGTCACGTAATAACTGTGGCAGTACAAACTGATTATGAATTGACTCAAGATCAAGCTATTCAATTTGAAGGCGCTAATGAAATGCTTATGCTAACAGTTCAAGAGCTTTCTGGAGGTGCGAGATGAGCGGCAATTATATTGATTTTGAAGTAGTAAAGAAAATGATATCTGACCAAGAAATGACTAAACGTAGAAATTCAATTAAACACAATAAAAAAGCCATTGCATCTATCAAGGGTGGGCCTGTCATATTTAGCCGCAAAGCAGAATATAAAGAACCTCATGAGGCTTGATGGCATTCATGCCAAAAGATATATCAATCAATGTACAAGAAGTACTTAAGAGAATACCGAAAGATGAATTACAAGAATTATAATTCAGATAAAAAACCTTCTTGTAAAGAAAACACAGGAGTAGTTGTTAACTTTATATATGACAAAAGACATTTCAAATTAAATTGAAGTGTCTTTTTTTTTAGGGCTGATGTTACATATAATATTAATCCATATAATCCACTTTTTTTTTAATTCGATAGTTTTTTTCTTGTCTAAAGAGTGCTTTTATCATTGAAATTTATAGTGTAAAATAAAAAACCTATCGAAAAAAACACCCATAAACCTTGATGGAACAGGGTTTATGAAAAAAACGTCTATTTTTTTAAAAAAAGTTTTGAAAAAGTGTTGACGATAACTCTTAAAGAGTTATATAATACTACTTGTCGCTGATACAACAAACGAAACAAACGCTGAATCAGCAAAAGAAAAATTAGAATTAAGGCCCATTGGTCAAGCGGTTAAGACACCGCCCTTTCACGGCGGTAACACGGGTTCGAATCCCGTATGGGTCACCAATATTTCGGAGGATTAGCTCAGCTGGGAGAGCATCTGCCTTACAAGCAGA
>Ga0209463_1000169_pt1 | contig 61474 bp, 67 predicted proteins | sample AgamicMgSfrz_FD_187169 | JGI IMG/M metagenome (GOLD analysis project Ga0209463, IMG submission 187169) | Agave microbial communities from Guanajuato, Mexico - Mg.Sf.rz (SPAdes) (version 2) | ecosystem: Host-associated > Plants > Phyllosphere > Phylloplane/Leaf | place: Guanajuato, Mexico...
ATATTCTATCTGCTAATGTAGATTTTCCATGATCAATATGAGCGATGATGGAAAAATTACGGATTTTTGATTGTCTATTAAGCATTTCTTCTCTGTTCATCTAGTTCACTCCTACAATAATCGCACGTATACACTATTTCTGATTATAGCAGTGTGATGGGTAAGATTCAATGAAATTATCAACGAAAGAAAAAGCAGTCATGTACGCTTCTCTTGCTATTCATTGACCACTCGCCTGCTGTTATTGCTGTTCGCCGGTATCTTTATCCTTATTCATGACACTTCCCACCAAATCAACTCCTTTTTGGGCAAGGGAAGAAACGCCGTCAGCGACACCCTTTCCAATCCCTGAAAGAAGATTAAAAGTTTTCATCTCTTCCATCTGCTCTTTTTTCTTTTCCAAATCGTGACTAGTAACATCCGTACCTAATATAGAAGCCTCTAATCCGCCTTGCTCATTACTGATTGATAATGCACTGTTAAAGTTTTCATCTTCATACCCTTTAAGCTTTAGGATACCTCCATTAGCCTGCTGCATGCCGAATAAAACACACGCAAACATTAAGAGAGCAATCCCAACTGCTCGTAAAGTAAACAGCTTCAAGTTTTACACCCCTTTCATCACTGATCTAGTTACCGTTCACACTTTCCGCTTTCCAATAATATTCACTAAAAGCATCAGCCAGCGCTTTAGATGTTCTATTTAGTTCCTCAAACGTATTATCAACACCGCCAATTTCTACCAATATGCTGTTTTCTGATAAATCTTGATTGAATTTCCCATTTGTATACGCGCCTTTTTTGAGGATGACTCCTCTAGACAGTGATTTGTATTTTTTCTTCAAGATATTGTGGAGCTCTTCTGCGAGCTGCTGATTCTTCTCAAAATTATTGTTGTTTCCGCCAATCACGAAGGCGATTTTTGCATAATCTTTCCCATCTATCGTAGTAGTCGTGTTTTTCCTCCTTTGGGAATCACGATGAACATCTATAAGATAGTTTAAATCCTTATTGTCAGACATCGCCGCTGTGACTATTTCTCTTGAACCCTGATAGGACTGTGTATAGGTCCAGCCTTTTTTATCAAGCAATTTTTGAATATCTTGTTTTTCTACGGTCGTGCCAATTCCCTTCATTTCCAGTTCTTCCTTTAGGACATCTCCTAATTTCGTAATGTTAATTTTTGAATGTTGGGCTAAGTTCGGGTCTTTAACTCCTTTGAGGTACGGTAAAAAAGATTCTCGGTTATGGGAAAAGTATAGATAGACAATTTTCTTATCACCAGTTGTTGGAGCGGCTGCAGTTTTCTTATTCTCTTGTTCTTCCAGTCTTTTTATTTCATCTGTCCGCTGCAGTGCCGCTTCTTTTCCAGCCTCTATGAATGGCTGAGGAGGTGCTGACTCTAGAGGCAAGTTCGTATAATTGGTACCATCCCCCGCTACTAGAATTTCACTGTCATATAAGGAAAAAGCGGGAAGCTCTCTTCCTAGCAGGCTTCGGGGATCATCCAGATTAATATTTGTTGCTAGCTTTATAAGTAGGTGGCTGAAATTTGTATCTTTCTGTTCTTCTGACAATACAGACAGAAAATGATGGTTTTCGGCACCAAGCAATGAATAAAAGAAGCTTCCGTCTATTTCGCTAGGTGATTCTTTCAGTAAGTTTGAACCCATATTAATTTCCTGCTTTACAGAAGAAACAGCAATAACTGAAATAAAAATTAAAATAAAGAGGATAAATAACACAGGCAGGATGTTCATCACATTAGCATTCCATATATAAACTTCTGGTTTTTTTCGTAATGGTTTCATATTCACCTCTCCTAGCAAGTCTATTAATTATTATGTAAATGCTAGGAGAGATAGAACTATTTAAATGGATTGAAATGATAGATTTGTCTATTAAACAGATACACCTTTTGATTAATGTGTATTAAATCCAGCATTATCCTGATTGATTGCGCTGTGCAGAGCTGCATTTAGGCCGCTTGCGATTAGGTTTGACATGTCTTCAATAAAGACATCGACTTCCTTCGGTGTCACCATTAGGTTATGACCAATCGGTGAAAGAACCTCATGAATAAGTCTGCGCTTCTCTTCTTCTGGCAATGTGCCGATGATGCCCAAAAATGTTTTACGATGATGCTCTTCCGGTAAGTCTTCCTCTGTCAGCACTCTTTTTTCTCCAAAGCTTAAGCCCGCAGGAGCCAGTGCTCTTGACGGCCTGTCTCCTTCCTTAAGCTCTTTTCCAAAATGCTTGAGGATGTAATCTATCGTGTCGCTAGTAATGGATACTGCATCAACAACTGTGGGCACCCCGATTGCTATTACAGGCCTCCCTAATGTTTCTACACTTAACTCTTTACGTTTATTACCTACACCAGACCCTGGATGAATGCCAGTATCAGATATCTGAATAGTAGAATTTACTCTTTCAATGCTTCTCGAAGCCAGTGCATCTACAACGATTACAAAGTCAGGGTTTGTTTTTTCGACTACTCCCCTGATGATGTCGCTTGTTTCTATCCCAGTCAGTCCCATTACCCCAGGAGAAAGAGCGCTGACAGGTCTGTATCCTTCTTCCACATTTTGCGGCTGCAATTCGAACAAATGCCTTGTTACAAGGATGTTTTCACATACTTGTGGACCAAGTGCATCTGGAGTTACATTCCAGTTCCCTAAACCAACGACAAGACAAGAGGCATCTGCAGGAATATTACTAGAGACAAGAAATTCAGAAAACTCTTTTGCAAACACTTTTTCCACTTCCGCTTGAAGCTTGCTGTCCTGCTGACGGATACCCAGTACTTCCAGGGTCAAGTACTTGCCTTTTTTCTTTCCGATCAGCTCCTCGCCTTTTTCGGTCACTTCCACATAGGATACCTTTATGCCATTTTCTTCTTTTTCTTTAATGATGACGCCATCGAGCTGGGATTGATTTGGTTCTGTTTGAATATGAGATCTCTGTGCTAGCGCCATGTCTTTTGCTTCAATAGCCAAATCTGTTCTGACGGCATACTTGCTTAAATCCAGCTGTTCACTCATATAGTTTCTCCCTTCCGTGAAAAAGTAATATATTCCTATCATGCCCTTGCAGCATTCAAAAAATTCATGAAGAAACATAGAGATTAACCAGCTTTTTTTGCAGTTAACACAAAAAATTACCCGTTAATGGTTCAAATTAGAAGGAGAGTATTGCATTATTAGAATGGTTTTGATAAAATATCATTTGTTCTTTAAGTTTTTTAGGAATGTAAAAATCGAGTTTATATATGACTCTCGATGCTTCTTTTTAGGAGGTGAACGTAAATGCCAAACATTAAATCTGCTATCAAACGCGTAAAAACTAGCAATGCTCGTAACGCTCAAAACACTACAGTGAAATCAACAATGCGTACTGCTGTTAAAAAAGCTGAAGCTGCTATCGCTTCTGAAGATAAAAATGCTGCGAACGAAAGCTTAGTAGTAGCTGCTAGCAACCTAGACAAGGCTGCTGCTAAAGGTCTTATCCATAAAAATGCTGCTGCTCGTAAAAAATCTCGTCTAGCTAAGAGAAACAACGCGATCAACGCTTAATTTGCACAAAAAAATTGGCTATCCATTCGGTAGCCTTTTTTATTTGCTTCATAGCGCATTGATACAAAAAAGAAAAACGCTGCCCATACGGCAGCGTTTTTTACGTTTTTAGTTAGCTTGTCCTAATTTAAAAAGGATCATCTCGATAATCATAGTTTTATTCACCGAACTTGTCTTCATCTGGTAATCAGCCTCAGCGAACATGCTGATGCATTTTGTCAGTTCCTCATCTGTAAACCGGTTAGCTTGACCTGCAGCAAGCTTAACGCGGAAGGGGTGAACCTTCAAAACGGATGCAATTTGCTGCTGTCCGTATCCAGTTTTCGCAAGTGCTTTCACTTGATAAATAAGGCGGAATTGGTTTGTGATGATAGCAAGCATTTTTAGGGGTTCTTCATTCTGCTTCAATAAATCATAATAAATTCTTAATGCCTCATCAATTCTTTTGTTAATGATTTTCTCAACGAGCGCAAAAATGTTCTGCTCCAATGACTTAGAAGCCAGTTCCTCAACAATTTCCTTTGTAATCAACCTTGAATCTTGTACATACAAAGCCATCTTATCCACTTCACCTGTTAAAAGGAACAGGTTTGTACCTGCTATATTGAGCAGTGCTTCAAGGGCATCATTGTCCAGTTCCACTTTATTGTAAGATGCTCTTTGTTTCATCCAGTTCTTTAATTCCTGCTCATTTAGTTTCTTTGCTTCAAATATTTCTGCCGTTTTTTTAATTTCTTTGGTAATTTTCTTTCGTTCATCAAGTTTTTCATAACTGCCTGTAAAAACAACAACTGTATATGGAGACGGCTCATTTAAATACGCTTCAAGCCTTTTTAAATCATGCTCCACCTTTGATTTAGTCTTTTCACTTGTAAGAAAAAACGGATTTTGCAGGATGACAACCTTTCTGTCACCAAAAAACGGAATCGTTTCCGCATCTTCTATCGCCAGTTCTATACTGACTTCTTCCAAGTCGTAGACAGACAAGTTAAAGTCTTCTTCTTCCGGTTTTAAAGCTGCTTGAATCAACAGCTGTCTTGTTTCATTTATCAGGAATGATTCCGACCCATACATTAAGTACACAGGCGCAAATTCATGTCTTTTTATTTTTTTCCAGATTTCTTGCATCAAAATTCTTCTCTCCGATCATGTCCTTTTAAGTTGCAAGGACAGCCTGACAATACAATGCCAAGCAAGTTTTTTGCATCTATACTATATCGTAAAGAAGCAATGCGATTTTGACAAGAGATAAACTAGAAAGCGGACAACTGTTTTTATGAAAAGCTCCAGCCTTCTTTGAAAAACTGGGAAGATGCTTTTCAAAGAAGGCATTTACTTTTTTTAAATAGCTGCCCGCTTTCAATCTATAATGAACGCAGCATATTAAGGCCTAGGATTCTTACTATGCAGCGGTACACTGATATTAGTTTTACACTTACATAAAAGCTTATATGTGACAACAAAAACCAAAACAGGAAAACATCCGCTTTTGCATTCCTTATAAAAATTTAAGTATTACCCTAGGGATGTTAACTAATTATGTGAATAAACTTTCCTTGGTTTTGCTATATTTTATGGCAGTTGCAAAAAAAAGGTGCCTTTTTTTTGAGAAAATTTAAAGGAAATGGTTCCATTCACATCTGTTCTCCACACAGTAATTTTTTTTGTTTGCAAGCGATTAAGCACTTCCTTATCAGGATGTCCGTAACGGTTGTTTTTACCTGCCGATATAATGGCAACACTAGGGTCTACTGCTTCAAGAAAGGCTTCTGTGGTTGAATTTTTGCTGCCATGATGGGCAACTTTAAGCACATCTGCTTTTAGTTTTAAATTTGCGTCAAGCAATACTTTCTCCCCAATATTCTCTACATCACCTGTAAACAACCATGTCAAACCGCCGATTTTTGCCGAAATTACAATCGATCCATCGTTTTCCCCACTGCCGTAATTAGCAGCTCCACTCGGTCCTAAAATTCGAAAAACCGAAATGCCATCACTCCAGCCATCCCCCGCTCCAACAAAGAAAACAGGAATGTTTTTTTCCCTTGTCAGCTCCAATATTTCTTTTTCCTTGTCATTTGGATGGTCTCCAGATTTAGGCATAATAATCTGCTTAACTGGAATGCTTTTTATTAGCGCAACGCTACCGCCAATATGATCCAAATCACCATGTGTAAGAATCAACTTGTCAATCTTCGAGATTCCTTTGCTTTTTAAATAGGGAACTAATGTATCCTCCCCTACCTCATAATTACTTTCCCTTTCCTGCCAATCTTCTTTTTGATATGCAATAGTACCTCCTGTATCAATTAAATAAGTACCTTGATTGTATGGCTCATTAATAAGTATGCTGTCTCCTTGCCCAACATTTATAAAGGTAACTTCGCCATCTTTATTCCAGAAATCTCCTGTATATTGAAATAGAATCAGGCATAGAGGAATAAAAAAGACTCTTTTCCTTAATAAAGGGTATGCTTCATAAAGGTAGAAAAACGCCGGTATGAACAGAGCATATATCAACAGTTCAATACTGTCTGGTTTCCCTAAAACAATCGTAATATACGGAATTTCCGCAACTTTTGCTACAAGCCAATCAGACAACTGACAAATCTTGTCTATTGGATAAAGAAAAAATATAGTGGCACTAGGTATAATCAAGGACAGTAAAAAAACTAGAATACAGTATGGCAGAAGCACAGAATAAAAAGGGATGTACACAAGGTTTGCGAGGAGGGACAGAGCAGGAAGTTCATAAAAATTGCTTAAAAGGAAAGGAAGCACAGAGATTTCACAAAAATATGCAGTGAGCAAATATATCTTCCAGGTCTGTTTTTCTGCTTTAAGAATGGACGTACTAAGCAATAAAAACAGGCTGACAATAAAGGAGAGTTGAAAGCCGATATCAGCCACAATTCTTGGAAGCAAAAACAGATATCCGAGAAATGCGAAACTCAGCAAATCGATGGAGGAAAATCCAGCGATATTCCTCCATTTTTTTTGGATGAGCAGCAGCATTGCGGTGGAAACAGCTCTAATGACAGAAGGGCTTAAACCAGTCAAGATTGTATAGACAGGCAGCAGCAGGAGCAGAATTGTAATACTCCGTTCTTTTGTAATGCCAACCCTTAACAAGGCGTAATAACCCAATCCAATTAAAAGTACTACATGGGAACCTGAAATAGCCAGTAAATGAACAATCCCTAATTTCTGGTAAGCTGTTTGAATATTGCTTCCTATATAATTTCTATCTCCAAATAATAAAGCGATGGCAACTGGTGCAGTACTTACAGAAAAATTGTGTTCAATCCAAGCAGTTCCTTTTTCCCTTAATGATTGAATAGCAACAAGCAAATGAAAGCTATTTTTCTTGCACATGGTAATCTCATCCACTTGCAATATCCAATGAATGGACTGGCCTTTTAGATAATGCCGATAATCAAACATTCCTTCATTGGCAGCTGTTGAAGGCTGTTTTAGCTGCCCTGTTACAACACAGGTCATTCCGAGGAAAGACCGATTAGAAGTCTTTTGTTTTTCTGATTGAGAATGCAATTGGTAAGTAAGCAGGAGCCTTTCACTGGATGCATTGTCTTTTGCAAGGACAGTCCACTTGTCACCATCAATTTTTGAAGCATCCTTTATTGTCAGTGAAAAACTTGTCTGTGTATCCTTTAGGGAAGTCACATTATGTTTATCATCTATTTGGGCCCTGTAAAAAAAGAGTCCAAATACAAAGAAGAGCAGTAATAGAAAGGGGAAAGTCCATCTTTTCATGAAGCTCAGCCAGAAGGTTAATAGAACGAAAACAAATGCAAATGGGAGGGAATGTGAAGATGCAAAGAGGACAGCCAAAAGTGCGGCTGCAGCATAATAGAGGATGCTGTTATAAGGAGAATTCATCTTTTAGAGAAACTTCTTCTTTAAACGGAAGAAGTTTCTGTAGGTATAATGGAGAACAGTTCCTCCGCTTGTTTCTCTAATTCATCAATCCCCTCTTTATCTTCCCCACTCTCTTTCAGCTGGTTCAACAATTGCTTTACAAGCTGCTTCCTTTCCTTATGTTTATCATCAAAAATAACATCCTGTTTTTCTACCTTTTCCGTATGCACATTTGCCTGTTTGAACAGTTCTATCGCATATGGATGATTCTTATAGTCATGCGCATAATATACAGTCTTTATCCCAGCCTGTACAATTGCCTTACAGCATTGCAAGCAAGGAAAATGGGTAACATAAATGTCTGCCATCGCTGTCGCCACACCGAATTTAGCACATTGTAAAATCGCATTCATTTCTGCATGGATTGTGCGCACACAGTGATTGTCTATCACATAGCAGCCTTCATCAATACAGTGAACCCCTCCGGCGATGCTGCCATTATAGCCTCCAGCGATAATACGCTTGTCCCTTACGATTGTTGCACCGACAGTAAGTCTCGTGCATGTGCTCCTAAGTGCTAGTAATTCGCTCTGTGCCATAAAATATTCATTCCATGATAATCTGTCCATGAATACATCCACTCCTAAAAAATGTTTAAAAAAGCATCTTTATTAGTTTATATCCAAGAAACCCTTGCGTCAATTTCACCTTGTTTAGTCTACTGTTATAAGATCCATTAATTTCTCAAACGTCTTTTCGCCAATTCCGCTAATTTCCTTTAGTTCCTCCTTCTCTTTAAAGCCGCTGTTTTGCTCCCTGTAATCGATAACAGCTGCCGCCTTTGCTTCTCCTATCCCAGGCAATGTGAGAAGCTCTGCTGTTGATGCCTCGTTGATGTTTACAAGTGCTCCCTTCTCTTTTTCTCCAGCTGCTTTTACCTGCTCCTCCCCTTCTCGCGGAACATATACAACCATTTCATCTTTCAATCTCTCAGCAAGATTTACAGCATCCTGGGCTGCATTATCTGTAAAACCGTTTGCTCTTTCTATAATATCCATCACTCTTTCTCCAAGTTTTGCTTCATACATTCCTGGATTATTAACAGCGCCCTTTACATCAACAAAAATTTCTGATGTTTCCACCTCTTTTTCTTCTCCATCCTCGATGTCTGATACTGCTAACTCCTCTGCTGTTACCCCTATGTTCTCCGTCTTTTTTTCTGATGTGATATAGTGAAAAACAAGCAGGGTAATAAATGCGCCACAAATCGACAGAACAAACTTATGTTCTGAAATCCATTTCATGTCAATATTCTTCCTTTCTTGGTATATTCCATTTGCAACTGTCATATCGTTATATGAGAAACCGCTCATTACAGGGGGGAAATAAACCGTGAAAATAGGAATGATAGGAACAGGTAATATGGGGAAGATTCTTATCGAAGCATTGCTTGACAGTAAGGCTATTTCTCCTGAAGATCTGTTGATCCAAAATCGAACACTAACAAAAGCATTTCAAATCAAAGAGACATATCCTGCTGTCACTGTTTTAAAAACTGCCAAAAAAATTGCGGAAAGTGCCGATCTTATTTTCTTGTGCGTCAAACCGCATGATATCTTTAGTGTAGCCGCTGAAATTACTCCTTTTATTTCAGCAAAAAAATGTGTTGTTTCCATTACTAGCCCTATAAATACAGAGCAGCTTGAGTATTTATTGCCATGTTCTGTTGCACGGATTATTCCGAGCATCACAAACAGAGCGCTGTGCGGTGTTGCCTTATTCTCCTATGGAAGCAACTGCACACAAGAATGGAAGCAGGGATTGGATACACTCTTCAGTCACTTTTCCACTCCGATTGAGATTGACGACAATGTCACTAGAGTAGCATCTGATATTGTGAGCTGCGGACCTGCTTTCTTCAGTTATTTGACACAGCGTTTTATTGATGGTGCTGTCGAAGAAACAGATATCGATGCGGATACCGCCACAAAGCTTGCAAGCGAAATGTTAATTGGGCTTGGTCAGCTGCTGAAAAAAGGATATTACACCTTGCCGACATTACAAGAGAAAGTGAGCGTAAAAGGCGGGGTAACAGGTGAAGGAATCAATGTGTTGGAGAGAGAACTTGGGGATACGTTTAACCATTTGTTTCAGGCAACACAGCATAAGTTTGAAGAGGATTTAAAGATGGTGAAAAATTCCTTAGTTATAAATAAACACATATAGGAATTGCTTCTATGTATACTTTCGAGACAGGAATGAATAATCCTGCTTTTTTTTCAGCCAAGGACGTAAATTAATGATTCTTCCTACAAAAGGTACATAAAAAAACACACCTATGAACAAATAGGTGTGTTCCTTCTGTTTACTTCTTGCAATAAAAGAAGATTCTTTCAGCATCCTGTTTTATTTCTCCATCATTGAAATCAGCTGAAATCTTTACAATGGAAAAACCGGCACTTTTAAGCCAACTGCTGTACTGCTCAACTGAAAAAGTCCGCTGGAAATGCAGCTCATCATAACGATCGTATTTTTGGGAAGCCTCGTCCAATTGGAAAAAAGATAAATCGTGTTCCACACTGTCAGGATACTCGCCTTCATAACAGAGCCAGATGAGACTGACATCTTCATCATTAAGTGCGTATGTTTGGTTCTTGAACAAGTGGTTCATTTTATAAAGAGAATGAACATCAAACAAAAATAATCCGCCTTCTTCCAAGTACTCATACACACCTTTAAAGGTTTTCACAACTTGTTCTTCCGTTTGCAAATAGTTCAAAGAATCGCAAAAAATACCGATAATATTAAATAAAGGCAGATCCTCAAGCTGGGACATATCCTGCTCCATAAAGAACACAGAAAGACCTTGTTCTGCTGCTTTATTTTGGGCAACACTAAGCATATCTGAAGAGATATCTGCTCCTGTGACTGCAAACCCTTTTTCTGCAAGCCTGACGGACAGTTCACCTGTACCGCATGCTAAATCCAGGAGATTACTGCCTTCTATTTGGTACTCCTGTTTTGCGGCTAACAAGAGCTCAACCCACTTATCATATGGGACATCATCCATCAACCTATCGTATAGATAGGCGAATTTCTGATAACTCATTGTTCGATCACGCTTTGAATATTTTCAGCCGGCGCATCGCCCCATAGTCTTTCCAGATTGTAATATGTTCTTTCATCACGGTGAAACACATGGACAACAATGTCGCCAAGGTCAACAAGAATCCATTTTGCTTCTTGGAATCCTTCTAAACGTTTAACAGGGACACCCATTTCTTCACATTTATCTTTAATCTCGTTAGCAATAGCCTGTACTTGTTTATCGGAATTACCGTGGCAAATCACGAAATAATCCGAAACGAGAGAGATTCCTTTCATATTAAGTGCCACTATATTTTCTGCTCTTTTATCATCTGCTGCTTTTACTGCAGTCAGAAGCAAATTGCGTTCATCCATTTATTCATCCTCCGTTTTCATTACAATACTGTTATACATTTCAAATGTCGCAGGAAAAACAGGTTGTCTGCGGCTCATCAAAAATGTGATTGTGTTGCTTACTGATTTTATAAAAGCATCATCCAAGCTGATCATCGCCAATTCCCTTACTTCATCCACTCCTGGAAAAACTCTTCCCGGCTCAATATAATCTGCTAAGTAGATAATTTTTTCAAGCTTGTTCATTCCAGGTTTTCCTGAAGTATGGTACTTAATTGCATTAAGCACTGCTTCATCTTTGATGCCAGCTTCTATTTCCACTAAATAGGCTCCAACAGGTGCATGCCACAGTTCCGAGTGGAAGGAAAGCAGTCTATTATCCATATTCTGCTCTAAAATGATTTGTTTCATTTCTTCTTTAGGGCGAAATTTCGCATAGTCATGAAAAATAGCAGCCAATTCGGCCTTTGCCGTATCTTCATCATAGCGCTTAGCAAGCTCAATTGCTGTTCCCATAACACCTATTGTGTGTACATAACGCTGTTCAGTCAATTGTTCCTTCACAATAAGTAGCGCTTGTTCACGATTCATATAATCTATTCTCCTTAATATACCGTTCCACTTCATCCTTGACTAGAAACGATATTGTTTCTCCCTTTAAAAGACGGCCCCTGATCAATTTAGAGGAAATATTGATATCCGGCACAGCAACATATGTTACCGGATAGCTTGTATCACTGCTGTAATTCGGCCTGTTTACACTAATAAACTGGACAAGTTTAAGCAATTCATCTATCATATACCATTTTGGCAAATATTCAACCATATCAGCTCCGATAATGAAATGAAAATCGAAATCTGGATACTTTTCTTTTAAGATAGTCAACGTATCAAATGTATAGGATTTTCCATCTCTGTCTAACTCAATCGTTTGAACATGGAACCCTTCTCTATCTTTGATTGCTAATTCTAGCATCTTAAGACGGTCTTCATTTGATACGCTCCCTGATTTCAGTTTATGCGGTGGCTCATGATTTGGCATAAACCATATCTCGTCTAATCCCTCATGGTGCATGACTTCATTTGCAATTATAAGATGACCAATATGGGGAGGATCAAAAGTGCCTCCCAATATTCCAATCTTTTTTTTCAAGATTATCGCCTCTTCTAACCCATTATGATGGTAAGTTAATGGTTTTGTTCTCTTTTGACTCCTTGTAAAGAACAATTGTTGAACCAATCAGCTGGACAAGCTCTGCTTTAGTTCCATCTGCAAGCTCTTTTGCCACAACATTTTTATCTTCCTCACAGTTTTGAAGAATACTTACTTTCAGAAGTTCTCTTACTTCAAGTGCTTCTGCGATTTGCTTAATCATGTTTTCGTTGACTCCGCCTTTTCCAACTTGAAAAATTGGATTCAAGTGATGTGCCATTGCACGCAAATATCTTTTTTGTTTTCCTTTTAGCATTTAACTGCCTCCTAGTTGTTTCCTAACATTTTTTCTCATTCTGTCCGTGTCCGGCATAAGACCGATCCACTTTTCAAAGGCTAATGCTCCTTGATATACAAACATCTCAATTCCATTTTGAACAGTTGCCCCATGCCTTTTTCCTTCTGCAAGAATTTTAGGCTCAAGAGGGTTGTAAATAATATCGCTTATAAGAGCATTTTCTTTTATGTTCGATACATCCAACGGGGTGTCCGCAATATTTGGCGACATTCCGATGGAAGTTGTCTGGATAATTAAGTCGTATTCACTGAGACGCTTTTCTGCTGAATCCCGATTCAGTATTTCTGTCACTACCGAAAACGGACAAGATTCCTTAAGCTGTTCTGCTTTAGATGCAGTCCGATTGACGATATCAATGGTTTTAACTCCATGATGAGCCAACGTGAAATAAATGGCTCTTGCGGCACCGCCAGCTCCGATCATTAAAGTCTTTTTATTTTTGATATCAGGCATCACTTTAAGTATGCCAGTAAGATATCCGGAACCGTCAGTATTATAACCGATCCATTTCCCATTATCGTTTACTACTGTGTTGACAGCACCAATTGCTTTACAAAGAGGGTCGAGTTCATCCAAAAAGGGAAGGATGTCCGTTTTATGGGGAACGGTCACGTTAAATCCGGCTACACCGTTTTTCTTAAGCATTTCGAGCCCTGTTTCAAGCATTCCCTTTTCTATATGAACCCTATCATATTGGGCATCGATTTGATAGTGCTGAAATAAGTCATTATGCATAAATGGCGACATCGAATGTTTAATGGGATCACCAATAACCGCAAACCTTCTCATCTTCCACTCTCCCCTTAGTTTTTCTCTCTCTTTTTAAATTAGCGATTTTCTAATCATTGCATGGACACCTTGCGGAACATAAACGGAAACCTTAACATTCGGCTCATTCACTGTGATCCACCCTAAACCTGAAAAAACAATATCTGTTTTCGGTTCATTAATAGTAAAGTCATGTTTCACAAGCTTTGGAAAATGTTCCATTTCTTCACGTTTTGGCGGTGTCAGCAATTCCCCGGCATGCTTCTCATAAAGGGAGTCTGCATTTTCCGTTTTAGTACGATGAATGTCGAGCTCGTTAGAGAAATAACAAACGAATGAATGGCGGTCCCCGCTTGTAAAGTCAAAGCGTGCCAAACCACCAAAATACAAAGTTTGTCCTTCATTAAGCTGGAACACTTTTGCCTTTATTTCTCTTTTCGGAGTGATGACCTTTAAGTCTCGTTTATCAACAAAATGAGCCATTTGATGATGGTTAATAATACCTGGTGTGTCTACTAACGCCTTTCCGTCTGAAAGAGGTATCTCTATTATATCAAGTGTCGTTCCAGGAAAATGAGATGTAGTAATGACGTTTTCCTCACCAGAAACTTCTTTAATGACAGAATTTATAAATGTCGATTTTCCTACGTTCGTACATCCTACCACATAAACATCTTTTCCTTCTCGATGATATTCGATTGCATCGAGTACTTCCTTTATACTTTGTCCTTTTTGCGCGCTCACTAAAAAGACATCTGCAGGTCTTAAGCCTAAATCTTTAGCTTCTTTTTTCATCCAGTTGATTACTTTTTGTTTGTTTACTGACTTAGGAAGCAAATCAACTTTATTACCTATTAACAAGACTTTATTTTTCCCCGTAAAACGATGAAGTCCTGGCAGCCAGCTGCCGTTAAAATCAAATATATCGACAATCTTTACAATCAAGCTGTCACTTCTGCCAATTTCATTTAGGATTTTCAAGAAATCATCATCTGTTAACGATACATCCTGCACTTCATTATAATGCTTTAAGCGGAAGCAGCGTTGACAAATAACCGTCTCCTTCTGCAAAGAAGAGACCGGTGCATACCCTAGTTCCTCTTTATTTTCTGTTTGAATGGCAACCCCACATCCAAAGCAATGTATTCTTTCTGTCACTTATTAATCCTCCCATGTCAATTTCCCTTTTTTTCGGAACCAATTCAAAATTCTTCTTTCAATCTTTCTGTTAATTCTTGTCGCAAAACCATCTGTTTGCGCAACAGGCACAACGAGGATCGTATGAAAGCCGCTGCGGTTACCGCCAAGAACATCTGTGAGGAGCTGATCTCCTATCACGACTGCTTCTGCTTTGCTCAATTCCATTTGCATCAACGCCCTGTTAAAGGCTTTCCCCATCGGTTTTCTGGCCGCAAAGATAAAGGGGATATTTAAAGGATCAGAAAAAGACTTCACTCTTCCTTCCTTATTATTTGATACGATTGTAACTTTTATATTGTTTTTCTTCATATCTTCGAACCATTCTATTATCTTTGGTGTTGCCAAAGGACGGTCCCACTCAACAAGCGTGTTGTCAAGATCTGTAATAATCCCTTTAACTCCTTTTTCTTTAAGAAGTTCTGGCGTTATTTCGAATATATTTTTGACAAACTGATCAGGCAAAAAATTATTTAACAATGATTGACACCTCTTTTTATCTACTAGTTGATCAGAGAATTATTGTGATAATGGTATTTCACGTTGTATGTATGTCACACTCATTATTTTCCATCCGAAAAACAAATTTAATGAAAGTAATATTATACCTTTTTCTACCCGTGAAAAGAAGTTTATGTCTGTTTTTTTTTATATTCTAAAAATATTTTTCGACAAAATACGCAAAATTCAACATTTGTGGATAACCTTATTCACATTATACCCTTTGTTATATTAAACATCTTTATACTTACAAACAACTTAACCACAGGTTATCCACCATAGATTGTGGATAAGAGAACAGTTGTTCTAAATGTTTATTTTTGTTAAAGTTAGGTTACTAGATAATATATTCACTAAACGTTTACAGAAATTACAAAAGATGGATTGGAGGTGATTTCCTGACATGCGCAAACTGTCAGATGAATTGTTGATTGAGTCATATCATAAAGCTAGGGAACTGGATTTAAGCCCTGAATTTATACGTCTCATTGAAACAGAAATCCACCGACGTTCATTAAGCAATCAGATAAAAGTATCCTCCTAACCCGCTGGCCGCGGGTTTTTTTCATCTTTTTATTTTAGCGCTTTAACTCCCCAATAAACTCTCCCATTTTAACATGATATGGGGCTTTTATATCGTCTCGAATTTGAAACCCGTCTTTTTCAAACAAAAGAATAACTGTTGAGCCAAAGGAAAAATAAGCAATTTCCTCCCCCACATCAACCATTGTGTGATTGTGGCTTAAGATTATAGAATTGATGAACATTGCCCCTACTTTAACGACAGCTACATTCCGGCCAAAGCTCGTCTTCACTTCCGAAATTGTACGATAATTTTTAGATAGTGGACTTTTTCCATACTTTAAGCCATATTTATTAACAGGATACGATTTTTCTCCAATAGTCCACTGCTTGACTATCTCTCCGGCAACTGGACTGTGGATGCGATGATAGTGACTTGGGCTCAAATAGAATATCAGGTATGTGCCTTCCTCATATTCTCCTATCGTATCTTTGCCCAGCATTTCTTGAATAGAGTATACCTTGCCCTTCACCTTAATTGTTTTGTCTTTTTTAATTGTACCGATGTCTTCAATAACAGAATCAACAGGACTTACTACACCATTATCCATGCTCTGAATTACCCTTGCATCTGCCTTTAGCTTTCTGACAAAAAATTCGTGAAGGTTTGAAAACGATTTAACATCTTTTTCTGCCTCATCCAAATTTATATCGTACACCTTGGAAAACGAAGGGATTACCTTGTTGCTGATTTTTGAATGCGCAAATTTTTTTATCATCATAGAACTCCACCTGCTGTTAGTGAGTTCTATCAATAATCGGTAAAAAAACTGTTTCAACGAAGAATCCTCCAATAAATTGTAAATTTTTCTTTACGAACAATCATATATTACATTAAAATTATATATTATTATATAAAAAAAAGAATGTATGAAATAAATTTCATACGAGGAGTGAATGGGATGTTTCTACATGAAGTGATAGAACAAACCGCAAAAAAGCTAAAGGCTCAGATTGCCAATTTTCTTACACTGACAAATCTTGGTCTTGGCGGATTTTCCATTATTTTTAGCTTAAAGGGCCATATTCAGCTTAGTCTTTTATTAATATTTATTGCTGCCTTAGCAGACAGGTTGGACGGAATGGCTGCACGCAAGTTCCAAATTGAATCAGAATTAGGAAAGCAGCTGGACTCCATGAGTGATATTATTTCCTTCGGTGTTGCCCCAGCACTGCTAATCTACCAGGCAGTTCTGTATGAATTCAATGCAGTCGGCTCTTTCTTTGCCGTCCTGTATATTTGCTGCGGCGCATTTCGACTTGCTAGGTTTAACATAACAGAAAATACCGGCTTCTTCACTGGTCTGCCTATTACAGCAGCAGGCTGCATCATAACCTTCTGTGTTCTTGGAATCAGCTTTGTTCCACCGCAAATATACCTGTTTCTTCTCCTGATTTTATCTGTTTTAATGATAGCTAATTTCAAATGGAGAAAAATATAAAGGATGCCTACAGGCATCCTTTTTATATTTTACTTCGTCAACTCCAAAAACTCTTCCACATCGTCTATGCATACTTTGATGGCGCTTTCCCAAAAAGCATCGTCAGTCAAATCTACATTTAAATGCTTTTTAGCAAGCTCCTCAACAGACATACTTGCTGTGTCTTTTAGCAGGGATATATATTTAGTTTCATAACCTTTGCCTTCTTGAATTGCTTTTGCATAAATCCCAAGAGAAAATAAATAACCAAATGTATATGGGAAGTTATAAAAAGGAACACCCGTGATATAAAAATGCAGCTTAGAGCCCCAGAAGGATGGGTGATATTCTGCCAATGCATCACCAAAAGCTTCTTTTTGCGCCTCTGTCATTAACTCATTCAATCTTTCTTTACTCACAAGCCCTTTACGTCTTTCCTCGTAAAAACTAGTCTCAAACATAAAGCGTGCATGTATATTCATTAACAATGCAACAGACCGCTGGATTTTATCCTCTAACAGAATGATTTTCTCTTCCTCAGATTTAGCGTTTTTCACCGCTGCATCTGCGACAATCATTTCAGCAAGTGTAGAAGCTGTTTCAGCTACATTCATCGCATAGTTCCGGTTCAATGTATGCATATCTCTCATTGCATACGTATGAAAGCCGTGACCTAGCTCATGAGCTAAGGTGGATACGTTAGACGGTGTCCCAGAATAGGTCATGAAAATCCTGGATTGTCCGCTTTCAGGAAAGTAAGTATGGAATCCTCCTGGTCTTTTCCCTTGTCTATCTTCTGCTTCAATCCAATCGTTTTCGAATGCCTTTTTAGCGAAAGCTGTCATTTCATTTCCGAAATTTTCGAAGTGATGGAGAATGAATTCTGCACCTTCCTGGTAGCTCAACTTTGATTCAGTCTTGCCGATTGGCGCATCGACATCATACCAAGTCAGCTTCTCCACACCGAGCAGTTGAGCCTTCCTGTTCAGGAATTCTACAAACGGCTTCTTATTATTGCTGATTACTCTCCACATTGCTTCTAATGTCTTTTCATCCATTCTGTTGTATTCAAGAGGCTCTTTCAGCACATTATGCCAATTTCTCATTTCATATGTATTTAGACGGAATCCAGCAAGATGGTTTAACGTCTTCGCTAACACTGCCCCCTTCTCATCCCAGGCCTTTTCCCATTCTGCAAAGACTTTCTTGCGCACTTTACGGTCTGGATCGGAGAATTTATTGGCCGCTTGCCCGACAGATAAAAGCTTTACTTCACCATTTTCTTCAAATGGAATTTGCATATCTCCGACAACCGTATCATACATTTGCCCCCAGCCGTGATACCCGTCAACACTAAGTTTGTTAATCAGCATTTCTTCTTTTTCGGAGAGTTTCTGTCTTGCATTATTTCTTCTTTCTGTAAGGACGAAAGAAAGTTCATGAAGCTCTTCATCGCCAAGAAGAGACTCCCATTGTTTTTCTTTGTATTGCGATAATTTTCCATCAAAGACCGTCAATACATTCTGAAATCTAGCACTAAGCTCTGTTACCTTCCCCCTTAGTGCATCAGCCTCTTTATCATGCATATTTTGCGCCTGCAAACAGCTGACAAATGCTCCTGCCTGCCGGATTTTTTTAACAGTACCTTCAAACAAAAAGATAATATGCCGAACTGCCTTTCGTTCCGTTATTCCTTCAGCAGGTGTATACTTACCAACAGCATCCGCAAACTCCTCAATATTTGTTCCGGTCTCATTGAGATGCTGTACAAATGCCCGCGAACTGCTTCCTCCCGGAAAAAAAACTTCCAAATCCCATACATCTGAAAATGGTTTGTTTGTCAATGTTATACTCCCCCTTTTTCCTTCTTATATTATTATAGTTTTATTATTAAAAAATTTCTATCTATTATAATAGTAGGAAAATGAAAAATGATTTTAGCGGAATATTATTTTCAGCCAAAAAAATCATTTGCCAAATCAGTATGGCAAATGATTAAATTCAACTTTAATAAAAACAGTTACCAAAAGCCCAAACGCCCCAGAACAGAATAATAATAATAAATAGGACAATCAACAATGCATACCATGCACCATATCCTTGCTGTGCGCCATATCCATAGCCATTTCCATAGTTAGGAGGGTATCCTCCAGCTAAAAAGGGCGATCCTGGCACAGATTGATATGGATAGCCAAATGCGGTCATAATGGCACCTCCCCTCCCTATTAACCTATTCATCAGATGTCCAGATTGGTTAGGCGCTAGTACCATTATTCCATTGATTTTCTTTTGTCTTTATTACTAATAAAAAACTTGAGTCTAAAAAAAGACTCAAGTTTTTCATCTTTATGATTCTGTCAAAATGATTGTAGCATAGCCCGCGTCTTTAGCTGTTTCCTCCATCGCTTCCGCATTTGCACGATTTGCAAAAGCTCCGATTTGAACTTTGTACAGATTGTCCCTGAACAATACTGCTGCATCTAGTCCATCTCGTCTGGCTTGCTCTGCTAAGCTGTCTGCATTCGCTTTATTTCTGAAAGCCCCAATTTGCACTTTATAGAGATCTCCAGAACCACCTGTTTCCTTTTTAGTGAGGTTAAAGGCATCTGCTATGCCTTCTGCATGCCCTCTTGCCAATGTGGAAAGGAAAGAAGCGCTTTTTAACTTATTTGCATCTGTTGCATTGTCAATAAATCCGTTTTCTGTCAAAATAGCCGGCATATTTGTTTCTCTTAGTACATGGAAATTCGCTTTTTTCTTACCACGGTCAGCCCAATTTGATAAGCTGATTACACGATTATGAACTGCATTCTGGTATGTCGTCGTAGGTGCACCGGTTCCGCTGTACACATAACTTTCAAATCCTGTTCCGCCGCCTGCATTAACATGAACTGATACATAATAGTCCGCTCCCCATGCGTTTGCAGCATTAGACCTTTCTGAAAGACTGACTGTTTCATCAGAGGTTCTGCTCATCCTTACTGTCACATCTTCGTATTCACTGACAAGCATATCCCTGGTCATTGTCGCAATGCGCAATGTGATATCCTTTTCCTGGATTCCATTTCCGACAGCTCCTGGATCAGAGCCGCCATGGCCTGGATCAATAAATATTTTCGCCATTATGTTCACCACCTTACTAATAGTATAGAAAGGCAGCAAATGATTGCTTGTACGAATGACTCAATTTATATCTAATTAGGCACTAACACCAGATCTTTCTCCTGTCCATCACTAAACTGAACTGCTTCCCTTATACTGCCGTCACTTGCTCTATAGTACATAGATACTCTTAATATCTCATTCTCTGAAAAGCTAATAAAGATGATTCGCTCAAGCGAATCTTTTGTAAGACCATCTATATCGACTGCATCAATTTCGGCTGAATAACTGTAATTGCTGACAGTACATATGTCAAAGCGCCACACTTCGTTGCCTTCCATAGAGTCTGTCATCAACTGGTAATCATTCCCCAACAATGCCTCTATATCTCCTTTATTTTGAAGGTTTTTTATTGTTTCCTTCCATTCGGTATCACTGCGTTCACATGTATCCTCAAAACCTGCCTGCGCTTTTCCATCCCCCTTATGAGAAGGCCAGACAATGGCAGTAAATAACACGGATAAAAAAAGCAGCTGTTTCAATAGCATTTAATCTTCATCCTCCTACCGTCATGTTCTTGCATATCCGCTTTATACAGTTATTTATATTTCAAAAACATTACTATTATTATATTTTATTTACAAATTATGAATTATTTTTAAAGGATAGGCTGGCTAGAAATTTAGGGCATGTACTTTTTAAAGAATATGTTTTATTGAAGAAATAAATGATAATATTTTCCTTTTTATCGACCTATCCTACCATTCCATAAGGATCGTCGAATATGTTGAAGGGACATGCATAGTATGTAAGGAAGGAGGAGAGAAAATGAAGAAACGTCTTGCAGCAATCATTGTAATTATTTTGCTTGCATTCATTGCCTATGTGGAAACACCGACTGCGAAGATTAATGAGGACTATGTTTATTTTTATGGTGAGACAGCGGAAAGTGAAACGGCAAGCACCTCTGCGGATGCGTATGGAGCGCCAGAATTAGAATATAAATTAGAAGATACAAAGGTAGAGAATGGATTTGTTATAGAAACATACAGAGAATACGAGATTTACAAGAATCGCGAAGGCGAAGTTGTCAAAAATGTTCCTACTTCTAATCGGGAATATTTAAAATATAAGCAATAGCCTTTTTGTTATAGGAAAGAGGGCTGCGTATGACAGCCCTTTTTTAGAGAGGGCTAATCCTGCCCTTTTCTTCGTTTTTCCTTTTCCGCCCTGTAAAATTCATGAAACATTTTCATAAGCGCTCTTTTTTCAATACGGGAAACATAGCTTCTTGAAATGCCAAGCTCTTTTGCAATTTCTCTTTGCGTTTTTTCCTTTTTTAAGTCAAGACCAAATCTGCCGACAATTACTTCTTTTTCCCGTTCATCCAATACATCAATATACTCTTTTACCTTTTCTAGCTCCATATTCAATTGAATCGTATTGACTACATCTTCTGATTCTGACTTCAAGACATCAATTAGGCTGATTTCATTTCCTTCCTTATCCTGACCAATTGGATCATGCAAGGAGACGTCTTTTTTTGTTTTTTTCAGAGCTCTTAAGTGCATAAGTATTTCATTCTCAATACATCTTGCTGCATAGGTGGCAAGCTTTGTTCCTTTGCCTTCCGAAAAGCTTTCTATTCCCTTAATCAGTCCAATTGTTCCGATAGAGATTAAGTCTTCCGAATCCTCACCGGTGTTTTCGAACTTTTTGACAATATGTGCAACAAGCCGCAAATTATGTTCTATAAGCATATTCCGCGCATGTGAATCTCCTTCTGCCATCAGCCTTAAATACTTTTTTTCATCTGATGCAGATAACGGCTGGGGAAAAGCATTATTTTTTACATAGGACACAAGAAATAACAGTTCTTTTACTAAAAGCCCGAGTGAATAAAAAATCCCAGACATTGTTCCACCTCCACTTTTGCCTATACTCCATTACTATGTTAGTGTCGAGGATGTCTTGCATGTCCTTGCTCGAATATTAATAGGAAAATATCGATTATTTACGTTTACGATAATCTGGGTTTGGGTATATAGGACATCCCACATAAGCGACAAAAAGCATAAGACCAGTATTATATTTTGGAAAAAAGGGAAATTAACAGAGAACTTTTTCTTTTCATGTCTGCAAAATAGGAATAAAATGGGCTTATGCGTTTTTTTAAACAATAATTGGACAATTATTCGATAGGAGAGGTGCAGATGGATACAAAATATTTAGACCTGCTAACAGAAAAATACGATAGTGAAGAAAAAGTAGTCACAGAAATAATAAATTTGGATGCCATTTTAAACCTGCCAAAAGGTACTGAGCATTTTGTCAGTGATCTCCACGGGGAATTTCATGCTTTCCAGCACGTATTGAGAAACGGCTCTGGAAATGTAAAAGAAAAGATTAGAGAGTTGTTTCATGAAGAGCTCTCCAAAAAAGAGATGGACGAGTTTGCCACACTTGTTTACTATCCGGAGGAAAAGCTGCAACTTGTTATGAACTCATTCGAGTCAGACCAATTATTGTACACATGGTATACGGAAACGATTGAAAAAATGATCCGGTTAGTTTCTTACGCTTCTTCCAAGTATACTCGCTCCAAGGTTCGTAAGGAGCTTCCAAAGCAATTCGTGTATATTATAGAAGAGCTGCTGTATAAAAAAGACGAACTCGACAACAAAAAAGAATACTATTCAAAAATTCTTCAAAGAATAATCTCCCTTGGTCAAGCCAACAAGCTTATTACAGGGTTAGCATATACAATTCAAAGATTGGTAGTTGACCATTTGCATGTTGTTGGTGACATTTATGACAGGGGTCCTCATCCTGACAAAATTATGGAAACATTAATGGACTATCATTCTGTCGATATACAATGGGGAAATCATGATGTTTTGTGGATCGGAGCGTTTGCAGGCTCTAAAGTGTGTCTTGCAAATATTATTCGCATTTGTGCTCGCTATGACAACCTTGATATCATCGAGGATGCTTATGGCATTAATTTAAGACCATTGTTGAATTTAGCCGAGAAATATTACGATGATAACCATGCTTTCCGGCCGAAGCTAAACGCCAAAAGAGAAGAAATCGGCGAGGAAAATATCCTGCAAATCACGAAAATCCACCAAGCTATCAGCATGATTCAATTTAAACTGGAACAGCCAATTATTAAAAGAAGACCAGATTTTAACATGGAGCATCGCCTCCTTTTAGATAAAATTGATTTTAATTCGAATACGATTGTTTTACATGGAAATACATATCAACTTGAAAATACTTGTTTTTCAACAATAGATCCAGCCGATCCAGCAAAACTTTTGCCAGAAGAAGAACAAGTTCTGGAAAAGCTGCTATTTTCAATCCAGCATTCAGAAAAGCTTGCACGACATATGACTTTCTTAATGAAAAAAGGGAGCCTTTATTTAAAATACAACGGCAACTTGCTCATACATGGATGCATTCCGTTAAATCAAGATGGCAGCATGAAAACAATGGAGCTAAACGGTAAAGACTTCAGCGGCAAGAAGCTGCTTGATGTTTTCGAGAAATATTTACGCGAGAGTTTTTCACATCCCGAAGTTACAGATGATCTAGCGACAGATATGATTTGGTATTTATGGACAGGAGAGAATTCGTCTCTATTTGGAAAAAAGGACATGACTACATTTGAGCGCTATTTCATCAAGGAAAAAGCGATACATAAAGAACAGAAAAACCCGTATTATCAGCTAAGGGAAGAGGAAGAGACTTGCAGAAAAATCCTTGAGGAATTTAACATGAATCCAGATCATGGCCATATTATCAACGGACACACACCTGTAGAGGAAATAAACGGAGAAAACCCAATCAAGGCAAACGGAAGAATGATTGTTATTGACGGCGGCTTTTCAAAAGCCTATCAGTCAAAAACAGGGATAGCCGGATATACCCTTCTTTACAACTCATACGGGATGCAGCTAGTCGCACATAAACGTTTCATAAGTAAAGAGGATGTTCTGCAAACTGGGACGGATGTCCTGTCCGTAAAAAGGGTCGTAGATCGTGAATTGAAAAGAAAACGAGTAATGGAAACAAATATAGGTGAAAAATTGCTCGAGCAAAGAGACGACCTCCAGCATCTTCTCGAATACAGGTACAAAGTGAGATAATAATAAGCTCATGCATCACTAGATGCATGAGCTCTTTTTAACGAGACTTAGTTATTGCGGATTCTTTCCAACCACCACTTAAATTCTACCGAAAGCAGCAAAATATAAATATGCATACAGCATTCTCCTTGTAAGTCTGTTAGGTGGTATCCTTCTCCACCCACAGGATTGATTGACGTCTTTGCAAAATGATAATCATAATTCTTCACCCTTTCTAACTTATTTTTCATTAATCTTTATAAAAATCGATGATGTGACATATGTCTATCTTTATGTTCTTCCATTAATTTTTCAATTCTTTCTTGATGCAAATATTCTTCTGTACTTACTTCCCTTTTACGTATAATTATTGTAAAAAACAGTAAATTTAGTGTCATCTATTTCACCCCCTTTACATGGTGGATCTAACTATAAGTTAAAACATATTCCTAGCAAATTCTCCAAGCAGTACTTGCTTTTGTTTGCTTTCTTCTATTAGAAGCTCCATTTCCATTTCGTACATGTATTGCTCATAAGTTTTTTGCTTTTTTTTAACAGTTATGGACATAAAAAAGATATTCAGTGTCATTTACTCACCTCCTCAAATTAATAAATACCACTTTGTTACTTAAATGTAATTTTTTAATAAAACCGCACAAAAAAACCGCAGTTTCTCTAGGATCCTGCGGCGATTCTAAAAATAGGCATATAAAAACCGCAGGAACAGAATTCACCTGCGGTTGGATAGGCTATAATAATAAATTAGCTATTCCAAATTATCAGCGGTTGAATTCGTGCTTAATTCATATTGAGTTGTCATATTGCCTGCAGCTCCGATTAATACGTTTTGCATATCATTCAACCTCCTTTTGAAATAGTTTTACATTACATTGGCAATTATATCCTCTATTTCCAATTTTGTAAACCCCATTTTACGATGTGATTTTTTTACCGTAATAAAGACTTTTTAATTAAAAGGTTTGATGCTGCTATAAAAAGGGCATAAAAAAAAGAGCATGATCTTTCTCATCCTCTTTACTTAGCATTTATATTTATTAAATATCGTCATCTGTCATTTCATTGATCATCTTTTTATACTTCTTAACTTTAGCAAAAAAGAAAATAGATGTTGCTAAAGTAACAGCAGAAGTGATAGCCATCGCTTCATCATGCCATTTTACTTCATGTACAGCTGGAATTATGACACCTAAATAAAAAAAGACTCCAACAGCTAGCAAAACAATGGCAAATCGTTTGTAGTCTGCCAATTTCCCCGACAAGTTCTTCAACGTCTTCTCCATTCTATCCCTGCTTTCTACTTTTCTATAACTCTACTGTAACATAAGAATGGTCATCTTTTCTTTAGCAATTGATAGCATGGCAGGAAAATATATACAATAAAAAACTGCCTTTGTAAAGGCAGTTTTCTTTTTATCTTAAAGCTTGTTCTAAATCCTCTAACAAGTCTTCTATGTCTTCTAGACCTACTGAAATGCGGACAAGTCCATCAGTAATACCTAGTTCTGCTCTTCTTTCTTGCGGGATGGATGCATGAGTCATTTTGGCCGGCACAGATATTAGACTTTCTACTGCACCGAGGCTCTCTGCCAAAGTAAAATACTTCACTTTACTAAGAAGCTTATCGGCATTTTCCTCACTGCCAACATCAAAGCTGATCATCCCACCAAACCCTAAAGCTTGTTTTTTGCTGATTTCATGATTCGGGTGTGACTCAAGTCCTGGATAATATACTTTAGATACAGCAGGATGCTTTTCAAGAAATGCGACGATCTCTCTTGCGCTTTTTTCATGCTCTTCCATCCGAATGCCAAGTGTTTTCATTCCGCGTATTAACAGCCATGAATCATGAGGTCCAAGTACTCCCCCAGTAGAATTCTGGATAAAATGCAAATCTTCTCCTAATTTCTCATTTTTAACGGCAACAAGACCTGAAACAACATCACTATGGCCGCCTAAATACTTTGTAGCACTATGCAAGACTATGTCAGCGCCAAGTGTTAACGGAGTTTGCCAATATGGGGTAGAGAAAGTATTATCAACAATTGTCAATAATCCAAGCTCTTTCGCCGCAAATGATGCTGCTGCTATATCTGTAATTTTCAACAATGGATTTGTTGGTGTTTCAATGTAAAGCGCAACCGTATTCTCCTGTACTGCTTCCTTTATATTGTTGATATCACTAGTGTCAATAAAGGTAGCTTCTATTCCAAATTTATTAAGGACTTTCGTAATTACCCGAAATGTTCCACCATAAACATCATCTGTAATCAAAATATGATCGCCTTGTTTAAACAGCATCACAACAGCTGTTATAGCTGCCATTCCCGAGCTGAATGCAAATCCCCTTGTTCCGTGCTCCAAGTCTTTAATAAGCTCCTCCAGCGCGTGACGGGTAGGATTTCCTGTTCTTGAATATTCAAACCCTTTATGATTGCCTACCCCGTCCTGTTTGTAAGTGCTGACCTGATAGATCGGAACATTGACAGCACCAGTATGGGGGTCGCCAGGGATTCCTCCATGGATAAGCATTGTTTTTCGTTTCATTTAAATTCCTCCTTCAAAAATCTTTTTGCTTATATAGCGATCGCTGCTGTCAGGAAAAACAACAACAATATTTGTTCCTGGTTTGGCAAATCGTGCTTCTGCCAAGGCGGCATAAAGGGCCGCCCCTGAGGAGCTGCCTACAAGCAAACCTTCCTTGAGCGCTGCTTCCTTTACCTTTAAAAAGGCATCTTCATCACTGACTGTATGAATATCATCAAAATAGGAAGGATCCATATAGGGCGGGAGAAACTCCATCCCTATTCCTTCTGTTTTATGAGGTCCAGAACTTCCTCCATTTAGGATAGACCCTTCTGGCTCAACGATAACTGTTTTTATTGTGTTTTTTTGTTCTTTCAAATATCTGGCTGTTCCCATAAATGTACCGCCCGTGCCTGCACCAGCAACAAAAACGTCAATAGCACCATCAAGCTGTTTCCAAATTTCCGGTCCAAGAGTCTTATAATAAGTGTCTGGGTTTGCTTTATTTTCAAATTGGCCTGGAATGAAAGAATCAGGAATACTACTTTGAAGCTCTTTCGCCTTTTCAATTGCACCAGCCATCCCCTTTGCTGTTGGGGTCTGGACTATCTCCGCTCCTAATGCCTTCATAATTTGTTGTTTTTCCATACTGAATTTTTCAGGCACACAGACAATTACTTTTACATCTTGATTCAATGCTGCAAGAGCTAATCCTATTCCTGTATTCCCTGCAGTTGGTTCAATAACCGTTCCGCCTTTTTTTAACTTGCCTGTTTCAAAAGCTTCTTTAATCAACTCAATCCCGAGTCTGTCTTTAATGCTTCCTCCCGGATTAAAGTACTCAAGTTTTGCAAATATACGAACGTTAGTTGGCAAAGGAAAATGGGTAATCTCAACAATTGGCGTACTGCCAATGAGTTGATGCACATTGTTGTATACTCTCATCATCATTTCCCTCCTTCTATATATCATTGCCTGTTTGACGCTCAATCCCATTTGCAATTTATACCGTTTATTTTTATTACATTTATTCCTATTTGAATAGTAAGAATTGATAGTCAAAATAGGGGAAGCTCCTATTGTTAGGCCTTCCCGCTATGATTAGTTCATTTTCTGAACAATTCCCACTACTAAGCTCGCTGAATGAACTGCTGCCTTTTCTAAGTACTGATCAAAGGATAAATGAGATTCTTTGCCAGCTATATCTGACAAGGAGCGAATAATCACGAATGGAATTTCATGCTGGTAAGCAACTTGAGCTATTGCTGCTGCTTCCATTTCCACTGCCTGCAATCCAGTGAATTTTGACTTGATGAATGCAGCTCTTTCCGGATCATTAATAAAGGAATCACCTGTTGTAATAAGTCCTTTTACAACAGCATATTCCCCTATTTCCTTAGCGCTTGATTCTGCTATTTGAATAAGGTTATCATTTGCTGCAAAACTCGCAGGCATTTGCGGTACTTGACCGTATTCATAACCAAATATCGTTGCATCAACGTCATGATGTCTCACTTCGTCAGAAATAACCACATCTCCCACATTCAAGTCAGGATTTAACCCACCAGCAGAACCAGTATTAATTAAATAGTCCGGTTTGAAAGTCTGCAGCAGAATAGTCGTGCTCATCGCAGCATTAACTTTGCCGATACCTGAACGAAGTAACACTACCTCCTTGCCGGCGAGATTACCTTCGATAAATTGAAAGCCAGCAATTGTCTGTTCCTTTTTATTGTCCATCTGTTCCCTGAGTATGGAAACTTCTTCTTCCATTGCGCCAATAATTGCTATTTTCATGTACTTCCCTCTTTCTAAGCTACACTTTTGTTCCTTCCATAATCCAAACAAACTCATTCATTCGCGTAAATACGGCAGTAAAGCCTGCTCCCTCTAGCATCCTCTGTAAAGCAGGAATGGTGGAATAATATTCACGAGCTAAGTCCGCAGCAAGGTTATGGAAACCGCTGTTTGCAGCCGCATCTTTTGCTTTTTCATAGTCTTCTTCGGAACGAAACATCGTATCCGCAAAAACTATTTTACCAGAAGAAGGCAACAAATTACTATATAGAGTAATCGCTTCTGCTTTTTCTTCATCCGTTAAATGATGAAAAGCATATGTGCTCACAAAAACATCAGGATTTTTCTCTAGACTAAATTGAAGAAAATCTCCATCCTTCACAACTGCTTTTCCTTTCAGCTTCTCATCAGCTAATTTCCGCATAGCCTTTGAAGGCTCTAATCCTGTAACAGACAATCCTTTGTCTGCAAGTTTTAAAGTAAGGTTGCCGGTACCAGGTCCGAATTCAACAACTGCTCCGTAAGCCCGGTTCGCAACTTCAGTTAATATTAGTTCATAGTCTTTGAATACCTCTTTGTATTCTATATCTTCCGTTAAACTTTCATCATAGGAGTCTGCCCATTTTTCGAAAATCTCAATAAATTCTTTTCCCATTTTCCCGCCCCTTCCATAGCAAACAATTCCAATATACATACTATGATTTGGACAGGAGTCATGTTCATAATTTACCATACATCCTTTGCCTTTTTCAATAATTAGCTAAATGGAAGCAGTCTGCTTGACTCACTGTCATGTGTTAAAATAAGAAGAGTGAATACATGATAGAAAGGAAGTAAAGCATGAATTTCCAGCTTGAAATCATAAAGGATAAAGTAGAGTTTTTTGAAGGGGAATCTTTAAGTTCTATAGAGAAAAAGATAACGGAACAAATTGAAATAAATAAAGCAATCCTGCTCGAGGTTCATTCCGTCAATCACCAGACAACTCTTCAAGAAAACGGCAGGCCCTACCATACTGTCATGGTGCATTTTAAAGTAAAAAAATAAACTAAATGAAAAACTGCTTATATTGTGGATATAAGCAGTTTCTTTTATTTAGCGTATATTTAAATCGTTGATTTCTTCTACTTTTGTTGGTTTCCAGCCGCCGCCGTCAACCCATTCGATGTAAACACGGTATTTTTGACTTTTATCCGTTGTTGAAACAGTGCCGATTGATTTATTCTGATCTTTATTATTGTTTCCTAAGAACCAAACAACCATATCGTTTTCGTCAATCCCTGTTCCATATGCCAATGCTTTCAGTTGTTCATTCCAATCAACACCTGCTGAGTAGGAAGCTGTATGTTCACCTGACTGAGTTGTTCCAACAGGTTCCCATGAAGGATTCTCGATTGTCTTAATGACGTTAGAATCACTTCCTCCTTCTGTGATGATAGCTTCTCCATCTTCATCCTCAGCGTTCTTCTCTTCTTCTGAATCGTCTGTACTTGCAGCTTCATCATCCGTTTGAGCAGAAGCTTGTTCTTCTGATTTGTCTTCTGTTTGTGCTGTTTTTGTATTCCCTTGCTTCTCTGCTTTGTTTTCATCATCATTGAAAATAGAGTAAGAGACAAAAACAATAAGTGCAATGACAAGAATGATTAAGCCATTAAGAATAATATTCGTTTTTTTCCTCTTTGAACGTTGTTCAGATCTGCTTCGAACATTATCGTTAGTGTCTGTGCTCAACTTGTTTCTCCTCCCTAATGTCTATACATTTGTATTAGTTTTTATTATTATCCGTATTTATTAAGCCAACAAAGGCTGTACATATTCTATCATGACTTTTGAGTAGTGAAAAGTAATAACAGTATTTTCTATTGAGCTTCGGTTTTGTCATGCTCATAAACAGCCTTTACCATATCAGCAAATAACGGATTGACCCCTCCCTCATCAGCAAATACCTCCAGATTGACAGCGACAAGGGCATATTTAGGTTTGTCATATGGGAAATAGCCTGCAAACCACTTATTGTGAAGCTGCTCTTCCTCTTTATAGATACCTGTTTCTGCTGTGCCAGATTTACCAGCAACCTCATACGGCAATTCTTGAAACCATCTCCCAGTTCCATCTTTATTTTCAACAACTTCTCTCAAGAGCTTTTGAAGTTCCTGTGCTGTATATGGTGAAATCGTATCACCACTAAGATTTTTCTGATCGAATTTCAGCAAAGTGCTGCCATTTTTATATTCTATTTCAGAAGCTACCCTGACTGCTTGTTTTTCTCCACCTCTTGCAATTGTAGCCATCATGTTGGCCACAGCAACAGGTGTGACTCGTACTTCATGTTGCCCGATGCCTGTCAATGCCACATAATTTTTATCTTTCTTTGCTTCCTCTGTTAGAAATACTCTGCCTTGTTCTTCATCTTGTATTTGTTTGAAATCGCTCGAATGAAAAATCGATCCTTCCCAACCTGCCGTAGCTGTTAAAGACAGCTTCTGTGCATATTCTTCTAAAATATTTTCATCAATGTCCTTTAACTCCTTAGCAATTGTTGCAAAAGTATTATTACAGCTGACAGCAAAGCTGTTTGTGAAATTAAGCATGCCATGCTGGTAAACAGGGTCTGGATCTCCATTTATCTTTTGGCTGCAATTGTAAATAGCATTATTATTATCCAATTTATTATCAATTGCAGCTGCAGCCACCACCGTCTTGAAGACAGAACCGACAATTTGCTGTTTGAGCATGAAATTATTAATACCTTCTGTCTCATATGGGTTTTTATCGATATTAGGGCGTGATACCATTGCGGCAACAGTATTGGTCTCTATGTCAAGAAGAACTAACCCTCCCTTGTTAATGTTATGCTTGTCTGCCAGCTGCTCTGCCTTTTCCTGCAAATCTTTATCAATAGTTGTTTTGATATTTACCGGATAAAACGGATTGCCAGGCTCTACATATTTAACATTTGTTCCAAACAGCGGTCCCCCTGTTGCATCAACATGATAAACTAGCTTCGATTCCCCGTCTGGAAGGAGAAATTCATCAAAGCTTTTTTCTAGTCCAGTTAAACCTATTAATGTGTCAAAGGATAGTTTCTTATCAGGATATCTATCTGCCAGCTCCGCTTCATTTTGACCAGTAATTCCCAAAAGCTGTTCGGCCAATTCATTTTGCACCCTGTACTTTTTATTTACGGCGAATACGCCGGGTATTTTTAAATCATTAATATCAGCCATTTGTTTTGCAGACAGCTCCACTGGCTTGCTTCCGCCAAGAACAACGGGTTCATTTGCTTCTGCTATCGTTTTTGTTAAAGTATATTCAGTTGTACCAATTATATCCGCAATTTCCCCACTGTCCCAATCCATATTTTTCAAAAACGGAAATAGAATGAGGACTGTTTTGGTTTGCTGTGTCAGCGACTCCCCATCCCTATCTAGAAACCCTCCTCTTCCGTTATCTAGAATCATTTCCTGTGATCGTTGTTCCACACTGGCTTCCACTAAATTAATATTATGTTTAGTAAAATGTTCTGTATCGACAAGCTGAATTTGTACAAGTCTTGCCAACAGGACGATAAGCATAAATATAAAAAATACGCCAATTAATACTGCTCTCTTTCTCCACATAAAAAACACCTCATCAAAAGTGTTGACGAGGTGTCCTTATTTCAAACAATTACTGAGAAATTGTTATTTAATTGTAACGATTTCCACATTCATTTCTCCGCCAGGTGTTTGAACAACTACTTTATCGCCGACCTTTTTGCCAATAAGACTCTTAGCAATCGGTGAATCGTTGGAGATTTTCCCTTCAAACGGATCTGCTTCCGCACTTCCTACAATTGTGTAAGTTTCTTCGTCACCATCAGGAAGCTCAACGAAAGTAACAGAGCTGCCTAGTGAAACAGTATCACGATCAAGTTCATCCTCTGCGATGATTTTTGCATTGCGAATCATATTTTCGAGTGTTGTGATGCGTCCTTCAACAAACGCTTGCTCTTCTTTCGCAGAATCATACTCTGAATTCTCTGATAAGTCCCCGAAGCTGCGCGCTATTTTTATACGTTCAACTACTTCTTTACGTTTAACAGTTTTTAATTGTTCCAGTTCGTTTTCCAGTTTCTCTTTACCAGCCAATGTCATTGGAAATTCTTTTTCGATAGCCAAAATGTTCACTCCTTAAAGTATCCAGTACAATCTATATATTTTGATTGTTGGTTTATGGTATGTATTATTAAATTGCTGATGTAAACTCAAGCTAATTACTAATAGGATGAGTTTAATACGTATTCCGAAAAAAAGAAAGCATTTTCTTTTAAAAAAAGAATAATTATTCCCTAAAATGCATCATTTTAGGGAAATAATAATGCCGCTAATCCTTTATATAAAAGGACTTAAAAGGTGAAATCTATTGTTTATAAAGTGTTCTGGTTTTTTCCCAGAAAAAACTAATTGCTGCGTTTATAATAAGGACTTTTGCTCAAGAATCGTCTGTATTTTTGTAGTCATCAAGTCGATGGCAACATGATTTTGACCGCCTTCTGGAATGATGATGTCAGCATAACGTTTTGTCGGTTCGATAAATTGGTTGTGCATCGGTCTTACTACATTAACATACTGATCAATAACAGAGTCCATTGTTCTGCCTCTGTCTTGAATATCCCTTACAAGCCTTCTAATTATACGCAAATCTGCATCAGTATCCACATACAGCTTCATGTCCATTAGGCTGCGAAGTCTTTCATCCTCTAAAATAAGAATTCCTTCAACAATAATAACGTCTCTTGGTTCAACATGTATTGTCTCATCAGATCTCGTATGCATTGCATAATTATAGACAGGCTTCTCGATATTTTCATATCGTTGCAATGTTTGGATATGTTCAATCAGTAATTCTGTATCGAATGCAAGAGGATGATCATAGTTCGTTTTAAGTCTTTCTTCAAATGGAAGATGTGATTGATCTTTATAATAATAATCCTGTTCAATCATCAGGATGGAATGTCCTTGAAAATGCTCGAAAATAGCTTTGGTCACGCTTGTTTTTCCTGATCCGGAGCCACCTGCGACACCAATTACAACTGGTTTGCGCTGCATGCTTTAGAGCTCCTTTCTCATCATGTTATTTGGAAATACAGGGTGATCCACTTTAAATTTAACAATTTGCAGTGGATGGCGGGCTGCATCAAGTTCATTGCCCTTTTCATCCCATATTGTATCAATAACTGTCGTAAAATTAGATATTTCTGGACCGAAGAATTCAACTTCCTGTCCTGGTTTAAAGAAGTTGCGCTGCTGCAGCGTCACAATCTTTTCAGCTTGGTCATAATCAAGAACAAGTCCCGCAAAATCAAAGGTGGTCTTTTTGCTATGATTACCAAACATTTGCTCTTTATACCCCGGCTGGCCTTCAAAGAATGCTGGAGCTGTTTCTCTGTTTGCACATTTATCCAGCTCTTTCAGCCATTCTTGGTCAATGACGAAATTATCTGGATCAGCACAATAGGCATCAATAACTTTACGGTACACGCTGACAACTGTTGCCACATAGTGAATGGACTTCATACGGCCTTCAATTTTCAAGCTGTCAATGCCCAATTCAATCATACGGGGAATCGACTCAATGAGCTTAAGGTCTTTAGGGCTCATGGCAAAAGGTGAATCCTCTTCAGAAAAGAGCGGCTTTTCTTCCGTATTGTCAAGTCTGTACAAATCATAATCCCAGCGGCATGATTGACAGCATCCGCCTCTGTTTGAGTCTCTTGCCGTCATATGATTGCTTAGTGTGCATCTTCCAGAATAAGCAATACACATGGCGCCATGGATGAATGTCTCGATTTCAATATCGACTTTCTCTTTCATTTCCTGTATTTCTTCAGCACTAGTTTCACGGGCAAGCACAACCCTCTCCAGGCCCTCTTCTTTCCAGTACTGAACTGCTTTCCAGTTTGAAAGAGATTGCTGTGTGCTCAAGTGAACCTCAACTTCAGGTGCTACTCTGCGGCATGTCTCAATAATGAGCGGATCAGCAACAATAATGCCGTGAATGCCCGCTTCTTTCAAGCCAAGCAGATACTCTTCTAACCCGTCAATATTTTCATTATGAGCAAAGATATTTGTTGTTACATATATTTTTGCGTTATAGAGTTTGGCAAATTCCACTCCCTCTTTCATTTCTTCAAAAGTGAAATTCCCAGCATTTGAACGAAGTCCATATTCTTGGCCCCCGATAAAAACCGCATCAGCTCCATAAGCAACGGCTATCTTCAGTTTTTCAAGATTGCCTGCAGGCGCCAATAGCTCCGGTTTTTTGACAATGATTCTTTTACCGTCTCGAATTTCAGAGATAGGTGTTTTCACTGCTGTCATCGTCTGTACTCCTCCTAATTTTTAATACACTGTTTCTTTAAAGAAAAACCCTGTGTCCAATGGTCTGTTTTCCGGCTGAATCTGTTCAATTTCTGCCAGTAGATTGTCTTTTTCTTCGTCATACTGATCAGGATTGTTTACATACATCGTCATTGCCCGATGATAAATGCTAGTTACCTTTTGAATATAAGCGGAATCTTTTAAAATACCGTCTATCTTGAAAGAATCAATGCCTGCGTCTATTAAATCCTGCAATTCATCGACAATGCATATATCATTAGGACTCATAATATGTGTACCGTTTTCGTCTTCAAAGATCGGATATTTGTTTTCCCTCTCTTTATCGTGGAGAAAATAATCCCTGTCCTTCTGTTTATCGGCCATTTCTTCGTCTTTGCCCTGATGTTGGAAGTAATGTCCTAGAAGCGTGCGCTTTGATTGGAACATTGTCGTCATGCCGTGTACCTGTATCTCGATTTCAACTTCAGCATTCTCTTTCATCTCAACAATTGTATCCATGCTCAATTCCCTTGCCAACACCGCTCGTTTAGCGCCTTTTCGGCCCCAGTAATTGCAAGTATACCAGTTAGTTCCAGTAGTTTCCGTGTTCCAATGCAATTTCATGTCAGGAGCAACTTCACGGGCCACCATAAGAACTGCCGGGTCACCAAATATAATGCTGTCCGCATTCACATCTCTTAAAAAAGCAATATAATCATAAAGTTCATCTATTTTTTCATTGTGAAAAATGCCGTTAACAGCTACATATACCTTCTTGTCCCGTGAATGGGCAAGTTCAACTGCTTTTTTTAGATCATCGCGCTTAAATTCACCTGCTAAACGCAATCCAAATTTCTGTTCACCGACCACAAAGGCATCTGCTCCGCTTTCGATCAGTGGAATAATGTCTTCAACCGTAATTGGTGTAACAAGCAATTCAGGTTTTTTCATTTTTTATCTCCTCTTTTTGCTAATTGCTAATCCATCACCGACAGGCAATATTGCTGTATGGTAATCTGGATGCTCCATTAGCCATTGATTAAAATCCTTTATTTTTCGGACAAGCTGCCTTACATTCCGGCTCTCAATCTTCTCCTCAGCAACAAGACCATGGAATAATATATTATCCGTAAAAATCACACCGTCAGGAGAAAGCATCTTCGAATATATATCAAAAAACTTCCGATATTGGCTTTTGGCAGCATCTATGAATAATGCGTCAAAAGGTCCATGCTCACGGACAAGATTTTCCACTTCTAACGCATCACCCTTAATAAAGAAAACTTGTGAGCTCTTGTTCAAGGTCTTTACGTTTGCTAAGGCCACATTGTAACGATCCTCATCTCTTTCAACCGAGACAATCTTGCATTGAGGCAAAGCCTCGGCCATTCGAAGTGCAGAATATCCTATAGCCGTCCCGATTTCGAGTATTTTCTTAGGCTGCTGCATTCTTAACAGCTGAAGCAGTGCTTCAATTCCTACAAGCTCCATAATTGGGACTTCATTTTCCTCAGCATACTTTTCAATTCCTTGAAAGGCTTCATTTCTATCTGGAATTAAATTCTCGATATATTTCAGCACTTGCTCTTCATTCTGCAACAGAATTCACCTCTATTTACATTTACCAGTCGTTACTGAATGTACTTCTTTTTCTACTTGGCTAACGGGAATCGTTTCCCTCCACCTGAAAAATGTTAGCTTCTTTTATTAAGAACCTAACTTGTTAGTGTATGCCAAATTGTTAATTACGTTTAATTTGTACTTGTTTAAAAACACTTGTACTATTTTAACACAAAACGCTGGGGAAAGCTAATCAATCATACTCTCCCCCGCACTGTTTTAATTATTTGTAATATATTTTGCCTTTAATGAGTTATGCTCCTCGAGCGTACTTGAGAAATATACTGTTCCATCACTGGATGCCAGGAAGTATAGATACTCTGTATCTGCTGGATGAAGAGCTGCCTCCATGGACATTGTACCTGCATTGGAGATCGGGCCTGGCGTCAAACCTTTATTTTTATACGTATTATAAGGTGAATCGACTTCTAAATCCTTGTACGTAACTCTCGCTTTATGTTTTCCCTGTGCATAGAGTACAGTCGGATCAGTTTGCAGCGGCATTCCTTCCTCTATGCGGTTATAAAACACGCTTGCAATCTTATCCCTGTCAGCCTTTTCTGTCGCTTCCTCTTCTATCAAAGATGACATTGTTAAGAATTGATGGACAGTCATATCTTCTCTTTCTATGTCCTGCCTGTACTTCTCCACAACGCTTTGTGTCTTATCAAGCATTGTAGAAACGATTTCATCAAGGCTTGGTGACTCTTTATAGAATGCATACGTTGCAGGGAAGAGATAACCTTCCAATGGATGCTTAATATCTTTCGCCCAAACCTCTGTCGTGAGAATGGAAGGATACTTTTCCATTAATGACTTAATGAATTTTTCATCATTTAGACTTTTAAAGACTTCCTTTTCAGGCTGCTTTGTTTTCTCTGCAATGACAGCTGCTATCTCATCAAGCTGTCTGCCCTCTGGGATTGTCATGGTAAAGACAGGCTCCTGCATGATTCTTCCTGTTTTTAAACTTTCAATGATTTCTTGAAAAGTCATAGAGGGATTCATATGGTATTCCCCTGCCATGAATTCAGACTCGTTTTTAAACTTTACATAATATTTAAACACTCTCGCATTTTTAACAAGTCCGCTGTCCTCTAACGTCTGAGCTATATAGGAGACGCTTGACCCAATTGGAATATCAACAACAACCTCTTTTTTGCTGCCAGGGTCTACTGGCTCTAAGCTAGACTTAATGTAAAAATAACTGGTCAGTGAAACAGCTGCTATTAAAACAGTAATTACGAGGATTGTTAACCCAACGACTTTCCGGACTGTTTTTGCTTCATTTCGTCTTTCTGCTATTTTTTCAAAGAATTGTTGTTTCTTATCTTTTCTTTCATTATTCCCCTCTTTTATTGACAATTATCTTTCCCTCCTAAAACCGGGTATGTATTACCTATAATAAAACCATATCTCGACTAATTATACTATATTCTAACAAAGAAAGTGAAAAAAATAGCGAACGAAGTCATTTTTACTATCTGAAAATAGTGTTTAAAAATACTATCTTAAGGAAAACTCTCATGTCTTCTCTTATTGACGACGATTTTTCAGGCATTAAAAAAGGGACAGCATCTGCTGTCCCCCCTCATAACTTTTTATTCTTCCTCTTCGTTAGCAAGGAATGTGTTAAGCATTTCCTCTACTAAATCCCACTCTTCGTCTGTTTCGATTGGTGACAACTCACCATCGCCAGTTTCTTCGTTCGGGATGAATGAAGATGCATGAATGTCGATTTCCTCGTCTTCATTGTCATCTTCCCCGATTGGGTAGTAAAGTACATATGATTTTCCAAATTCATCAGATTCAAATGTGAATAAAATTTCGCATAATTGTTCGTTTCCTTGCTCGTCTACTACTGTAATTGTATTTGTTTCTCCGTGTTCCATTGCTTTCCACCTCATCATTTCTGGCTATCTAAATAACCTTGTAATATCATAGATGCTGCCATCTTATCAATTACTTTTTTCCGTTTTTTTCTGCTGACATCTGCTTCAAGAAGGACTCGTTCAGCAGCCATCGTGGTCAGCCGCTCATCCCAAAACACAACTGGAAGACCGAATCTTTCCTCAAGAAGTTTGCCGAAATACTGGCTTGCTTCTCCGCGAAAGCCAATACTGCCATTCATGTTTTTAGGTAGTCCAACCACTATTTTACTTACATCATGCTCAACAATCAATACTCCTAAACGGTCTAATCCGAATTCTTGTTTCTCTTCGTCGATTTTTACTGTTTCAATACCTTGGGCTGTCCAGCCAAAAGCATCACTTATTGAAACACCTACCGTTTTCGAGCCTACATCCAAGCCCATTGTCCGCATTTCTTTATTCCTCTCGTTGCTGTTTTAAGTAGAACTTGACAAGCTCTTCTATAATCTCGTCACGCTCTAATTTACGCATGATATTTCGTGCATCCATATGGCGCGGGATATATGCAGGGTCTCCTGAAAGTAGATAACCGACAATTTGATTAATTGGGTTATAGCCTTTTTCTTGAAGAGCATCATATACTTGATTCAACACTTCTTTTACGTCATGTTCATATGGTTCTTCAGGAAAATTGAATCTCATTGTTTTGTCGAATGAGCTCATTTACAACACCCCTATTTTCAGACAGATTCTGTTAATCGATACCTACATTTTACACTACTTGCCCACATTATCAAATGGATTTAATATATTCCTCAACATAGTTTAGCGCTTCGTGCAATTTAGAAGGATCTTTTCCGCCAGCTTGAGCCATATCTGGACGGCCTCCGCCGCCACCGCCACAGCGTGTCGCAACTTCCTTAATAATTTTTCCAGCATGATAGCCTTTGTCCATCAAGTCTTTTGTAACAGCAGCAATCAAGTTTACTTTGTCTTCATTTACACTGCCAAGAACAATGATTCCAGACTCGAGCTTTTGCTTCAAATCATCAGCCATCGTGCGCAAGTTATTCATGTCCACACCTTTAATGTTTGCTGTAAGGACATTAACTCCATTAATTTGTTTCACTTCATTAACTAAGTTACCTGCTTCAATATTGCTTAGTTTCGCTGCAAGAGATTCGTTGTCACGCTGAAGCTGTTTCAGTTCTGCTTGAATGGTATCAATTCTTGCTCCCACATCTTTCGGGTTAGTCTTCAGCTTGCTTGCTGCATCTTTCAAGATATTAAGCTGGTCTGTCAACTGCTGGTATGCAGCTTGTCCAGTTACAGCTTCAATTCTTCTTGTACCAGCACCAATTCCGGCTTCTGTAACAATTTTGAATAAGCCGATTGTAGAAGTGTTATCAACATGGCAGCCACCGCATAATTCTAGGCTGTAATCGCCGACTTGAACAACACGTACAATTTTTCCGTATTTTTCGCCGAACAATGCCATTGCGCCCATAGCTTTTGCTTCTTCAATATTTTTATAATCGATTTGAACAGAAATACTGTCCCAAATTTTTTCGTTAACGATTTTTTCAATACTTTCAAGCTCTTCTGCTGTAATTTGCCCAAAATGAGAGAAGTCAAAACGCAAGCGGTCTGCCTGTACAAGTGAACCTGCCTGATTAACATGTGTTCCAAGCACATCTTTCAATGCTTGGTGTAGCAAATGTGTCGCCGTATGGTTTTTAACTATTTTCGAACGGTTGCTTCTGTCAACAGCAGCTTCCACTTGATTACTAACTGTTACAACACCTGATTGAACTATGCCTCGGTGCAAGTTTTGCCCGTTTGGTGCCTTTTGGACATCTTGAACCAAAATTGTAACAGTCTCTGATGATACAGTTCCAGCGTCAGCAATCTGACCGCCGCTTTCAGCATAAAAAGGTGTCTTGTCCAAAATAAACTGGATTTCTTGCCCTTCTTCTGCTTTCTCTACTACCTCTCCATCTACAAGTAAAGTAGATACAACGGCAGAAGCTGCAAGAGATTGATAACCAACAAATTCACTTTCCACTGTAATTTCGCCAAGTACGCTTGATTGAACTTGCATGCTCCCAACTTCTTGGCGCGCTTTGCGAGCCCGCTCACGCTGGCTGTCCATCTCTTTCTCAAAGCCCTCATGGTCGATTTTCATGCCTTGCTCTTCCGCATATTCCTCCGTCAATTCGACAGGGAAACCATATGTGTCATAAAGGCGGAATACATCTTCACCTGGAATAACCAAGCTGTTTGTTTTCTTAGCCTTTTCCATCACTTCACCAAGAATGGAGAGACCTTCATTCAGTGTCTCGTGGAAGCGTTCTTCCTCACTCTTCATTACTTTTTGAATAAAGTCGGATTTCTCCTTCACTGTTGGATAAAAATCAAACATAATTTCTCCAACAACAGGAACAAGCTCAAACATGAACGGACGGTGGATATTGATCTTTTTCGCATAGCGGACAGCTCTGCGCAGCAATCTTCTTAAGACATATCCTCTTCCCTCATTTGAAGGTAGCGCACCGTCACCTACTGCAAATGCAACTGTACGTATATGGTCAGCGATTACTTTAAATGCTTCATCCGTTTCCTTATCTGCACCGTATTTCACATCAGCAATCTGTTCAGTTGCAGCAATGATAGGTGTAAAAAGGTCAGTATCGAAATTAGTAGGAACATTTTGCACAACAGAAGCCATTCGCTCAAGGCCCATTCCTGTATCGATGTTTTTCTTAGGTAGCGGTGTGTATGTTCCATCTGGATTATGGTTAAATTCAGAGAAAACAAGATTCCATACTTCTAAATAACGGTCATTTTCTCCGCCTGGATAAAGTTCTGGGTCATTTAAATCATTTCCGTATTCAGGTCCGCGATCATAAAAAATCTCTGTATTTGGACCACTTGGACCTTCACCGATATCCCAGAAGTTACCTTCCAGACGGATAATACGGCTTTCTGGTATTCCAATTTTATCACGCCATAATACGTAAGCTTCTTCATCCTCTGGATGCACTGTGACAGATAATTTCTCTTTATCAAAGCCAATCCATTTTTCGTCTGTTAGAAACTCCCAAGCCCAGTCAATTGCTTCCTCTTTGAAATAATCTCCAATAGAGAAGTTACCAAGCATTTCAAAGAATGTTTGGTGTCTTGCTGTTTTCCCCACATTTTCAATATCATTTGTGCGAATTGATTTTTGTGCATTTGTAATTCTTGGATTTTCCGGAATTACACGGCCGTCAAAATATTTTTTTAATGTTGCAACACCACTGTTGATCCACAGCAAAGAAGGGTCCTCATGGGGAACTAATGACGCACTTGGTTCCACACTATGACCTTTTTCTTGGAAAAACTCAAGGAACTTTCTTCTGATTTCTGCTCCTGTTAACACTTTCATAAAAAGTTTGCCTCCTTCTATGTATGACTCCTTAAATCTTAATTTAGGAGAAATATTTTTTAGCATAAAAAAAACCCCCATCCCTGGACAGGGACGAAAGTATGCTCGCGGTACCACCCTGATTTATGGCAAAATGCTGCCATCTCTCAAATCTCCTTAACGCGGATAGACGGCAGGTATTAACTGCATTCAAGAATTAGCTTTCGATTACCCTTCACTTATGTTCCTTTCAGCCATGGGAACATCTCTCTGTTAGCATATGCCTAAAGTGGACTATAATCTACTTGATTCTATCGTCATTTTGTCATTATGTTCTTCTCTCGAATTATACTGATTTTTCTCTGCGATTGTCAACATGTGAATCACTTAAGAGTGTCTGGTTTAGTAGTTTTTCCAAAATGAACACGCAAATGGATGATTGCTACTTTCAAAATGGAAAGTACAGGAACAGCAATCACCATTCCGACAATTCCGCCTACTTCTCCGCCCAGGAGCAGAGCAAACATGATGAAAAGAGGATGCATATGCAAACTTTTCCCGACAATAAAGGGGGAAAGAATATTACCCTCTAAAAACTGTAATACGATGATGATGACGACAACTATAAGAATCATCTTAACAGACATTGTACTTGCTATAATAACAGCTGGAACAGCTCCAATTATCGGCCCAAAGTAAGGAATAACATTTGTAATACCGATAACTATCCCTAGTACTAAAGGGTACTTTAACCCAAAAAAGTAAAAAGAAACTGATGAAATAGTGCCTATGATAAAACAAACGAGCAGCTGCCCTCTTATATAGCTTCCCAATGACTGATTTACATCTCTTAAGAACAGCGCACTGCTATCGCGCCATTTACTAGGAGTTAAAAGCCATGCCGCTCTTTTTACGGCCTCGATATCTTTTAACATATAAAAAGAAATAAATGGTATTAACATTACAATGACGAATGAATTAACAAAACCCATGACACCTTTAATAAGCTTTGTTAACAATCCGTCCATTCTTACCTCAAAAGATTCAATCCCTTTATCTACCTTTGTTTGCAAATTATCCGGCCATGCCCTCGTTCTCTCTTGTATATAATCAATCCAGCTTCTGTACTGGTTTGCAAGATCAGGAGCACTTTCTGTCAGTTCTCTCATTTGCCCGATAAAGATCGGAATGCACTTATAAAGCCCATAGCCGACTCCGCCAAAAAAAAGGATATATATAAACGCCACAGCAAGACCTCGATGCAGGCCCTTTTCATGGATTTTTTCAACAATCGGATGAAGTAAATAGGTAATAAATGCACCTAGGACGAAAGGAAAAATCACCTTCATCAACAGCTGTAAAATCGGAGTCCATATCGGAGATAGTTTAAAAAAGATAAATACTACGATAAACAGCAATAGTGTAAATGCTAAGCGATAATACCACTTGACTCTTATTTCCATTCGGCACTCCTCCCACCAATAATGTGCGTGAAAAAGAGGTAATTTATACAAATAAAGGAGGCAGTTTACGCCTCCTTTTTCTTCTCTAATTTATTTAGCTGTATCTACGATTGTCTTCCTCGAACAGGTCATCTAAAGAACTAAGACTTCCGTCCTCTTCCACTTGATGTGTATGGATAACACCTTTGACTAACGACAGTTCAATAAAACAGTTCCAGCAATAATACTGGCTGATTCCAATTTTCCCAATATCCTTGCTTTGGCAATTTGGACAGACTAACATCTGAAAACACCTCTGATAAGTTTATAGACAACATACCTTGAATTTACAAAAAAAGGTTGTGTCACTGGTGTTTCCATTCTGTCCAAATAATCCAATAAATAAACATCTTCATAAATAATTTATAGGAGTCGGCATATTTAAGATGTTTATTTCATAAAAATAGATGCCATTCCTCTTAGAATGACATCTTTAGCATGCTTCTTTATCAAAAAACGATGTGTTACAATACTTTCCACTATTCGTTAGTGTCAGCAATCTGTTCTGGCATATAATCATATGGAGTCACATTCTCCATTCCGATTAGCGGGTCTATTTCCATTATCCGTTCACTGTAGAACATGGAACTATCCTCATCTGTCTCGATTATGTCATCAGCTTGCGCAAATACTTCTTTCAGCTTTTCCTGCAAGGAAGTCTGGCGGTTCAGCTCATCATTTCGACCTACCCCTATCTCCATCGCATCCACTTCACCAAGCAAAATCAAAAATTGTTTACTTCTAGTAATGCCCGTATAAATTAGATTTCTTCGCAGCATTCTATAGTAGCTTTTTACAATCGGCATGATGACAATCGGAAATTCACTTCCTTGTGACTTATGAACTGAACAGCAATAGGCATGGGTTATCTGGTTTAAGTCCTGTCTTGTATATGTGGCTTCTATCCCATCAAATGAGACGATAACCATATCTTGCTTTTCTGTATTCTCTTTCGCATAGAAAATAGATACGATTTCTCCCATATCCCCATTATACACATTGTTTTCTGGCTGATTAACAAGTTGCAGCACCTTGTCGCCAATACGATATTTAACGTCACCGAATTTCAATTCTTTACGGGTTCCGTCTGGATTTGGATTCAATATTTCCTGCAAAATAACATTGAGCCGGTCTATTCCCGCAGGACCTCTATACATAGGAGCCAGAACTTGAATATCCATCGGAGCGTACCCTTTTTTCTTAGCATTGAGAACTACCTTCTCAATCGCCTGCGCTATTTGCCCTGAAGAGCATTTAATAAAGGATCTGTCGGTCTGTTGCTTAGTCAAATTAGCTGGCAGTCTGCCACCTTTAATTTCATGAGCAAGTTCAATAATGGAGGATCCTTCACTTTGTCTATAAATATCAGATAGCCGGACTGTTGGGATGCACGTAGATGCCAGCAGATCTTTCAGCACCTGTCCTGGACCTACAGATGGAAGCTGATCTTCATCCCCTACAAAAATGACTTGGATATGGGAAGGTAATGCTTTAAACAGCTGAAAGGCAAGCCAAATGTCTACCATCGATGTTTCATCAACAATGATGATTTTTCCTTCTAGGGGATTTTCCTCGTCTTTATCAAATCCGCCGCTTCCATTCCAACCTAAAAGACGATGAATGGTGACAGCAGGAAGACCCGTAGATTCTGCCATTCTTTTGGCAGCTCTTCCTGTCGGTGCTGCTAAAATAAAGGGAAATGGTTCTTCCTTCTTATAATCCTTTGGATCAAGGCTGCATCCATGCAACTCGCCATAAAGTTCCACAATTCCCTTGATGACAGTAGTTTTCCCTGTTCCTGGTCCTCCTGTCAGCATCAGCATTGGTGACATTAGCGCCGTTTGAATGGCCTCCCTTTGCGAGGGAGCATATTGAACACCGAGCCTGTCTTCCAAATTGCCGAGGGCAAGTAAAAATTCGGATTCAGGGAACTGGTTTTCATATTCCTTTTGTTCCATTATTCTTTTAATATGACGAACAACGCCTTTTTCCGAGTAATAGAGAGAAGGTAGGAAAATCTTCTTATCCTCGACGATGATTTTCTTTTCTTCCTCCAGCACAACAATCTGGTCCGCAATTGCCGGAAAATCCACTTGCTCCTGCTTGTTTTCCTCTAAGAGATCCTTCACCCTGTTTAGCACATACTCAGCTTCTAGGTAGACATGCCCCTCCTGACTGCTGCCAAGTTCAAGCACATAAAGACAGCCTGCTTTAATTCTGTCAGGATGGCTTCCGATAAGCCCGATTTGAAAGCCTAAATCATCTGCTCTGCCAAAACCAATCCCCTCCACATCCTCTACAAGCTTATAAGGGTTGGACTGGATCACCTCCAGCGTATTTTCCTTATAAGTCTGGTAAATTTTCATGGAAAGCTGTGGACCGAAACCATACTGATTTAAAGAAATCATCGCCTGCTCAAGCCCTTGGTTTTGCATAAGTGTATCATAAAGGAGCTTTGCCTTGTCAGGTGGAAGTTTCGGTACAGTATCAAGCAAAGATGGCTCATTTAAAATTTTACTGATCGCATTTTCCCCTAATGTCTCAACAATGTTCTCTGCTGTTTTTTGGCCGATTCCTTTAAAAAGCTCACTAGACAGATAAGTGATGACACCCTGTTTTGTCTGCGGCATCTCTTTACGAAAAGAGGAGACCTGGAACTGGAGACCAAATCGGGGATGGTCTTTAAATTCGCCAAAGAACGTATATGTATCATTTTCATGCATCTTCGGCAAATATCCTGTTACAACCGCTTCTTTATCTTCATAGCTGTCATTTGTTTCATCAACCCTTATCCTGAGCACAGTATAAAGATTTTCCTCATTATGAAAAATTGTGACAAGATGTCGGCCCTTCACATACTTAGCCTGCTCCTCGAAAAGATCCAGTGAATTTTGCTCTTCCAACTCTTCTCCCTCCTCTCCTAAGTCTTTTTAAACATCAGCCTCCAAGTATTTGTTTTCCCATTTGAGCCAGCTGGTGATCGGGCTGTATCTCCAATGCTTTGTTAAACATTTCGAGTGCTTTTCCTTCTTGTTCTTTAAAACCGTATGCAACTCCAAGATTATAATAAGCATCTGCATGCTCTGGGTCCAACTGAATACAGCTTAAGAATTTTTCTATTGCCTCATCAATATATTCTCCTTGCGCAAGGCATAATCCTAACTGAAACAATGCTTCGGCATCATCGCTGTTTAACTCAACAGCACGCTGTAAAAAAGGGATAGCAAGCATTGGTTTTTCCATACCAATATGTGTCATGCCCAGCATGAAGTAATTGTCGCTTGATTCAAGACCCTTTGTGAGTGCCTGCTCGAACATTCCTTTAGCAGTCTCAAGGTCCTCTTGCTCAAAATAAACTGTCCCAGCGCTATAATAGGCTGCAGCCATATCTGGATCAATCTCAATCGCCTTCTCGTAAAAGGAAACTGCTCTGCTTAAATCGCCTAATGCTGACAGTACATTACCAAAATTAACGTATGAAACAGCATTTTCAGGATTTTTCTCGATTTCCTCCATAAAAATTTTTGCTGCTTCTTCCCACTTGCCTTCTTGCATATATTTAATTCCTAATTGATTTGTCTCCACTTTAAACACACTCCGTTCTTTCACTAAAAGTATAGCATATTTTGGCCTATTGGAAATCTTCCAATTCACGCACCTTTTCTTTCTTAAAAAAAGAGAAACAGCTGTCATCTCCCGAAGAAGAATCAGCAAGTTTCTCTTTTCATTAGCCTACATATGTTAATTGTTCGTTGTTTCGGTACACTTTGTCAATTGTTCCACCGCCAAGGCATTCTTCCCCTTGATAGAAGACAACTGCTTGTCCTGGCGTAACTGCACGAATTGGTTCATGGAAAGTCACTTTCACTTTAGAATCATCAAGCAGTTCTACTGTCACTTTATTATCTGGTTGACGATAGCGGAATTTAGCCGTGCATTCAAATGTTTTTGGAGTTGAATCATCAGTGACCCAGCTTACATTATCAGCAATAATACTGTCTGAATAAAGCATTTCATGATGGAAGCCTTGACCTACATACAAAACATTTCTTTTAAGATCTTTGCCGATAACGAACCAAGGATCGCCGCTTCCGCCGATGCCTAGGCCGTGTCTTTGCCCAATTGTATAGTACATCAAACCATCATGTTTGCCGACAACCTTGCCGTCGAATGTTTCCATATTGCCTTTTTGAGCAGGTAAATAACCGCTCAAAAACTCCTTGAAGTTCCGTTCGCCGATAAAGCAAATACCTGTGCTGTCCTTTTTAGTTGCAGTCGCTAAATTCGCTTTCGCCGCAAGCTCCCGCACCTTTGATTTTTCCATGCCGCCGATTGGGAACATTACCTTGCTGAGCTGGTCAGTTGTCAATTGGTTAAGGAAATAAGTCTGATCCTTATTTTCGTCCTTTCCTCGCAACATACGGACTTCTCCGTTTTCTCTGACAACTTGCGCATAATGTCCTGTAGCCAAATAATCTGCGCCAAGGCTCATTGCATGTTCCAGGAATGCCTTAAATTTAATTTCTTTATTACACATTACATCTGGATTTGGGGTTCTCCCTGCCTTATATTCATCAAGGAAGTAAGTAAAAACTTTATCCCAATATTGCTTCTCAAAATTGACTGCATAATAGGGAATTCCCAGCTGATTGCAGACACGAATAACATCCTCATAGTCTTCAGTCGCTGTACAGACGCCGAATTCGTCTGTATCATCCCAGTTTTTCATAAATATGCCGATAACATCATAGCCTTGCTCTTTTAGGAGCAGCGCAGCGACAGAGGAATCGACTCCTCCTGACATACCGACAACTACACGTGTATCTTTCGGTGCTTTTTCCATTTCATTCCCCCCTGTATTCCTTATTCCTATCTATTTGGAAGAATACAGTTCAAGTTAGTCAGATTGCTTATTTGCCTGTTAATCTTTGCACTATTTTAGACAGCTCAAGCCCGACTTTTTTGATCTGTTCTTCTGTGTTGTATAACCCGAAGCTAAATCGAATAGAGTTCTTCGTCCGTTCCGAGTTCTCGTTAAACATCGCAACGAGTACGTGGGATGGATCGATAGAGCCTGCTGTACAAGCAGATCCGCTTGATGCAGCAATGCCAGCCAGATCAAGGTTTACAAGCAGCGCCTCTACATTTGTTCCAGGAAAGCTTAAGTTTAAAACATGTGGCAGCATATTTTCAACTAATCCGTTTTGCTCAAACTCAATTTTATGTTCAGTTAATGTTTGAACGAGTATTTTTTTAAAGGAATTATATTTTTGCTTTTTTTCCTCTTTTTCGGAAACAGCGATTTCTGCAGCTAGTTGAAAACCTGCAACTGCCGGAACATTTTCCGTACCAGCTCTGCGTTTTCTTTCCTGTTCGCCACCAAATAAACGCGGAGAAAGCTGAATGCCATTTTCCAAATAAAGGAATCCAATTCCCTTAGGTCCATTGATTTTATGTGAAGAAACGGATAACAAATTGATATGCTGCTTCTTCACATCAATGTCCTCCATACCGTAAGCTTGAACTGCATCTGTATGGAATAGAGCTTGATGATCTTTTAGTATCTCGCCTATCTCTGTGATAGGCTGGATTGTGCCGACTTCGTTGTTTCCATACATAATTGTCACAAGAATAGTATCGTCTCTCAATTCCTTTTTCAATACATCAAGATCAATCACACCAAAGTCATTGACAGGAAGATAGGTAACATCAAACCCTTTTTTCTCCAATTCCTCACATGCATGAAGAACTGCGTGGTGTTCAATTTCTGTCGTGATGATATGCTTCCCTTTATTCTGATAGCTGTCTGCCACTCCAAATATCGCATGATTATCCGCTTCCGTACCGCCGCTTGTAATAATGATTTCCGACTCTTGCGCCCCTATGCTTGCTGCAAGGCTTGCTCTCGCATTATCAATAATTTTCCGAGCCTGTCTTCCGAATGTATGAATGCTTGAAGGGTTTCCATAGGCTTCTTGCATCACTTCATGCATTCTTTCGATAACCTTAGGATGCATCGGTGATGTCGCCGCATGATCCACATATATATGTTCCAACTTCTTCACCTACTGAAATTTTATTATTCTTTTCGCAACTATCTTATAGTAATAGGATAATCACATTCTTTCCAATTATTTGTTCTAATAATTAAATATAGAACATATAGGAATCTGTATCGTCTTCTTCTTTATGATTCGCCAAGTCCTCAATTGTCGTTGAATCAAGCACATCTTTGACTGCGTCACGGATTTTCATCCAAAGAGCTTTTTTAGCAGGCTCCTCATTTTCAATTCCCTCAACAGGACTGATTGGTCCCTCTAAAGTTCGAATGATATCACCAGCCGTAATGTTTTTCGGATCATCACCAAGAACGTAACCACCGTATGCACCTCTAATGCTACGCACAAACCCTGCGTTGCGCAGCGGTGCTACTAGCTGCTCTAAATAATGCTCCGATAAGTCATTTGTCTGTGCAATCGACTTAAGTGAAATAGGGCCTTCACCATGCTTTTTTGCTAATTCCATCATAATTGTTAAGCCGTAACGGCCTTTTGTAGAGATTTTCATATATCAAGCACTCCTATTATTAGCTATTTTTTTGTGACGATGATGAGATTTTTTCACATTAGTAAGCAGTAAATCCGTCCATTTCTGGCATTGCGGGATACTAAAACCAGCTATTTTACCAATGATCACTGCATATGCGACCGTTCCCCAAAATACAGGTCCGCCCATTAGCCAGCCTGAAAACAAAACAGCTGCCTCCATGAAAAATCTAGTTGTAGAAATACGCCAGCCAAGCTTTTGTGATAGTACAAGCATAAGGCTGTCTCTTGGCCCAGCACCTAGTTTCGCTGAGATATAAAAGCCCATGCCATACGCCATTATAATCAGACCAAGCAAAAACATTACTTCTTTTCCAAGTAATGTTGGAGGTGTCTTAATATATGGCATCATTAAAAATAAATCAATAAAAATTCCCACTAACAGCATATTGAGGAAAGCACCGATTTGCGGGATTGACTTCGAAAGGACTGCACTGGCAAAAAGGACAAAAAAGCCGACAATAATCGTCCAGCTTCCAATTGTCAAACCAAGTTGATAATACAAGCCAATGTTCAGTACATCCCACGGAGCAGACCCTAAATCTGCTTCTATTAGCAGAACAATTCCAAATGACATGATAAGCAGGCCGACAATGAATATTATCGTTCGCCATGTAAGCTGTCTCATTTTTAATGTGGCTTCCATACTTTATATCCACCTTCTCATGTTTACATAATCCGCAGCAAATTGAACACTATGCATTATATCACAATCCGTCTAACTGCCGCTTGCTTCTTCCTTTAATACTTCCATTATGAATAATTGATATCCTATCTATTCAATAGGATATCATATTTCCGGCATTTTTTTTGGATTTTAAGTGGCAATGAGGGGAATTTCTTTTGTTAGGATGCAATTTTTGCTTTTTCAAAACAAACAGGCAGCTTTATGAAGAAGCTGCCTTTCTAATCAATTTCTGTCTGCAGTACTGTCATTCAGTCGCATGACAGTCAATGCCATAATTTTAATACCATTAAGCAAACTGTCTAATTCAAATGACATTTTGGGATGATGCAGACCTGGTTTGAGATCTGTACCTAAACCAATCATGGTTGATTTAAGATTCTTTAATTTTTTCGCATAAAAATGAAAGTCTTCGCCACCTGGTGTCACTGGAGGCGGAACTAGCCCTTTTGTGCCCAGCACGTCTTTAATGCTGTCTGACACTGTATCCTCCATGAGGGAATCTTGCTGTGCTGCAGGCATTTCAGACAAGAGCTCTAACTCTACTTTAGCACCATTCGCTTCCCCTGCATGGTAGATGCTTCTCTTTAATTTATCTATAAGCTCACTTATTGCTTCATTGGTTTGTGCACGAACATCAATTCCGAATTCCGCATAATCCGGAATAATATTAAAGCTTTTTCCACCGCCCTGCACAAAGGTCATCTTAGCTGATGCTGGGATAATTGGATTAAGCGGTATAGAGCGAATCGCCGTATTGATAGCGGTAATACTGTCTATGACATTTATCCCTAAGTGATGACGGGCAGCATGTGCCTGCAATCCAAAAATCCGCCCTTTAAATGATGCTGCAGCTCCGTGATAGATAGCAGGAGACGCTTCATTATGCCTCATTTCCTGGATTGGTCGCAGATGAAGCCCAAGTAAATAGTCGACGTCATCTAATACATTTTTATGGATGAAAGAAATGGCACCGCCGCCTGTCTCTTCTGCTGGCTGAAAGAAGCTTTTGATCATCCCCCTTGGTTCTATCCCTAACTCCTTAAGACATTTGAGGGTAAAGAGTACAATCGTCATATGAGCATCATGGCCGCAGGAATGGTTTGCTTTCCACACACCATCGACATTTTGCCACAATGCATCTATATCGGTACGCACACCGATCGTCGGTCCCGTTTTGTTATTTCCCCAATAACCCACCGCCCCAGTTTGGTCAGAAAAAGTCTTATATGGTATATTAAGCAATTCCAGCTGTTTGCATATAAAAGCTGTCGTATTATGTTCCTCCCAGCTTATCTCTGCATGCTCATGCAAATAATGATACATCTCTTTTATTTCTGCTTCTTTCCTATTAACCCAATCTATTACTCTATCTTTCACCGTTTGTCCTCCGCTCCCTGTTCTCCGAATGTTCTGTTTTTTCAACTTAAAGCTTAGGACACAATCTAGCCATGCCAAAGATTGTGTCACCTATTTTAGCTGATTATATCATTTGTAAATGTCTTTTTTCCTATTAAGTATTTTTCAATCACTTGCTCGTTAAGCTCATAACCGATGCCTGCCTTTGTCGGGACCTCTATTTTTCCTGGGACAGACATAGTAACCTCAGGCTGAATAATGTCTTCCTTCCAATAACGATTGGAAGCAGACGTGTCCCCTGCAATTGTAAAGTTCGCAAGTGAGGTGACTGCAATATTATGAGCCCTGCCGACGCCAGCCTCAAGCATCCCCCCGCACCAGACAGGAACATTGTATTTTTTACATAAATCATGAATTTTTTTTGCTTCTGATAATCCGCCGACACGGCCAATTTTTAAGTTGATAACTCTGCAGCTGCCTAACTCGATTGCTTTGCGGGCATCTTCTGCGGAATTGATGCTTTCATCGAGGCAAACCGGTGTGTCTAACTGCTTCTGCAGAACTGCATGGTCAATCATGTCATCATATGCTAAAGGCTGTTCAATCATCATCAGCTTAAATTGATCAAATTTTTTTAAATGTTCAAGGTCATGAAGAGAATATGCTGAATTGGCATCAGCCATGAGGGGGATGCCAAACCCGAACTTTTCCCTGATTTTAGCCAATGGTTCCAAATCATATCCTGGCTTAATTTTTATTTTCATTTTTTTATAACCATCAGCAAGGTATCCTTCTATTTTCATAAAAAGATCGTCTATTGTTTTTTCCATTCCGATGCTTACTCCAACATCAATACTCTTTCTAGTCCCGCCAAGAGCCTGTGCAAGGGACACTCCTTTTTTCTTGCTGTAAAGATCCCAAACAGCCCCTTCCAATGCTGCTTTTGCCATATTGTTTCTTCTGATTGGCGCGAATATAGCAGAAACATCATCTGGATGATTGATACTGCTGTTAAATAAAAGGGGAATCAAAAATTCCTCTATTATATGCACGGAAGTGCCGGTAGTTTCTTCACTGTAGCCTGGATTGGGCATAGCAACGGACTCTCCGTATCCTATATGTTCGCCACTGAACATTTTAATTATTAGGAAGTCCTTTTCAGTCAATCTCCCGATACTTGTCACAAATGGATGCAGCAACGGCATCTTTAAATGAAGAAGTTCCAACTTTTCAATATTCAAAACTGCTACACTTCCCTTGGTTATTAATTATAAAGTGCCTTGATTGAAAAAAGACAGGGTATCACACCGACTATCTTTTCTCATTGTTTTCTCTCGCTTTCTGTCCTGAATCCTGCAAGCCGTTCATAAATAGCCTTAAGCTTTTTCTCTTCTCCTGCTTCAGTCGGCTTATAATACTTTGTTCCTTTAAGCTTCTCTGGCAAATACTCTTGATTGACCCAGCCGCCAAATGTGCCGATTGGATAATCATGAGGATAAACATATCCTACGTGGCCGAGCACCTTGCTTCCTGCATAATGACCGTCACGAAGATGCATCGGAATATCACCGACATGGCCGCTCCTTACATCCGCTATTGCCTCATCAAGCGCCTTGTATGCTGCATTTGATTTAGAAGACAAACACATTTCCACAACGGCAACTGATAAAGGAATTCTTGCTTCTGGCAGACCGAGTCGCTCACTCGCAGTGACGGCAGCAAGCACATTGTTGCCTACAGATGTTTTTGCAAGACCGATATCTTCATAGGCGATAACAAGCAGTCTCCTGTTTACGGCAACAAGATCGCCTGTTTCTAGGAGATGGGCAAGATAATACAGGGCCGCGTCAACATCGCTCCCGCGAATACTTTTTTGCAGGCTCGAAAGCAGGTTATAAAAATGGGAGCCTTTCTTATCGCCATATACTCCGACCTTTTCAATCATTTGTGCGACAGTTTCGTCGGTTATTACAAACATGTCCCCTTCTTTGTCAGAGGAATAGACAATTGACTCTAAAAGAGTTAAGGATTTCCTTGCATCCCCATTTGTTCCCTGGGCGATTTTAGTTATTTGTTCATCGCTTATCTTAATCGACAGGCTGCCAAGACCCCGTTCTTCTTTAATAGCTCTAGTGAGCAGCTCCTCTATATCGACATCGGTCAATCTTTTAAGCTGTTTAATTTGTCCGCAGCGGCTCCTGATGGCTGGGTTCACATCATGATAAGGATTTTCAGTCGTCGCACCGATTAAAACGATGTCGCCTCTTTCCACATGGGGAAGCAAATAATCCTGCTGTGCTTTATTGAAGCGATGAATTTCATCAAGAAATAACAGCACCTTCCCTGTCAACCTCGCTTCATCGACGACTGCCTCTACATCCTTTTTGCCTGCTGTAGTCGCATTCAAGGCAACGAACGGCAAATTCGTTGTTCCGGCAATAGCAAAGGCAATGGAAGTCTTTCCAATGCCTGGCTCCCCATATAAAAGCATAGATGGGACATGGCCGTTTTTTATCATTTTATATAAGCCTGTTTGTTTTCCGATAATATCTTTTTGCCCGACTACTTCATCAATGGTAGTCGGCCGCATTCGATATGCTAGTGGTTCTCCATTCACTGTTATTTACACCTCTCACTTGCACTTCTTTAGAAACTATTATATCGCAACTTACCAAAGAAACGAAAAGTTTAGACAGAACAGTAAAAAGCGGAATGGTTAAACCATTCCGCAAAAATTTAACTATGCAGCAACATCTCTTTTCTTAAATACGAAGAAAGCAAGGAGATGAAAAATTATGAAATAGACACATAGCATTACAATCGAAAATGTTAAAGTCATGCCTTTCATTAATGGCGCACCATCTAAATACTGAGTCAAATCTGTATTTGCGAACAATATATACTTTGCCCATTCAAACTTCGTTGATAGCATATAAGTTACCGAGCCGCCCATAAACATTAGGAATATGGAGATTCCAACAGCAAGAGAGCTATTGCGGAATACACTGGAAATCATAAACGCCATAGTCGTAATCATCAACAAATTTATCGAGTTCAGTCCGTATGTTATTAAGAGATGAATGAGCATACTTTGCTCTGTCACAGTTCCGTCATGATAGTTTAAATATGGATTGCTGCTATCAGGAAAGCCGAACAAGATTGCTCCCAGCAACAAGGCAAAACCAAACAAGATTAAAATTAAAAATACTCCAAACAGTAATACAGAAATATACTTAGACAACAGGATTTTTGCTCTCCCAATTGGACGAATCAGCAGCAGTTTCACTGTTCCCCAAGTAAACTCGTTTGCGACTATTCCTGCAGCAATGATAATCGTAAACAAGCCGGCAAAGGAGATAAGTTCTGAACTATCTGATACAAAATCCCATGCTGAGTAATCCACATTAGTAGAGATATCATGCTCTAACCGATATTCATTGATAGCAATCTGTGTTCTCATATATTCAATCGAATCAGGGGAAACTGTCCCTTCATCAAGCTGTTTTTGAAAATCTTTATTTTCCATTTCCAAACCTTGTCGCCAATTTTCATTGTCAGGAACGGATAAGCCGTTTTCCTGATATTTCGTAATTGCAGCTATAGCAATGACGCTCAGTAACAATAGAACAACCATTATGTGGGTGGCTGTACGCTTCCAAGTTTTCATCCATTCATTTTGAAGCAGCTGCAGCATTATGATTCCCCCTTTTCATTCGTCACTTCTAAGAATCTGTCTTCTAATGTCTTGGAAACTTCCCTAATACCATATATAGAAAATTCCTTACTCACGAGTAATTTTACTAGTTCAGGAATCTGCTCTTTCTTCACGGGAATTTCTAAGCCTGTTGCGCTTTTTGACACCTTTAAGCCCGGCATATACTCACTTACTGCACTTAGAGCTTCATCTATACGGTCCAGTTCCACTTCATACAGCTTTTCTGTGTTGCTGACAAAATCCTTTACCAATTGGACATCCACAAGTTTTCCCTGTTGAATAATGCCAATGCGGTCACACATCATTTCCATTTCTGACAACAGATGGCTGGAAACTATAACGGCCATCCCCCTGTCTCTAGCCAGCATTCTTAAATGGTCACGAATTTCTCTTATTCCTGCTGGATCAAGGCCGTTTGTAGGCTCATCCAAGATAAGAACTTTAGGATCATGCAATAAGCATTGAGCAAGCCCAAGCCTCTGTCTCATACCAAGAGAATAAGTTTTCACCTTGTCTTGTATTCTGTCTGTCAATCCGACAAGCTCTACCACTTCTTTTATCTTTGCCTTTGATACTCCTTTTGTCATCCGAGCATAATGGACTAAATTATCGTAACCAGATAGAAATTTATACATTTCTGGGTTTTCTACAATTGCACCAACATGCTGCACAGCTTTTTCGAATTCCTTTTTAATACTACTTCCGCATATATAGATATCCCCGTCAGACATGTTTATCAGGCCGACAATCATCCGAATAGTCGTTGTTTTCCCAGCACCATTAGGGCCAAGAAAGCCGAACACTTCCCCTTCTTCTACATTAAAGCTTAAACTGTCAATGATTTTCCTGCCTTTAATCATTTTTGAAACATTTTTCAGTTCAACAACGCTTGCCATTCTCTTCTCCCCTTCCTATGAGTGCTTGATATTTTTTTTCATATACTCAACAACAGACAGCCCCTGCTCTTCTTTCAGTTGATCCACATGGAAGTGTGCTATCATACCGCCTTTATTAATTACAACCACATCATCTAAAATTGGCTCTATTTCAGCTATTTCATGTGTGGCGATAATAACCGTTTGTTTTTCAAAATCAATATAGTGAAGCAATCCCTTTACGATGGATTCTCTCACCATCGGGTCCAGCCCTGAAAATGGCTCATCAAGCAACAGAACAGGAACCTTCCTGCTTAAGGAGATGACAAGTTTCAATCTTCCTCTGTTTCCCTTTGACAATTCCTTTATTTTCTTTGCCTTGTCGAGCTCCATGAAACGCAGAAGTTCTTCTGCTGTCTCGAGGCTTAAATCCTCAAACTGGGATGCTGAATAGCTAATCATGTCAGCAACGGTAAAACCCTCATAGAACATATCTAACTCCGTCAAATACGATACATCTTCAGCAATTTTCCGATTGGCTTTTTTTCCATTTACCGTAACAGTTCCCGAGGTAGGCTGAACGAGTCCTGCAATCATTTTTAGCGTAGTCGATTTTCCGCTCCCGTTAGCGCCGACTAAGCCGTAAATTTTTCCTTGCTGGAAGGTGAAATCCACTTCATCTAACGCTGTGTCTTTCCCATACTTTTTTGTGACACGCTCAAATATTATCAAGTTTCTGCCTCCTTCCCTTTGTTTAAATGCTGTTTAAGTTCTGCCATCATTTCCTCTTCTGATATTCCGAGTTCCTTCATACTTTCAACAAACCTGTCGACAAGTTCGAGCTGCAATTTTTTCTTCACTTCCTCTAGCACTTCCTTCTTTTCGGTGACGAATGTTCCTTGCCCTCTTCTCGTTTCCACGATATTCATCCTCTCCAATTCACTATAGGTTCTTTGGATCGTATTTGGGTTCACTCCTGAGTCAATGGCCATTTCCCGAACAGAAGGAAGCTTTTGGCCTTCCTTTAAGTCCTGTCTTGCAATCTGTCGGATTATCCGGTCGACAATTTGCATATAAATCGGACCCGATTGTTTGTAGTCATCTGCCATTTCGGATTACACCTCCACTTTCTTATCTAACAACCAGGAAGAAAGCCAAAAAAGCAGAAGTGCTGTCACACAATATCCGGCTAGGACAAACACTGAAATGTCGGCCGTTTCAAAGCTAGCTTGAAGGGAATTCGACCCTGTTTCCATCTGAAATGCTCTATTTAAATTAATCATTCCTATTTCTTTTAAATCTTTAATAAATGCAATTTTCCCGATCCATCCTTTCAGCAATTCCCAGCCCCACCAAATAGCAATCAGTACAAACCAGCGGAATTTCTTCAACCATAGAATACCTGCCAGACTATGGAAGACAGTCCAATAGAAGATAACCCAAATGCTTAAGTAAAAGGAAATCCACCAGATTGCCACAGCAATCATTACAATATCAACTGCCGAAAACATTTCTTGGAATTCGGCTAAAACTGTGATGCTAAGAATTGTAATAATAGTTATTAAAACAGTTGAGCACAACGATAATAATGAACTAGCCACAAGCTTTGACAGCAATAATTGCACACTGCTTGACGGATTATGAAGCCATAGTTGTGTTTTGCCTTCTAAATTAAGTGATGTCAGCACAGATCCAGGCAAATAAATTACATGAGCAATAATTAACGCAAATGAAATAGTACCTACAAGCATGCTAGTGCTGTAATAGCCTGAAAGGACCCATCCTGCTGTATATGCTATTACTATAAAAATTAAGATCGAATAAAAATAGCCGGTTGTTATTTTTAAATCCTTTCTTAACAAGCCTTTAAATGCTTTCATAATTGTCCCCCAAAAAGAATTGTATTAGTGTACTAACCAAATAGTACACTAATACAATTCTACCTGCAATAGGTATTTGTAAGTTTAAACCAGGTAATTTTACTCTAAAAAAAAGATTCCAGGCAGATAGCCTGGAATCTTTTGTCTATTAGTCATTTACACGCTTAATCTTAATGTCACCCAATAATTCTTTCACTACATAACTTGCCATAATTAAACCGGCCACAGATGGAACAAATGCATTGGAAGAAGGCGGCATTTTCGCTTTACGAATCGGTGCATCTTCTTTACCAACCACTTTGCGGACATCTTCTCTGATAACAATCGGGCTCTCATCCGAAAAGACTACTTTTATTCCTTTGCGGATTCCTTCTTTTCGCAAGCGCAGACGAATAACTTTAGCAATCGGATCTGTATGTGTCTTGCTGATATCAGCAATTTGGAAACGAGTTGGATCCATTTTATTGGCTGCACCCATGCTTGAAATGATTGGAATATTCCTATTTAAGCATTCCTTCATTAAGTGAATTTTATAAGAGATAGTATCAGATGCATCAACCACATAGTCTAAACCGTATGCAAAGATCTCTTCATAAGTTTCTTCTGTATAAAACATTTTCAGTGCGATTACTTCACATTCTGGATTAATATCGGCAATGCGTTCTTTCATGATGTCTACTTTAGGGCGGCCGACAGTTGACAATAATGCGATTACTTGGCGATTGACATTGGTAATATCAACATCATCCTTATCAATTAAGATTAATTTGCCAACACCAGAACGAGCCAGTGCTTCAGCAGAAAAGGAACCGACTCCGCCTATTCCCAACACTGCCACTGTGCTGTTCTTCAGCTTTTCTAAACCATCAATACCAATCGCTAATTCATTCCTTGAAAATTGGTGCAACATCTATTTCTTCAACTCCATTATTAAATTTACGTCAACAGGAATTATACTTATGTTTTCTAGTGATATACTCTTAAACCCTTTTGTACTATAACATAAATTGTTGCCAGGTTCTAGCCTTTGCTATAGTAACGTTAACAGGAAAAAAGGCTGTCAATTAGGACAGCCTTTTTATATTAGTCATTTTTTTTCGGTGTTTTAAGTATAAGATGCAAATCATCAAGCTGGCTTTGGGAAACTTCGCCCGGAGCATCTGTCAACAGACAGCTTGCGCTTGCTGTTTTCGGGAATGCGATAGTGTCACGAAGATTCGTACTGCCGGACAGAAGCATAATCAGTCTGTCTAAGCCGATTGCAATTCCGCCATGCGGAGGTGTTCCGTATTCAAATGCTTCCAGAAGGAAACCAAATTGTTCATACGATTCCTCCTGAGAGAAGCCAAGCAAACTGAACATTTTTTCTTGTATATTTTTTTCAAAAATACGAAGTGAGCCTCCACCAAGCTCGTATCCGTTCAAGACAATATCATAAGCTTGCGCTTTAACAGCCTTCGGATTGGAATCAAGCAGTTCAATATCCTCTCTTTGTGGCATGGTGAACGGATGGTGAGCTGCATAGAAGCGATTTTCTTCTTCATCAAACTCAAATAACGGCCAGTCTGTCACCCATAGGAAATTGAATTTTTCTGGGTCTATCAAGTTCAACTCTTTTGCTAATTTAAGGCGAAGTGCTCCTAATGAGTCAGCAACAACACTTGCTTTATCAGCTACAAACAGCAGCAAATCACCTGGTTCAATAGCAAGTGCTGCTTCAAACGCTTTTTGCTCTTCTTCTGAAATGAATTTTGCTATCGGACCTTTCAGACCGTCTTCTTCTGCCTTTAACCAAGCTAAGCCTTTCGCTCCATATACTTTCACGAACTCTGTCAAAGCATCAATGTCTTTACGAGAATATTTGTCATTAGCTTGCTTAACATTAATTGCTTTTACCTGACCGCCTGATTCAACTGCAGCTGCAAATACTTTAAAGCTGGAGTTCTTAACGATTTCAGAAAGATTAGTAAGCTCCATTTCAAATCTTGTGTCAGGCTTATCGGATCCGTATCTTGCCATTGCTTCATCATAAGGCATTCTTTGGAATGGTGCAGGAATATCGATTCCTTTCACTTCACGCATAATTTTCACCATCATGCTTTCCATCATTTTCATGATGTCTTCCTGACTTAAGAAGCTAGTTTCAATGTCAAGCTGTGTAAATTCAGGTTGACGATCTGCACGCAAGTCTTCATCACGGAAGCAGCGGGCAATCTGGTAGTAGCGCTCAACTCCGCCTACCATCAAAAGCTGTTTGAAAAGCTGCGGAGACTGAGGCAATGCATAAAACTCATTTGGATGAACACGGCTTGGGACAAGATAATCCCTTGCTCCTTCTGGTGTGCTTTTTGTAAGGATTGGTGTTTCAATATCCAAGAAGCCTTCACCGTCTAAATAGTCTCTCATGATCTTTGTCACTTGATGGCGCATTTTCAATGTTTCAAACATAACTGGTCTTCTGAAATCCAAGTAGCGGTATTTCAAGCGAACATCTTCAGCTACATCTGTTTTATCAGAAATAGAAAACGGCGGTGTTTTTGCTTCATTAAGAATGATAATTTCGTCTGCAACAATTTCGATTTTCCCTGTTTGCAGGTTATCATTGATTGTTCCTTCCTGCCTTGCTACTACAGTTCCTTTAATATCCAGCACAAATTCATTTCGTACTTTTTCTGCAATTTCAATAGCTTCTTTATTTATTTCCGGATTAAACACAACTTGAACGATGCCTGTGCGGTCGCGCAAATCTATGAAAATAAGTCCTCCTAAATCACGGCGTTTCTGAACCCATCCCTTTAAGCTGACTTTCTCGCCAATAGCCTTCTCTGTTACTTCACCACAAAAATACGTTCTTCCAAACATATTCCATCCTCCTTCAAATCCCTGATATATTCTTAATAGCTTTGAAAATCTTTTAATGCTGCCCCTAAATCTTCAAGCTTCACTTGTTTTTGTTCACCAGTTTCCTGACTCTTTACATTAATTTTATTTTCCTTCAATTCATCCTCGCCTAGTATAGCGACAAATTTTGCTTGAAGGCGGTCTGCTGCTTTAAATTGGGCTTTCACTTTCCTGTCCATGTAATCTCTTTCTGCAGACAAGCCGGCTTTGCGCAATTCATTTAAAAGTCCAACAGTATAATCCTT
>Ga0209463_1000170_pt1 | contig 61199 bp, 50 predicted proteins | sample AgamicMgSfrz_FD_187169 | JGI IMG/M metagenome (GOLD analysis project Ga0209463, IMG submission 187169) | Agave microbial communities from Guanajuato, Mexico - Mg.Sf.rz (SPAdes) (version 2) | ecosystem: Host-associated > Plants > Phyllosphere > Phylloplane/Leaf | place: Guanajuato, Mexico...
CTGCTTCTTTCACCCATGTGATTACATCTTTATCAACAGGGGTTCGTCCGCCATGTGTGTGTACTCTCCATGTTCCTAATTTCTGGTCATACTTTGCGTCAATGGCAACTACGATACATTGGGAGCCGAAGAAATTCGCCCCTTCTGCAATAAGCTTTGGATTAGTAACAGCTGCTGTGTTCAGTGAAACCTTGTCGGCTCCTGCGCGGAGAATTCTTTTCATATCATCAAGTGAGTTTATTCCTCCGCCGACAGTGAATGGAATAGCCAGCTCTGAAGCGACTTCCTTAACCACTTCAACCATCGTCTTGCGGCCTTCATGTGATGCTGAGATATCGAGAAACACCAACTCGTCTGCACCTTGTTCATCATAAAATCGAGCAAGCTCAACTGGATCGCCGGCATCTCTCAATTGCACGAATTGCACACCCTTTACGACACGTCCGTCCTTTACATCCAGACAAGGAATGATTCTTTTCGTCAACATTATCTTTCCACCTCATTAAGCGCATCTTGTAAAGTAAAGCGCCCCTCGTATAATGCCTTGCCGATTATTGCTCCAGCGACACCCTCTTTAGAGAATTGCTTTAAGGCAATAAGATCCTCTAGGCTGCTGACTCCCCCAGAAGCAATTACTTCTTTCTTAGTCACAGCAGCCAATTCTTTGACAGCTGCCAAATTCGGACCGCTAAGCATCCCGTCTGTGGCAATATCCGTAAATATGAAGGTTTCTGCCCCTGCTTCTGCGAACCTTTTCCCTAAATCAACTGCTCTTGTTTCTGATGTTTCAATCCAGCCATGTGTGGCCACAAAGCCATTTTTCGCATCAATACCAAGTGCAATAGCATTACCATATTTTTTCACCATCTCTATAGCGAATTCAGGATTGGAGATGGCTATGCTTCCAATAATGACACGTGTAACATTGTTCTCCAAATAATGGACTATGTCCTCTTCTGTCCGAATCCCTCCTCCAATTTGTACAGATACACCAAGTTTGTTTGCTGCTTCCATTACAAAGGAATCATTGACTCTTTTGCCGTCTTTTGCTCCATCCAAATCGACCATATGTATCCATCTTGCCCCTTGATCCGCAAAGCTTTTGGCCATATCAAAAGGCGAATCGCCGTAAACAGTTTCCTTATCATAATCTCCTTGAAGGAGACGGACACACTTGCCGCCTCTCATATCAATGGCAGGGTATAAGGTAAAGCTCATGTTGTTCATCCTTTCTTTATAAGCTTCGTAAAGCCGCTCAATAACTCCATCCCTAGCTTGCTGCTCTTTTCAGGATGGAACTGCATACCATAGACATTGCCTTTTCCGACAACTGCTGGAACTTCCTTGTCATAATCACTGCTGGCGATGATGATATCATCATCTGTTTCTGCATAGTAGGAATGAACAAAATAAACATAATCATCCTGCAGACCTGCTGTAGCATCTGAATTCTTCTTGAATTGGAGACGATTCCAGCCCATATGAGGAACTTTATATTTCTCACCATCTGCAGTTTCCCCCGGAAAACGAACGATTTTTCCAGGCAATAGGTGCAGACCTTCTGCATGACCATGTTCCTCACTTTCTTCAAAAAGCAGCTGCATGCCAAGGCAGATGCCAAGCAGTGGTTTATTGCTGTTTACATACTCGCGAATCATGTCAGACAGGCCTGTTTCGTTCAGCTTTGCCATCGCATCCTTAAATGCACCGACACCAGGAAGGATTAATGCATCTGCTTCCATTAACTTTTCTTTATCCTCAGAAATAAAGTAAGGGATATCCAATCTCTCTAGTGCCTTGCTCACACTAAATAAGTTGCCCATGCCATAATCAATGATTCCAAGCATTTACAGCATTCCTTTCGTAGATGGAATTCCTTTTACTCTAGGATCTATTGTAGTGGCTTCATCAAGCGCCCTTGCCAATGCCTTAAAAATCGCTTCAATCATATGGTGCGTATTTTTGCCATAGTGCAGGATGACATGCAGGTTTATTCGCGCTTCTAAAGCGAATTTCCACAAAAATTCATGGACAAGTTCTGTATCAAATGTACCAACCTTGTTACTTGGGAATTCAGCCCGAAACTCAAGATGCGGACGATTGCTTAAATCAACAACTACTTGAGCCAATGTCTCATCCATCGGTACAAAGCTGTTACCGTAGCGTTTAATACCCGTCTTGTCGCCAAGTGCTTCCTTTAGCGCTAACCCAAGACATATACCGATATCCTCTGTCGTGTGATGATCGTCCACCTCGATATCCCCATTAGCCTGAACGGTCAAGTTAAATTGGCCATGCTTCGTAAAAAGATCGAGCATATGGTTCATAAAAGGTACGCCTGAATCAATCTCAGAAATGCCCTCACCATCAATATTGTAGGACAATTGGATATTTGTTTCTCCTGTTTTCCTGCTTATCGCTGCTGTTCTTCCCATTTTTAACCCTCCTGTAAAAATGCTACCTGTTTTTATATCTTGCTTCGATTGCTCTGGCATGTGCTTCTAAGCCTTCAAGTCGGGCAAAGGCTGCAATTTTATGTCCATTTTGTTCAAATGCTTTCTCACTGTATGAAATGATGCTGGACTTTTTTTGGAAGTCATCGACATTCAAGGGACTCGAGAATCTAGCTGTTCCATTTGTCGGCAGTACATGGTTAGTACCCGCAAAATAATCTCCGACCGGCTCTGAACTGTAACGGCCGATAAAAATCGCGCCAGCATGCTTGATTCTGCCAAGCAATTCAAATGAATTGTCTGTGATAATTTCTAAATGCTCAGGTGCTATGGCATTTATAGATTCAATAGCTTGATCCATTGTTTCTGTTAAGACAATCAGACCATAATCATTAATAGACTTCTCAGCAATGGCTTTTCGCGGCAATTCGCTTAGCTGCTTTTCTACCTCAGCTGCTACTTGTTCAGCAAGCTCGCGAGAAGTTGTTACTAAAACAGCAGATGCCCTTGCATCATGCTCTGCCTGTGATAATAAGTCTGCAGCTACTTCATTTGCGTTTGCTGTTTCATCTGCAAGGACAGCAATTTCACTCGGTCCTGCAATCATATCAATATCGACATCACCGTATACTTCCCTTTTAGCCAATGCGACGAAAATATTGCCAGGCCCAACAATCTTGTCGACGCTGCTTATTGTTTCTGTTCCATACGCAAGAGCAGCAACTGCTTGTGCTCCGCCAGCCTTATAAATCTCTTTCACCCCAGCAATATGCGCTGCTACTAAAACCGCACTTGGCAGCTTGCCGTCTGCATTCGGAGGTGACACCATCACAATTCTATCGACTCCAGCAACTTGTGCTGGAACAACATTCATTAACACAGAGGAAGGGTATGCTGCTGTTCCGCCGGGAACGTAAACACCTACGGAATCCAATGATGTTATTTTCTGCCCTAGTATAGTCCCGTCTTCTTTCGTAGTCATCCAAGATGTTTTAAGCTGGTTTTGATGGTATGCACGAATATTTTCTGCTGCCTCTTTGATAATCGCGACCATGCTCTTTTCTACATCTTTATAAGCAGCTTCTATTTCTTCAGCGCTGACTTGGAGATTTGAAATATCAGCACTGTCGAATTTCAACGTATATTCTTTCAGCGCGTTATCCCCTTCGCTCTTCACTTTAGCTATTATGTCTTTTACTATCTTTCGCTGTTCCTCTGTACCTGCATCTACAGATCGTTTCAGGCTGGAACTTTCTACACCATTTACTATTTTCATTTTCGGGTCTCCCCTCCAAAAAATACTATTTTTGAGCTGCTGCTTTCACTATACTGCTGACACGATCAACCAATTCGCTTATTCGCTTATCCTTCATCCGGTAGCTTGCAGGATTGACGATAAGTCGGGATGTAATATCAACAATTTTCTCGTACTCGACAAGCCCATTTTCCACAAGTGTTTTTCCTGTGGATACGATATCAACAATTCGGTCTGACAAGCCAATTATTGGGGCAAGCTCAATGGAACCGTTCAGTTTAATAATTTCTACTTGTGAACCTTGTTCACGAAAGTATGCTGCTGCAACATTTGGATATTTTGTTGCAATTCTTGGTGCAATTTCATTTAATGCTGTATTTGGCAACCCTGCCACTGCTAAGTAGCAGGCACTTATCTGCAAGTCTAAAAGCTCATAGACATCTCTTTCTTCTTCCAGCATAACATCCTTGCCTGCGATGCCTAAGTCAGCCACGCCATGCTCTACGTATGTAGGAACATCCATTGGTTTCGCTAAGATAAACCGAAAGCTTTCTTCTTCTACGTCAATAATCAGCTTCCTGGAGTCGTCAAATTCCTGAGGGAGCTGAAAGCCTGCTTCCCTCAACAGGTTTGCTGCTTCTTCAAAAATCCTGCCCTTAGGCATGGCAATTGTTAAAACATCCTTCATTTGACAACCTCCGTTCCTGCTTTCCCGACAAGCAAAGTAATTTCATCGTACTGGTTTGTACAGGCATCAACGTTGCCGACACCATTTATATCCTGTGTGATTACTTTGAGCCCGTCCGCTCTTTTCTGCTTTGCTAGTTCAAAAGCTTCTTTTCTTCTGTCCGCACTGAATAGAATGCAGTGAATATCACTTTTGTTTACAAGGCTTCCTAATGCCTCGAGAAGGTGATCCATGCGAATTGCAAACCCGGTTGCGCCAGTGTTTTTCCCGAACTTAGCAAGCAGAAGATCATATCTGCCTCCGCTCCCGATTGGAAACCCGACTCCTTCTGCATATGCCTCATAAAGTATTCCAGTGTAGTAGCTCATATGGCTGACAAGCGTTAAATCAAACTTCACTTTATTCTCAACTCTGTAGTCTACAAGAATTTCCCATAGTTGCTTTAAATCATCAATCGCTTGGCTACCGCTGCCATTTTCGATTAAGTTATATGCAAGTGGGATAATCTCCTCTCCGCCTCTCAGCTTCAGAAAGTCACTCAGTCTTTGTTTATCAATACTGGATAAGGACAGACTGTCTACATGCTGACGATATCCAACATAATTCTTTTCATACAAGTATTTAGTCAATGCATCCGCTCTTTCCTTCGTCCCTAGAATTTGTTCGAAGAATGCTTGGACAAAGCCAATATGTCCGACAGATAGCTGATAGTTTTCCACCCCAGCCTTCTTTAGAGAAGATATCATAAGGGCTATTCCCTCACCGTCTGCACTTACTGTCTTGTCACCGATATACTCGACGCCTATTTGTTCAAATTCTGCAGGCCTACCTCCCTCTCTTTGCTGTGCACGGAAAACCGAAGCATTGTAGGCGAGGCGCAGAGGCAAGTCTTCACTCAGAAGCTTTGAAGCAGCAACTCTTGCGATCGGTGCTGTCATGTCAGGACGAAGCACTAATGTATGTCCTTGCTGGTCCAATAGCTTGAAAAGCTGCTGATCTAAAATTGCTGAAGCTGCACCAACAGTTTCGTAGTATTCCAATGTGGGTGTTTCAATAAATTGATAGCCCCATTGTTTAATCTCTTTATCCAGTTTTTGCTTCACACTATATTTCGTTTCATAAATCTCAGGTAAGCTGTCTCTCATGCCTAACGGCTTTTCAAACATAAATAAGCTGCTCATTATATACACCTCATGAAGAAGAATATTCTGAATGCTTTAGTTCGCTAATATGCTAACAAATTAAAGGTTATTTGTAGTTTACTCTTCCATTGCGTTTAGGTCAAGTAAAAACCATGGTTTTTATTGACTTTTCAGATTATAAAAAAAGCAACTCTAGCACATGATTCTTTTTCAAAGCCACACGACTATTAGTCCGTATCTTTGAAATAAGACTCATCATTAGAGTCGCCTGTATTTATTCTTCTACTATATAACTAGGGCTGTTCTGCTTCCGTATTTCCATCTCTTCTGCTGTATAGATTATTTGCATCGGATTACCGCCGACGAAGCTGCCAGCCGGAACGTCTTTATGAACAAGTGTGCCTGCTGATACGATAGCTTTATCACCGATCTCCACGCCGGGGAGAATAGTTGTATTCGCACCTATCATCACTTCATCACCGATCACAACTTCTCCAAGCCGGTACTCCTCAATTAAATATTCATGTGCTAAAATCGTGGTGTTATAGCCGATGACCGTATTTTTTCCTACTTTTATCTTTTCCGGGAACATGATATCCAACATTACCATCAGGGCAAAGGATGTTTCTTTGCCGACTGTCATTTTCAATAATTTTCGATACATCCAATTTTTGATTTTTAAAAACGGGGTATATCTAGCCAGCTGGATAACGATGAAATTTTTTATTACCTTCAGAAAAGGGACTGTCTTATAGACATGCCATAAAGAGTTAGGCCCGCTCACCGGATAACGTGTTGTTCTTCTCATTCTACTTCCACTTCAAGGATAGAAAGCAAATCCCTCATATTATCTAAAAGATAATCAGGCTGCAATGATGCCAAAAACTCTCTTCCTTTCAATGTCCATGCCACACCTGCCGTTTTAGTCCCAGCATTTTTCCCTGCCAAAATATCATGGGAATTGTCGCCTACCATAATTGCTTCCTCTGGTGTGGAACCCAATTTCTCCAGTGCCATTAAGACAGGTTCCGGATCAGGTTTTGCCCTCGTTACATGATCGAGAGCAACAATCACATCGAAAAACTCATCCAGCTTCGTCAACCTCAGTCCCATATCGACTACATCGGATAGTTTTGTGGTCACAATTGCGATCTTATAGCCTCTTTCCTTTAAAAGCTTTATCGTATCGTAAACACCTTCAAAGATTGTCACGATCTTATCATGGTTCGCTAAATTGTACGCCCTGTACTTAGCTGTCATTTCCTCTGCTCTCTGTGCATCAATACTTCCGAACGTCTCCATTAAGGAAGGTCCCATAAATGGAATAACATCCTCACGCATATATTTGCCAGGATAGTAGAACTCCAATGTATGCAAGAAAGAGGATATAATTAGTTCATTTGTATCGATAAGTGTTCCATCTAAATCAAACAGCAGTGTATTAATTTTTCCGTTCATCTTATCTTCCCTTTCTGGCTACTAATTACTATTCTCCAAATAGCGCTCGCTTGCCAATCCTGATTTTCTTCTGTAAACAATAACAAGTGCCGACAGCACAATTAGCGCTATTGAAATCAGCTGTGCCATTCTCAAATCGCCAACCATCAAGCTGTCTGTTCTCATACCTTCAATAAAGAAGCGGCCGATTGAATACCAGATGATATAACTTAAGAAAATCTCGCCTCTTCGCAAATTGACTTTTCTTAATGCGATTAAAATGATAAATCCAATGATATTCCATAAGGATTCGTATAGGAATGTCGGGTGGTAATAAGTACCATTAATATACATTTGATCAATGATGAATTGAGGTAAATGAAGTCCTTCCAAAAACGCTCGGCTGACTTCCCTTCCATGAGCTTCCTGGTTCATGAAATTGCCCCAGCGGCCGATCGCTTGACCTAAAATAATGCTCGGTGCTGCAATATCCGCCATTTTCCAGAAGGAAATGCCCCTTTTCTTCGTAAATATGTATGTTGTAATAACTGCTCCAATCAAGGCACCGTGAATGGCAATACCACCATTCCAAATTTTCGGTATATCACCTAAATGGTTACTATAATAATCCCATTCAAAAATAACATAATATATGCGTGCCGAAATGATAGAAATCGGAATCGCCCAAAGCATTAAATCTGGGAAATCATCCTTCCCAAGCCCTCTTCTGCTTCCTTCGCGAATGGCCAAAATCAAAGCCAGGACGAGTCCAGTCCCGATAATGACACCATACCACCGGACATCGAGCCCTCCTATTGAAAATGCAATAGGATCAATTGGCTGTATATTCTCCACTATTAAATCCTCACCTTTCCCCTGTGAATTTTCTCTCTATTAGATTATCATTCGTTTTCGTGAGATATGACGTTTGCAAGCTTGTTCGTAAATTGCTGTGCAGCATTAACACCCATTCGTTTCAGACGGAAATTCATTGCTGCAACCTCAATGATAACTGCCAAGTTTCGTCCTGGACGTACTGGAATTGTCAGTTTTGTCACATCTGTATCAATGATTTTCATCTTCTCTTCATCCAAGCCTAAACGATCGTACTGCTTGTTCTGTTCCCACAGCTCAAGCGACATAATGATGGAGATTTTTTTGTCGCTCCGTACTGCTCCAGCTCCAAACAATGTCATTACATTAATGATTCCAAGACCGCGTATTTCCAAAAGATGTTCAATTAACTCAGGAGATCTTCCGACAATTACACCTTCATCTTCCTGGCGAATTTCCACACAGTCGTCTGCTACTAAACGATGGCCTCTTTTCACAAGTTCCAGGGCAGTTTCACTTTTACCAACACCGCTTTTTCCTGTTATCAATACGCCGACACCATAAATATCAACAAGCACGCCATGCACCGCAGTAGTTGGAGCAAGCTTCCGCTCTAAGAAATTAGTCAGTCTGCTTGAAAATAGTGAGGTTTTCTGTTTCGAACGCATGACAGGCACTGCATTTCTTTCAGCTGCTTCGATTAGTTCAGCCGGGATCTCTTTATTTCTTGTGATGATAATACCCGGTGTAATGTCATTACATAGTCTTGTAAGCCTGGTTTCCCGCTCTTCTTCGCTTAGCTTTTCAGCAAATGTAAGCTCCGTTTTGCCAAGCAACTGCACCCTTTCTGCAGGATAATAATCAAAATAACCTGCAAGCTCCAATCCAGGTCTAGATATATCACTTACCGTAATCGGTCTATTAATTCCTTCTTCACCGCTTATTAGTTCTAAATCAAACTCTTCCATTACTTCTTTTATTAATACCTTAGCCAATGGGGTTCCTCCTTCAAAGGGTTCAATGCTGTTCAATATAAATACATTATCGCATCATCTTATTTTAGCATTATTCTTTAAATTTATGCTAGATTCTGACTTTGTTAATTAACGTTTTTACCCGCCTTTTTACATATTTTCAGAAACAAGAAAAAGGCTGGCACAAATGTACCGCCTTTTTCACTAACTTTACCATTTTACTCTTTGCTTTTAAGCATCGTATTCTGAATAATAACATTAAAGAGTGAAAGCAGGATGCTCGCAAGCAGACTCATGCCAAAGCTTGAAATTTCAAAGCTGTCTCCCATTAAGCGATCTGTTAATGAGAGTGTGATCGCATTGATCACAAATAAAAATAAACCTAATGAAAGTATTGTTACTGGGAGTGTTAATAAAATCAGGATAGGCTTTACGACAACATTAAGCAATGACAAAATGATACTTGCCCCAATTGCTGCTCCTATTCCTGACAGATAAAAGGAATCTTTAAACAAACCCGCCAGTGCAATGAAAAACACTGCATTTATAACAATACCTAACAACCACTTCATATTTTCTTACACCTCATTTGGAAGAGCAAATGTTAATATCAAATAAATCAGCACTAGCGTAAATCCAGTTGGAATCAGTGCTAAAAGAAAGATTCCTCTTAACAGGTTTGCATTAATATTGATACTTTCTGCAAGTCCGCCGATAACTCCTGCCAGTTTCCGATTATTTGTTGAGCGCATCAATTTCTTCATATTTTCTCCTTTCGAAGATTACTGCTGCTCCCTCTTTTTCACTTTGATGGATCCTGTTTTCGTATTTGCTTCGATTTTTGTTCGTTTATCCAAAGATTGAATAGACTGGAATTCCATCACTTTCTGGAGCACATCATTTTTTTCCTCTATTATTTGTATACCCTCAAGTTCAACATTAAATCCGCCAAAATTAGTCTTTAAGTTCCCCGTTACGGCAAGTTCCTCTGGGATATGCACCTCAATGCTGCCTGTTGTACCCTTTAACTCGATTACTTCAATTTCTTCTGAATGGTCAATGCAAAGAATATTGCCATTAAAGGATTGAAGATCGACCTTTTTGAAAAAGCCTTCTGCCTTAATTGCCCCATTCAATGTTTCCCCGTCCAGCTTTTCAATCACACTGTTTTCAATCACGATGCCTCCATTTGCCGCATCTGCTTCCAGTTTCTCGCTTTGCCCAGCATTTATCGTGATTTTTCCGTTCGCGGTTTTCGCATATATCTGGTCTGCCGATAGATCATATGTTTTAATGGATCCAGTAAACAGTCTAACCTTTGCGATATGGTAAGTATTTTTTGGAATGTAAAGCTTTGTCTGCAGCTTCATCCACTTATGATTCACCTTTACCTCGAGAACATCCTCCTTCGCTTTCACTTTTACCTCTTTCAAAAATACTTCTTTCGCCTGCTCATTGGAATCGACTCTGTAGATTTTCGCCTTGCATTCAATTCGAATCTCATTTTGATCCCAAGGTATAACTTCCACTTCACCGTTTGGTATATCAACATCTATGTTTTTCGGAAAAACCTCTGTAAACTGAAAAATATGGGATATTTCCTCATGCCTAGTAATATTTAAGTTATCGAGATCCACTTCTTTTACCTTTTTAACTGCATTATCGACAAAATCAAACAGTTTTTCTTTTGCTGACTGAAACTTAAATGCCGATTGCTGGTATGGTTCTTTTTTCTTTTCCTGAAAAACAGAATCATCTATACTGTCATCGTCGCCTTTTAGATTTTTTGCTAAATCTGCTTGCTCTGCCTTTTCTATTAAAGATAGCGCCTCATCAATTGTCAGCTTACCTTCCTCCAACAGTTGCAGTATTCTTCTTTTTTCATCTGCCATTATATTGCCTCCATTCTATTCTGAGTGATTATGCTTCCCCACTCGAGTAAAACTTTAAGCTTAGCCTCTAGTTACAGTTTTCCTACTGGTTATTGCCAGTCACCTGCTTAAATCCATTTAAAAATAGACAAGAAAGCGTAATGATTTGCTTCCCTTTCCTATTATTACGAATGAAACAATCTTAAAGTTTCATCTAAGCTGGGAATTGAACATTTCTTTCTATCGTATGAGCATTGTGTAAATTTAAGAATATTGTCCACCTTGAAGTTATGTATTAAAAAACCGGCCTTCGGGGATTATTCCAAAAGCCGGTTTAGCATTAAGCCTTATCCTGTTGTTATTTCCTCTGCATCTTTAATGCTTTGTTTCATACGCAGCCGGTCTCTTTCAAGAATTGGCTTTAAATATTTTCCAGTATAGGAGCCTTTAAGCTCAGCAATCTCTTCTGGAGTTCCGCTTCCCAGAATAGTGCCGCCTTTGTCTCCTCCTTCTGGACCAAGATCGATAATATAATCTGTCGCCTTAATTACATCAAGATTATGTTCAATCACAAGAACAGAATCTCCATTTTCGACGAGTCGCTGCAAGACAGCTAGCAGTCTTGAGATATCATCGACATGTAAGCCTGTTGTCGGTTCATCCAATATATAGAAGGTTTTCCCTGCTGATCTTTTATGGAGCTCTGAAGCGAGCTTCACCCGTTGAGCTTCACCGCCGGACAGTGTCGTTGCCGGCTGTCCTAATTTAATATAGCCCAGCCCAACATCCACAATGGTTTGCAGCTTGCGGTGAATTTTCGGGATATTTTCAAAGAAGGATACAGCATCTTCGACTGTCATATCGAGCACATCTGAGATGTTTTTCCCTTTGTAGTTCACTTCCAGCGTTTCTCTGTTATATCTTTTCCCATGACAAACCTCACATGGAACATAAACATCGGGCAGGAAATGCATCTCAATTTTAATGATACCATCACCGCGGCAAGCCTCACATCGCCCACCTTTAACATTAAAGCTGAATCTGCCTTTTTTATAACCGCGCACTTTCGCTTCATTTGTTGTAGCGTAGACATCCCGGATATCATCGAATACACCAGTGTATGTGGCAGGATTTGATCGAGGTGTGCGGCCGATAGGAGATTGATCAATATCAATGACCTTCTCAAGCTGCTCGATTCCTTTTATTTCTTTATGCTCTCCTGGTTTTGATTTCGCCCTGTTTAATTTTTGGGCTAAGCTTTTGTGGAGAATTTCGTTAACGAGCGTGCTTTTTCCCGATCCTGAAACGCCAGTAATCGCTGTAAACACGCCTAATGGTATTTTCACACTGACATTTTTAAGATTGTTTTCTTTTGCTCCGATAATCTCCAGTACTCTGCCGTCATTTTTTCTTCGTTCGAGCGGAAGTGGAATGAATTTTTTGCCTGATAAGTATTGACCTGTAATGGAATTATCGTCCTCCATTACTTCCTGCGGAGTTCCTGTCGATATAATTTGTCCGCCGTGAACCCCAGCCCCTGGACCTACATCAATTAAATAGTCCGCTTCCATCATCGTATCCTCATCATGCTCTACAACGATAAGTGTATTTCCGATGTCCCTCATATGTTTCAAAGTATCAATCAGTTTGTCATTATCTCTTTGGTGAAGTCCGATAGACGGTTCATCCAATATATAAAGAACACCTGTCAGCCTTGAACCAATTTGAGTAGCGAGCCTAATACGCTGTGCTTCTCCCCCAGACAATGTTCCAGCAGCTCTGCTAAGCGTTAAATAGTCCAACCCGACATTATTTAAGAACCCAAGCCTTTCTGAAATTTCTCGAAGAATAAGATTGGCTATTTGTTGTTCCTTTGGAGTTAAAGTTAAGTTTTCAAAGAAGGCCTTTCCTTCCATGACAGATTTCTCCGTCACTTGGCCGATATGCAAGCCGTTTACGAACACTGCTTGGGCTTCCCTTTTTAAACGGTAGCCTTTACAAGTTGGACAATCCTGCTGGCCCATATACTTCTCCATTTGTTCCCGAATAAAGTCAGAGCTTGTTTCCTTATACCGTCTTTCCACATTGCGGATAACACCTTCGAACTGAATATCATTTTCCCTTACTTGTCCAAAATCATTTTCATATCGGAAATGGATTTTTTCCTTTCCTGAACCGTAAAGGATTTTATCAAGCATCGTTTTTGGAATATCCTTTACAGGTATATTCATGTCAATGCCATAATGGTTGCAGACACTTTCCAGCAGTTGCGGATAATATTGGGAGCTGATGGATTCCCATGGTGCAATCGCATTTTCCTTTAATGTCAAATTCGGATTAGGAATGACAAGTTCTACATCCACTTCAAGCTTTGTCCCAAGTCCGTCACATTCAGGACATGCTCCAAATGGGCTGTTGAAAGAAAATAATCTCGGCTCTAATTCCCCAATGGAAAAACCGCAGATTGGGCAGGCATGATGCTCGCTGAACAGGAGCTCTTCCTCACCGATCACGTCAATGATTACTTTTCCGCCGCCATTTTGAAGAGCTGATTCAAGTGAATCGGCAAGACGCTGTGATATTCCTTCTTTAACAACAAGGCGGTCAATTACTACTTCAATATTATGCTTTTTATTCTTCTCCAGCTCTATATCATCGCTCAGCTCATGCATTTCTCCATCTATTCTGACACGAACATAGCCTTGCTTCTTAATATCCTCCAGAACCTTTACATGTGCCCCTTTTCTGCCGGAAATAACAGGTGCCAGCACTTGGATTCTAGTTCTTTCAGGGTATTCTAATATTCGGTCAACCATTTGCTCTATCGTTTGGGATGTGATTTCGACCCCATGCTCCGGACAAACCGGCCTGCCGACTCTAGCATATAACAACCGTAAATAGTCGTAGATTTCCGTTACTGTTCCAACAGTGGACCTCGGATTTCGGCTCGTCGTCTTTTGGTCGATGGAAATCGCTGGTGACAAACCTTCAATTGAATCCACATCAGGTTTATCCATTTGCCCCAGGAATTGACGGGCATATGCAGATAAAGACTCAACATAGCGCCTTTGCCCTTCTGCATAGATAGTATCAAAGGCAAGGGAGGATTTCCCTGACCCTGACAGTCCAGTGATTACAACAAGTTTATCTCTTGGTATCGTAATATCAATATTTTTCAAATTATGTGCTCTCGCACCTTTTACAATCAATTTATCCTTTGCCATTTAATCCTTCACCCCTCTACCTTAAGCTCAAGAAGCAAGTCGCGAAGCTCTGCAGCCCTTTCGAAATTGAGGGCTTTTGCAGCCTCCTTCATTTCTGCTTCCATTTGTGCAATCATTGCTTCTTTGTCTTTTTTCGTCAACTTTTCCAGCTTAGCAGATGCTGTATATTCTTCCGGTTCCTCTGCAGCTTGTGTCGCTCTGATTGAATCTCTGATTCCTTTTTGGATTGTTTGCGGTGTGATACCGTGCTTTTCATTATATTCCTCTTGAATGGCACGGCGCCGTTTCGTTTCATTTATAGCTATTTCCATCGATTTTGTCATCTTATCTGCATACATGATAACATGGCCATTTGAATTTCTCGCCGCACGGCCGATTGTTTGAATCAACGAACGCTCAGAACGAAGGAAGCCTTCTTTATCTGCGTCCAGAATAGTAACAAGAGATACTTCCGGAATATCCAGTCCTTCCCGCAACAGGTTTATCCCTACAAGTACATCATATTTTCCTAGGCGAAGCTCACGAATGATTTCAATTCGTTCCAGTGTCTTTACTTCAGAATGGAGATATTGAATTTTAATGCCGATTTCCTTCAGATAATCCGTCAGGTCCTCAGACATTTTTTTCGTCAAGGTAGTAACCAATACCCTTTCATTCTTTTTAATACGCTCTTGAATTTCACCAATTAAATCATCTATTTGCCCCTCTATCGGACGAATATCTATCGTTGGATCAAGCAATCCTGTCGGTCTGATAATCTGCTCGATCATTTCTGGAGTACGCTCTATTTCATAAGGCCCAGGTGTCGCCGAAACACAAATCATCTGATTAATATGCTGCTCGAATTCACCAAATGTTAATGGCCTGTTGTCCAATGCAGACGGAAGGCGAAATCCATGGTCTACAAGCACGCCTTTGCGCGCCTGGTCTCCGTTGTACATCCCCCTGACTTGCGGCAATGTAACGTGGGACTCGTCAATAACAAGCAAGAAGTCCTTTGGAAAGAAGTCCAATAATGTATATGGTGTGGACCCTGGAGGCCTTAAAGTCAAATGACGGGAGTAGTTTTCAATTCCCGAACAGAAGCCCATTTCTCTCATCATTTCCAAATCGTATCTGCAGCGCTGTTCAAGACGCTGTGCCTCTAACAGCTTATTGTCCTCTCTAAGCTTTTCAAGCCGCTCTTCCAGCTCTTTTTCGATATTTTGTATTGCTATTTTCATTTTCTCTTCTCGTGTAACGAAGTGGGAAGCTGGGAAAATGGAGACATGATTTCTTTCTCCATAGATCTCTCCTGTCAATGCATCCACTTCACGAATGCGGTCGATTTCATCTCCAAAAAACTCCACTCTGACACAACGCTCATCACGTGATGCTGGGAAGATTTCAACGACATCTCCTCTTACTCGGAATGTTCCACGCTTAAAGTCAATGTCATTGCGGTCATACTGGATATCCACAAGCCTGCGTAGGAGCTGATTGCGTTCAATCTCCATACCTGCTCTCAGAGATACAACCATTTCCTTATACTCTTCAGGTGATCCTAACCCATAGATGCAGGAAACACTTGCAATGATGATGACATCCTCCCGCTCAAACAGTGATGCAGTCGCCGAGTGACGAAGCTTATCAATCTCATCGTTGATGCTTGCATCCTTTTCTATGAAGGTATCTGTACTCGGCACATATGCTTCAGGCTGATAATAATCATAGTAACTGACGAAGTACTCAACAGCATTGTTCGGAAAAAACTCCTTAAATTCACTGTAAAGCTGGCCTGCCAATGTCTTGTTATGTGCAATGATCAATGTAGGCTTTTTAACCTCCTTGATAACATTACTGACAGTAAATGTTTTTCCTGTCCCTGTTGCACCAAGGAGTGTTTGGATTTTCTTGCCTGAATTTATTCCGGCAACGAGCTGTTTAATTGCCTCGGGCTGGTCCCCTTGAGGGGAATATTTAGAAACTAATTCGAATTCTTGGCTCACTGTAATCCTCCTGTTTCATTTATCTGTAAGGTAAGTATCTTAAGGTTCACCCGATGGAAATTTTAGCTTTATATGTAAATGTTAATGTAACTTCCTATAAATGGCGCACCGTTTTTCCTAGTTGAAATTATAGAAATTGATATATCACCATTCTACCACAAAGTTCCCTATTCAAACCAACAATATGCGAACGAACATTCCCCTTTTTTGTATTTTCTTTCCTTTTTTCGTAAAAGGTCTTGTAAATTTCTTGTCTATAAAAAAAATGACTTCCTCCAGGTGATTCTCCATGGAGGAAGCAATCACCTAGTTTTAGAAGTCATTCTTTTCATCATTTATTCAGCTGGCTCAGCGCTCTGTTTTTTCATTCTGCCGCTAAGCCAAAACCCTGCCGTCAGGGAGAATGCATCAATCACAATCAGCAAAAAGGAATTCGTATATCCCTTATACGCAGAGGCAGCGATCAACGCAACAGTCAGCACTAAAGCAACTACTCGATTGTATGCTACCCTTGTAAAAAGCAATACTAATAATCCTGGAAAAATAAGTGCAGCTAAATAGATCATCTTATAATGATACACCTCTTTTTTGCTTGAGCGTTATTATCCTTCAATAACCGTAATGCCAAGTCTGGATAAAGCACTAGCTAGATTGTTGAAGATAGGAATCTTACTGAAATCCACACCCAGCTGGATGGCTGTCTGTGCCACTTCTGGACGCAGACCTGAAAGGTAAGCAGTGACACCAATCAGGTTTAAAGCATGAATAACATGGAAAATTTGCTGCGCTACCATTGTATCAATAATTGGTACTCCAGATAAGTCAATGAACAGCTTTTCCATATTGTTATTATTACATTGCTTCAAAGTAGTTTCCATAATAATATTCGCTCTTTGCGTATCGATATCTCCTAACAAAGGGAGAACGCCTATCCCCTTTGTAATCGGAATAACAGGGCTGCTCAGTTCATATATGGTCTCTTGCTGAGCAGACAGTTGCTGAAGCTTGAATTTATCATAGTATTCTATAAATATATTTGTAAAAATATCAAAGGCATAGTTTGTAAGTCGCAGCCAGTTGAACATATTGCTGACATTGAATTTCTCTCCAGATTCCTCTGCGAATTTCTGAATATATTTAATTAAGATAGATTTGACGCATGTTAGCTGTTCAATCGACTCTAAAATGGGTACGAGGTCTTTTGATCTTTGTTTAGCAACCTTTACAGCCCACTCCGAAATGCTTGCTCTATAAACAGCTTCCTCCGAAATAAAAACATGCAGAACATTCTTTACAAGCGTGTGAAAGCTGTTGATCAATTCTTCCTTAATCGGCTCTCCCTCTTCAATCCTGTAAAAAGCAGATTTATTTGTATTTAAAGTCTTCAGCCATTCCTCGGCCATACTTTCTATCTGTTCATTTAAATAGTTATATAATTCTTTTTTGCAATCTGACACGTAATTCTCCTCCTAAAAGTTTGCGACAGTCCAACCCTTAAATATATCAGCTTTTTATCCGCCAGTTTCTCAGCAGCCTGTGCATTCACTTTGTGGAAGATTATAGCCAATAGTAATAGTACTACTAGCAGAATCTAACAGAAAAGCAGCTCGTTCCAAAGAATCAAAGGCAGATTTCTAAGCTAATGACCAAACTATTAGAAAGGAATTCCCGAGAATGCAGCTTGCAGCTTTAATTTTAGACAGGTTATTTTTCCAAAGATACCTCTGTCATTAGTTTTTTATCAGTCCAGTGGCAATTATTTGAAAAAGAGGCTTCACGGATGAAGATCTTTTTTTGGCATTACTCACCATGACAATAATTTCATTTAATTCTTGCGGGGTAAGCTCTTCAATGATCCAATCTGCTAATTCATGATGGCTTATAGATATATTCTTATATGGAATTTTAATTGTCCGACATTGCATTAACTCTTTCCTCAGAATATTTACATGGTATTCATATCTTGATAATCCACTTTGACCAGTATCCATCCCTTGTGTCCAATCCTCTTTATACATAGTTGCACCTCACTTTAGTTACAAACACTTGTAGACTTTCAAAATTAGAAACTTTTATTAAGTGTAAATATATCTACTTGATTAGTAGAGGTCAATCACGAAAGGCATTATCCTCCTATTATGGAAGGAAATTAGGAACAATGTCGTATACATGCTAGGGAAATAGTCTATTCCACTTCCCCGTAATGTAAGGTAAAATTTACTACATAATGTATATACAAATATTTACCCCATTTCCCATTTCATACACCACTGAAAGCTTCGTGATTTACTATGAGGAGGAATCAATATGGATATTGAAAAAATAAAAACACAATTTATCGGAACCCAATTAAAAGAAGATATCTTTTCAAATTCCATTGAAGGTCTTTTGCTGCTAAAAAAAGGCGCTGTTTTGGATGATACCCATATTGAACTTCTTTTAAACCACAAAGTTGAAATTTCTAGTTTGACGTTTATTTCTGAAGCTACTGAGGCTTTATCAGCTGACAAGGCTTATCTTTCCATCTTTAAAAAGGTAGAAGAAACATTCGCCTCTTTAATCGACAAAAGTGAAGAGGGTCTTGAAGATTTGCTCTCTGATTATAAGACACTAATAGATCTGGCCCTAAGCGACATAACAATGCTTGACATTATTCTCAATGACACTCATCCCATCACCAGCAACCCTATTTACAAGCACAGCATAAATGTCGGCATTATTTCCGCCCTCATTGGCCAAGTATTAGGCTATTCTAGTAAAAACTGTCACTTATTGAGCCAAATGGGTTTATTCCACGATATCGGAATGCTCTTAATCAAGGAGGAAATTCTTAACAAGAAGACAAAACTAACCCATTCTGAATATAAAGAAATCCAAAAACATACGACACTGGGAAAGAGTATCCTCTTCTCTATTAACTCATTAGATATTATCATCTCAAGAACTGCCCTGCTTCACCATGAAAAAATAAACGGCAATGGCTATCCTTTTAATCGACAGGAAAAGGATATACCATTCATGATTCAAATCATATCAGTTGCCGATATCTTCAACAGTATGTGCTCGGCAGTCTGGCATCAAAAGAAAAAGACATACTTTGAAACCATCAACGAGTTGATTGATGAAGCGCATGGTAATGCTCTCAACCCAGCCATCGTTATTCCTTTCGTGTCGTATCTTATGCGAAAGCAGCTCTTTAATAAGGTGAAATTAAGTACAGAGCAAACTGCTGAAATCATTTTTATTCATCCAAACGAGCCCAACTTGCCTCTCGTACGGATTGATGATGACTACTTGGATTTACGAAAAACAGCTTCTATTAAAATAGTTGCACCTACATAAATAAAGACCACAGACAAGCTGTGGTCTTTACTTTTATACTCCCTTATATGCTTTACGGTAAATTTCAGCCAAGTCTGTGACTAGCGGGAGCTTAGGATTCGCTGTTGTACATTGATCTTCAAAGGCGCGATCTGCCAAATAGTCGACCTTTTCCTCAAATGCTTTCGCATCGACACCATTTTCAGCAATGCTCATAGGAATATTGAGCTCTTTCGCCAAACGGATGACTGCTTTAACAAAACTGTCGACTCCCTGTTCTGTCGTGTTAGCCGGCAGGCCTAGTATTCTTGCCAATTCGGCATAACGCTCATCTGCCTTGAAATGCTCATATTTAGGGAAAGCTGTGAATTTTTTTGGTTTTTCCGCATTAAAGCGGATAACATGCGGTAATAGTATAGCATTTGAACGGCCATGGGCAATATGGAACTCTGCCCCTAATTTGTGAGCCAAGCTGTGATTTATGCCTAAAAACGCATTTGCAAACGCCATGCCGGCAATTGTGGACGCATTATGGACCTTCTCCCGTGCTTCTTCGTCAGATCCGTTGCGATAGGCTCTTGGCAAGTATTCAAAAATCAACTGCACTGCTTTAACAGCCAACCCATCTGTGTAATCATTAGCCATATTGGAAACAAAAGCCTCTACTGCATGTGTCAGAACATCCATGCCAGTATCTGCTGTAATAGCAGGAGGAACTGTCATCACGAACTGCGGGTCAACGATAGCAACATCTGGTGTTAACTCATAATCTGCCAGCGGATATTTAATATTATTTTCCTTATCTGTAATAACGGCGAAGGATGTAACCTCAGACCCTGTTCCAGATGTAGTCGGAATCGCTACAAATTTCGATTTACCTTCAAGACTTGGATATTTGTAAACTCGTTTTCTTATATCGAGGAACTTTTGCTTCAGTCCAAAGAAATCTTCATCCGGGTGTTCGTAAAACAGCCACATTCCTTTTGCCGCATCCATCGGTGATCCCCCGCCTAATGCGATGATGCAGTCAGGCTGGAATTTAGCCATCATTTCAGTCCCTCTAACAACAGTGTCCAAAGACGGATCTGGCTCTACATCTGAGAAAACTTCTACTTGAACTAAGTCTGATCTTTGTCTTAAATGATGAAGGACCTTATCCACATAGCCGAATTTGACCATATAGGGGTCTGTTACGATAAAGACTCGTGAAATATCCTTCATCTTCTGCAAATACTGGACGGCGTTTTTTTCAAAGTATATTCTTGGCGGGATCTTAAACCACTGCATATTCACATTCCTTTTTGCGAGTTTTTTTATATTCAATAAATGCACATCTGTTACATTAGTGGCAACAGAGTTTTTTCCATATGATCCGCATCCTAGTGTTAATGACGGCATAAATGCGTTATATATGTCTCCGATTGCTCCTTGGGAAGAAGGCGCATTGCTGATGATACGGCATGCCTTCATTCTTAAAGCAAATTCCTTCGTAACTTGCTCATTCTCTGAATGAATGACGGCGGAATGACCCAATCCTCCGAATTCAAGCATTTCCTCAGCACGCTTCAGTCCCTCTTCTGTTGATTCAGCTTTATAACAAGCAAGCACAGGACTTAGTTTTTCCCGGGAAAGAGGATATGCCGGTCCCACTCCCTCCAGCTCTGCTATTAAGATTTTTGTATCTTTATGAACCTGCACTCCAGCCATTGCGGCAATTTCATAAGCAGGCTTGCCGACAATATCCGGATTGACTGCACATGTATTAACATTGATTACTAAATCTTCTATCTTCTTTTTCTCTTCTTCATTTAAGAAATAGCAGCTGTTTTGGATAAGCAGGCCTTTCACTTCCTCATAAATTTCCTTATCGATTATGACCGCCTGCTCGGATGCACAGATCATCCCGTTATCGAATGTTTTGGATAAGATTAAATCATTTACTGCACGTTTTACTTTTGCTGTTTTTTCAATATAGCAAGGTACATTCCCAGCACCAACTCCCAAAGCTGGCTTTCCGCAGCTGTAAGCCGATTTGACCATTCCTGGTCCACCTGTTGCCAGTATTAAGGAAATTCCCGGATGATTCATTAATGCCTTTGTCGTTTCAATGGATGGTTTCTCAATCCATTGGATGCAATTTTCGGGAGCGCCTGCCTTAACAGCTGCATCCCTTAAAATCCTTGCAGCTTCACTGCTGCAGCGCTGTGCAGATGGATGAAATGCAAATACAATCGGGTTGCGTGTCTTGATGGCAATAATTGCTTTAAACATCGTTGTAGAAGTAGGGTTTGTCACAGGTGTAACACCTGCAATTACTCCGATTGGATCAGCTATTTCAATGATTCCGGACACTTCATCTTCCTTGATAATTCCAACCGTTTTATCATACTTTAAACTGTGATAAATATATTCCGTCGAAAAAATATTCTTCGTTATTTTATCTTCATATATGCCCCGCCCAGTTTCTTCAACTGCAAGCTTCGCCAAGTACATATGCTTATCAAGTCCGGCCAGCGCCATCTCCTTAACAATATGATCAATTTTGGCCTGGTCAAGCTTATAAAACTCCTCCAGTGCCTGTTTGCCTTTCCCAGCAATTTCATCAATAATCGCATGAACATCTGCAGCTTCCCGTTTAAGTTTTACATCCTTTTCGACAGTCGACATGATTTAATCCCTCCAGAATTATTCTTTTTTCTTAATGAAAGTTTGTGAATATTTTCACATATTAACTTTAAAAGAAAAACCGTTTTTATGCGGTTTTCATTTAAAGGGTAACCACAAAACTAACTGGATATTATCACCTTTAAAACCAATTTTTTTCTTACCTACAAGCATATCTTAATCTCTTTTCATATAATCTGCAATAGGTTCAGACTATTTTGTTCAATATTTCACAATCTTGTTCACCTATCATTCACAATTGCATATTTTTTTAATTTCTCTTATACTTATCGAGTGATAAATCATTTTATTGGGTATTAGAAAGGAAACAGAATGAAAAGGGATCACAAAGAGCTGCAGTCACAGGATACACATCATCTGATTATTAAGGCAGCGACTACCTTATTTATGGAGCTTGGTTATCGTGCTGTCAGCACAAGGAAAATTGCGGCGGCATGCGGCATAACTCAGCCTGCTTTATACCATCACTTCCAAAATAAACAAGAGATTTACATTGAGGTCCTTAAAGCTTCCATACTTCAGACGGAAAACTATCTTAATAAAATAGCTACCGATTATCCAGATATAAAGCAGCGCATCTATCATCTTTCCTATTATTTCATGCAGAATTATGAAGAAGATTTGATGCAAATGTTTCATGATCTTCATCATGAAATGCCGGAAGATGTCAAAAAGATCATTAACTCTCATTGGCAAAAAGGCTTTCTTGCACCAATTATTAGAATGTTCGAGGATGCGGTCGCTAACAAGGAAATCGGATCATTTGAAAAGATAGACAGCAGCAGCTTTGAAGTATCTTATCTATTGCTGAATATGATAAAGTCTGCTCTTTTGCCTGAATATATGAAACGCTTCACAGAAACAGAGCAAAAAGCTATTATTGAAAAGAAAGCTAAGCTCATCGTCCAATTATTTTTAAACGGTATCGCTTAAAAAGGACAAATAATTTCTCACCTCAAAATTTTAGCTGTTTCTATTCCAAGGGGCAGCAATTTATTTTCTGATTCACTTATCATTTGATAAGCTATTATTTTTTTATTTCAGCTTATCAGTTGATAAGTTCATCATAAAAACACTATAAAGGAGTTAAGAAAAGTGAAAAATTTTATCCCTACCGTTTTCCGTTTTGTTTCAGGAAAAACAGGGAGATGGATCACACTGTTTGCATGGATCTGTCTTGTCCTTGTCCTAAGCTTGACACTGCCGCAAGCAAGCTCACAAAAAAATGAGTCAGCGGCAAACCTGTCTGAAGATTCCCCTTCCCAAGAGGCAGAATCTATTATAAATAAAGAATTTCCAAGTGAACAAGGAACACCAGCACTAATTACTTTTCATAGAGATACTGGCCTCTCTAATGAAGATTTAACGCAAATACAGAAGCTAGCTGGAGAGTTATCAGAAGAGCCGATTCTCCATCAGCAAAGTGTTGTGCCCCTTCACCAGTTGCCTGTAGAAGCACTGCAGCAGCAGGTATCGGAGGATGGAACAACCTTTGTCCTTGCCGTATTGTTCGAGAAGTCAACAACAACAGCAGAGCTGGAAGAAAGTCTTGAGGAGCTTCAATCTGCAGCTTCTGGCATTTTCAGCACAGATCCTTTCAAAGCGAATATTGATGATGAGGATACACTGTCTGCAAGAACTACAGGACCTGTTGGGATTGCGGTTGATGCAGCCGCACTATTCAGCCAAGGCGACTTGTCCTTGCTGATTGGTACTGTCGTTATTGTTCTTATTTGTCTATTAGTTATCTACCGTTCTCCGATATTAGCAATCATCCCGCTGATTGGAGTTGGTATTGCTTATTTAGTAATAAGTCCTGTATTAGGAGGAATGAGTGAAGCTGGCTGGATTGAATTTGATTCACAAAGCATCGCTATCATGACTGTTCTGCTCTTTGGTGCTGGAACTGATTATTGCTTGTTCCTTATAAGCAAATATCGAAGCTTGTTAAAAGTAGAAACGAAAAAGGAAATCGCAATGGCAAATGCCTTGCGCCGCTCAGGCGGAGCAGTTGCAATGAGCGGATTGACCGTTGTATTCTCCTTGATTATTCTTTTGCTCGCAGAATATGGTTCGATTCAGCGATTTGCTGTGCCTTTCAGTCTTTCCATCTTAATCATGATGGTCGCAAGCTTAACACTTGTGCCAGCTATCTTGGCTATTTTTGGAAGAGTTTCTTTCTTCCCATTCATGCCAAAAACTCCAGAGATGGAAAAAGCAAAACCAGCAAAAAAACAGAAAAAGTCTCGCTCCCTTGGCCAATTCATCGGCAAAATCGCTGTGAATCATCCATGGAAAGTAACGATTATCACAACAGTATTTTTAGGTGTTTTTGCTTTACTGTCATTAAAGATGGAATCCACATATGACACATTATCTTCATTCCCTGAGGATATGCCCTCAAGGGAAGGATTCACCATTATTTCCGAGCATTTCTCAGCAGGTGAGCTAGCTCCTGCAGAAGTTGTTGTCCAAACAGAAGGAAAGGATATTCCTGTTGAAGATGTATTGAATGACCTTCCATTTGTAGCAAATGTTTCGGAAGGAGAACAAGGAAAAGATGATTCGGGCTTGTTTAAATTTTCTGTTGAATTAAATACAAACCCTTATTCTAATGAAGCTATGGAAGAGCTCCCTGATTTGCGTGCAGCCGTTGAAAAAACACTTGCCGACAATGGGATCACGGAAAGCAGCGAGAAAGTCTGGATAGGAGGCATAACAGCAGAACAGCTTGATACAAAGGAAACCACTGACAGTGATGCACGTCTTGTCATTCCAGTAATCATCGCCATGATTGCCGTACTTCTCCTTGCCTACTTGCGTTCAATTACAGCTACAATCTATTTAATTGCAACAGTACTGCTGTCTTATTTCAGCGCATTAGGTTTAGGCTGGGTTATTCTCCACTATGGTTTTGGAGTAGAGGCAATCCAAGGACTTATTCCGCTTTACGCCTTTGTCTTTATTGTGGCACTAGGGGAAGATTATAACATCTTCATGATTTCAAGCATTTGGAAGAAAAGCAAAGAAATGCCTCTTAACCAGGCTATTAAAGAAGGGGTTGCAGAATCCGGCGGAGTCATCACTTCAGCAGGTATTATCTTAGCCGCAACCTTTATGGTTTTAACAACATTACCAATTCAAATATTGGTGCATTTCGGAACAATTACAGCTATTGGAGTACTTCTCGACACATTTGTAGTACGTCCATTTTTAGTTCCAAGTATCACTGCTTTATGTAAAAAAGCTGCCTTCTGGCCAGCAACAAAACATTTGCATGAAAGTAATGAAAAAGACACAGAAAAGCTAAAACATAATCACACAATTTAATGTAATCTAACAGAAGAGACCTAGTAGAATCTATCTACCAGGTCTCTTCTTGTTATATTATTATGCGCGCCTTACTCTTCTATAAATTAGAACTCCAAAACCAACCACAAACAGAAGTCCACCGACTAAAAGCATTGTATAATTGTTTGTAGCCGTATTTGGCAAGGAATTTCCGGCAGTATTTCCAGACGTCACTTTATCGCCAGTTGTTTTGTCTGGATTAGCATTTTGATTTTTATTGTTGTCAGAGCTTGGAGCATTTCCATTGTCAGAGCTGTCATCATCCTTACTGTCATCTGTTGCTGGATTGTCATCACCATTATCATTATTGTCATCTGTAACTGGTGTCTCTGTTCCATTATCATCATCTGGAGTTTCTTCACCATCATCAATCGGTGTCTCAGATCCATTGTCACCGTCTTGATTATCGTCTTCGTCATCCTCAACCGGTGTTTCTGGTTCCTGTTCTTTTCCTAGAGTATCAATAATGCGTCCTTCAATTTGAGGATCAACATCTCCACTTAGGTTTTCTACCATATAATCACGAAGCTGCTCCCAATCGATCGCACCCATATCTTGTACACGGCCTTCTTGATAGGCTTTAGCAAATACTTCATAACCATCTCCGCCTTTTGCGGTAAAGTTGTTCGTAGTTACTAAGTAAGTTTGATCTGCCTTAATATCTTCATACTGATCATTTACTTTTACTTGCATAGAAACAACACGAGAACCCTCTTCTTTTGTGCTGTCATAAGTAAATTTCATTCCGGAAACATGTAAGAATCCGCCGCTTTCTGCTGGCGCTAAACGTACACTGTACTCGAGAATTTGTTTGATTTCTTCACCTGTCAGTTGGACAAATGCTGGATCATTACCAAATGGCAATACTGCAATAACTTCACCTGTAGTAATTGGTCCTTCATCAATTGCAGCCCGGATTCCGCCCCCGTTTTGCATGGCAATGACAACATTGCCATTTTTTTCTTTCGCCTTTGCTAGCATCGCATCTGTTACAAGATTTCCTAACTCGGTTTCGTTTGCACGCACACTGACATTGCTATCTGTTAAACGTGGATTTAATAATGGTTTTTTAGCAACTGCCCCTGTTTCTTGGTTTGTTAAACTATCAATTTCAGCTTTATATGGCGCTAGTACTGCAACAGCTTCAGGATCTGCCGCTTTGGAAGCTACATCAATTAATTGACCAGCTTGACCAACAACTACTCCATTTTCATCAAACTCAACTTTCAATTCTCCTAGCAATTGAGTATACTGGTATGCTTGTACGATCACAGTTGGATCCTTTGCAGCACCTGCTTCATCTGCTGTAATAACTACAGGCTCATTCAGTTGTGTATGAGAATGTCCGCCAACAATGACGTCAATACCATCCACATATTTAGCTAATTGTAAGTCATTGCCCATTTCTGGATTACTGTCATAACCAATATGTGTTACAGCAATAATTTTATTAATTCCCTTACTTTCAAATGCTGCAACAGCTTCATTCGCTTTCTCAATATAGTTTTGGAATTTTACATTTACTGGACTGGAAATGTTCGCTGTATCTTCTGTAGTTAAACCAAAGATACCTACTTTTTCTCCATTTACTTCTTTAACCATGCCATTATAAACAATGCCATCTTCTGGAGATTCAGTATAAGAATTATTTGCAATGTTTGTCATGTACGCATCACCAGAGAAGTCTACGTTAGCACTTAAAAAAGGAAAGTTTGCTTGTGAGACGAATTCTGATAAGGACTTATGACCATTTTCACCGGAACCTAAATCAAATTCATGATTTCCAAAAATCATTGCATCAATATCCATCATATTTAAAAGAGCTAAGTCTGCTTTGCCTTTAAACTGATTGAAATATAATGTTCCTGAGAAAACATCTCCTGCATTAAATAATAGTGCATTAGGATCTGCAGCACGAACCTCTTTTATTGCCGTAACCATATTTGGCATAAGGTCCGCATGTGCATGTGTATCATTCATATGCATGATGGTTAAGGAATAATTTCCGTTTGATTCAGCAGCATATGTACTTGTTGGTAATATAATAGATACCAATAATGCTAATGTTGAAAAAATGCTTGCTAGAAAAGCAATTTGTTTCCTATCTTTCATTCTAATATTTCCTCCCTTTTTTTATCGTTGACACGACAATAATCGCCTATTTTGTCAACAATTCTCCTTTATTGTAGATATTATGTATTAAGCTATTGTTAAAACTTTGTAAAACTACTTAAATCTACAATATCCTTTCAAATATTCTCTATAATACGACCTTTTTCCTCCCTTATATTCTATTAATTAAATATGTTAATATAAATGAATGACTTAAATATGTTTACCAGAATAGTCAATCGTGATAGCTTAGGAGTGTATAATAATCATGAACAAGAAAGACGTAGGAAACATACGAAAACAATTTAAAATAAACAATGATAAGTTGAAAATCTCTGATATTTTTAATGTCTATATTATGAAAGAATCAAGTGAAATTTTTCATTCCGAAAGCCAGCCGTTTGCTATGCTTGATCAAGATCAGCAAGAGCTGTTTTTAAATAATTTTAAAAAAATGCTAGCAGGTCAACTGGATGAAAAGCTCTTTGAACTGAAGTTTAAAAGAGACGCTGAGAACAGCAGCCAGCTAATTCTTCACCAGGGGCTGCTTAGCAGTGAGGTCGAGGATTGGAAAGATCAAATGTTAAAGATTGTAGAAAAAATGCTCGCAATCAGACAGTACGAAAAGGATATTGTAGTGACGTTCATTCGCGGAGAGTATATAAAGCCGATGAAGCGCCGTAGTGAAGAGTCAGAGGAAAATGAAAGGGATACTGTTTTCTCCCATTCTTTTAATTTATGTAGCATCAATAACACACAAGATCCCAAAAAAGAGCTATTATTTGACTATGTTGATAGAGAGTTTAAATACAATATCGTATTAGATCCAATAATTAATCTTCACGCTCCTATGGGAGGCTTCCTTTTCCCATGCTTTACAGACAATGCAGCTGACGTTAACCACATTCTATATGCAGCAGGCAAGGTTCATGAGCCTGACTATACATTTATTGAAGAGGTTTTAAACGGAGAGGAGATAATGACAGCACAAGATGACAAAATTGTGTTCGAAGAAATAATTAAAGATGTAACAGGTGACCAATTAAATACATCTACCCTCTCGAACGTTTATGAAGAGATAAACCGTATGATAACAGAAAATGAAGAAGAAGAACCGCCTAAATTAGATTCAAAAGACGTAGAACAAGTCTTAAAAATGAGCGGAGTAGAAGATATAAGCACAGAAAAAGTCGAATTTGCCTTTAAAAAGATTATCGATGATGATAAATACGAGCTCAAAGCAAGCAATATCTTGCCTAAATTCACATCTAAATCTATTAAAATCAGCACGAAAATAGCTAATATCGCCATCAGTCCGCCAGATTTACGCTATGTAAAACAAGTAGAATTCAGCGGAAAACGCTACTTAATGATAGAAGTAGAAGAGGATACGGTGATTGAAGGATTTACGATGATCCCAGAGGCTTTTGTTGGAAACCCTAAGGATGAATGAATGAACATAGTTTGAGGTTCTGACGGCATAAAGTTGTTGTCAGAACCTCATCTTAAAAGAAGGACAGGCTGCAGTTGCAGCCTGTCCTTCTTGGCTATTTAATTGTATTAGCTTCTGCAGCCACCAAATATTTGTCCAGCAGGGTATCTAAATTTTTATCCACTCTGCCCTCTTCTGCAAGATGGCTTGCTTTTGATAACGCGTCTTGCCAGTTTCCATTATCAATGGCGGATTTTATATCCATTAAACCAGCCACTCTTTTATGTAGGTCTTGTGCCGTTTTATCCTTTGGCTTTTGTTCGAGTGCGAGTTCTAGTGACAGCAGGGCTTTTTTTAAGTCGCCGCTCTCTATCGCTGTTTTTGCCGCTTTCATGTCATTTTCATATGTTTCCGTGCTACAGCCAGCCAGAAACAGGGCCATCATGGCGATTACAGCCCATCTTATCATCCAATATCCCTCCACTGCCTGATGTCCTTTCATCAACCAGCAAGGACTTAAGGCAATCTATTTTCCCGTAATGGCACATCACTTTTTCGACAGAAAATATGCCAAAATAACGCTTTATTTCTCCTACCATTAATGTTAACAAATAATACATGGTGGTCAATACTTGAGGTATACTACTTTCTTACTATCTATATGGTAAAAATAGCGAATAATGAAAACGTTTGTAATTTTATAAAGAACAGCTTAAGCCAAAGGATGTTATCCTTCGGCTTTTTCTTTATTAATAAGCTTTTGCCCAATACACAAGTGTCTTTGCTTCTTTGCTGCAGCAGACACATTTTTCATTGATTTTTTCTTGCTCGAACGGCATGCACCTTGAAGTTGCACCAGTTTCTTCCTTAATCAAATCTTCGCACGCTCTGTCACCGCACCACATCGCTTTGATGAAGCCAGTTTTTTGTTGATTAGCTAGGTTCTTAAATGTATCAAAATCAGAAGCTTGATGTGTGTTAGCTTCACGATGCTCCCTTGCTTTTGCGAGCAGGTTTTTCTGAATGTCTGCCAGGAGATTTTCCAATGTCTGCTCCAGGCCATCTAAAGGTACCGCCAGCTTTTCGCCTGTGTCTCTCCTGACAAGCACAACCTGCTTTTGCTCCATATCCTTTGGTCCTACTTCCAGGCGGACAGGAATTCCTTTCATTTCATACTCATTGAATTTCCAGCCAGGCTTCTTATCACTTGCATCCAAGCCTGTTCGGAAACTGCCTGATAGCTGTTCCTTGAGTTGGTAGGTAAAATCAAGCACCCCCTCTTTATGCTGGGCAATCGGGATTATCATCACTTGTGTTGGCGCAATCTTAGGAGGGACAACTAATCCTCTGTCATCACCGTGTACCATGATCATAGCCCCGATGATTCTCGTTGTGAATCCCCAAGATGTTTGCTGTACATAACTTTGTTCACCATTGCGGTCAGTAAATTGGATGCCGAAGGCTTTTGCAAAATGGTCGCCTAAATTATGTGACGTTCCTGATTGTAAAGCCTTGCCGTCATGCATAAGACTTTCAATCGTATATGTGTATTTAGCACCAGCGAATTTTTCCTTTTCTGTTTTCTTTCCTTTGATGACCGGGATGGCCAAGATATCTTCACAGATCGCACCATAAACATGTAGCATCTGAATCGTTTCTTGATCTGCGTCTTCTTCCGTCTCATGACAGGTGTGTCCTTCCTGCCAAAGGAATTCTAAAGTACGTAAGAATGGTCTTGTTGTTTTTTCCCACCTTACAACATTCGCCCATTGATTATACAGCTTTGGCAAATCTCGATAAGAATGAATAATGTCTTTATAATGCTCTCCGAAAAGCACTTCAGAAGTAGGACGGACACATAATCTTTCCGCAAGCTTTTCTTCCCCTCCATGTGTCACCCAAGCCACTTCAGGAGCAAAGCCTTCAATATGGTCCTTCTCTTTTTGCAGCAGGCTTTCTGGTATAAAAAGAGGCATATACACGTTTTCATGGCCTGTTTCCTTAATGCGTTTATCGAGTTCATTTTTAATATTTTCCCAAATTGCAAAGCCGTATGGCCTGATTATCATCGATCCACGTACACTTGAATAATCAACAAGTTCCGCTTTTGTCACTACATCTGTATACCATTTAGCAAAATCATCTTCCATATTCGTAATTTTTTCTACAAAATTACCCTTCATATTATCACTCCCCTTTTTAAAACACAAAAAGCCCTGCTTTATTAGGGACCGGAGATCGGCGGTACCACCCTAATTCAAAGCAAGGCTTTACACTCATACATGATAACGGTTTAACACCGCTGCAGATTATGCAGAACGAAAAAGGCAGGTTCAACGGCTGTACTATAGGTCCCTTTCAGCTAGTTAAGACCCTCTCTTCTGATAGCTACACCGTTTACTATTCCTTTTTATTGTTTCCTTATTTTTCAAAATAATAATCAATAGACTCATTATAGTCAATTTTTTAGAAAAGTATTACGAATTAATGAATGATTTTTCTTTTTCATACACATTCAATGAAGCTTGAATTCCCTCTCCAGCTGGAATTTTTGCACCATGCCTGATTAATGCAGCCTCAAGGCTTGCTAATGCAAACAGGACATTTTCTTTTCGGGAGCTGTAGCCCATTGTTCCAATTCGCCAAATTTTGCCGTGCAGAGGACCGAAGGAGCTTGCTATTTCTACTCCGAAATCGTTAAGCATCATACTTCTGACCGATTCTGCCTCCATGCCGTCAGGAATCTTGATACAAGTTACTGTGGGCAGCTTCGACCCTGCATCCCCAAACAGTTCCAGCCCCATTCCTTTAATTCCGGCGATTAACGCTTTCTCATGAAGCTGGTGGCGCTTGAATCTTTGCTCCAATCCTTCTTCAAGGACGATTCGCAAGCCTTCATGTAGGGCATACAGCATGGATGTTGCCTCTGTATGGTGGTTAAGCCTTCTTGGCCCCCAATAGTCTTGAAGCTGAGCCAAGTCGAAATAATTGGTGCGAATGGGAGAAAAAGCTTTTCTTTCCGCTAATTCTTGTTCTGTCGCAATACCTCTTTCGACTATTTTGCGTTGATTAAGGATGCGTTCAATCCGGTCATTATATGTGATGGGGGCATTCCCAGATGGAACGGATAAACATTTTTGGTTTCCTCCGATAACAGCGTCAATATGCCAGTTATCTGTCTGAACATCCGTACCGCCAATCGTCGCTACCGCATCGACTATAAACAGGACATCCTCTTCCCTGCATGCCTTCCCTATTTCTTCTAACGGCTGCATACAGCCAGTAGATGTTTCACCATGGACCATCGCAACGATTTTTGGCTTCACTTTCTTCATTTCCGCAATTACTTCTTCTGGATCAAAAACCGTTCCCCATTCACGATGAAGCAAATGGATTTCAGCGCCATACCTTTCAGCGATTTCTGTCAGCAGATGACCAAATCTGCCGTAGATTGGGATAAGCACTTTATCTCCAGGTTCAATCACACTTGCAAGCACAGCTTCTAATCCAGATCGAGACGTTCCGTCAATTGGAAAAGCCCATTCATTATTCGTCTTAAAAAGTTGTTGGAGCATCTTCATTACATTATTCATAATGTCCGTGAAGGCAGGGTCAAATTGTCCTAGAATCGGCGTCGACATTGCCCGGAGCACCCTTGGGTCAACCTCGACTGGACCTGGGGTCATAATCGTTCTTAAAGGTGTATTTAGTTCGCGAAACATTATCATCTCTCCCTTTCTTTAGTAAGCTAGCCTATGCAGCAACTCTATTAATACGGTAACGCCATTTTTCAAATCTTTAAGGTTTGTATACTCATCTGGAGAATGGCTGATTCCATTAACACTCGGCACAAACAGCAAGGCTGTCGGGCAATAGGTACCAAACACCTGTGCATCATGACCTGCACCGCTTGTCATTGATTTGTATGAAAGCCCAGTTTTTCGCAGCACTTCTTCTGCTTGCAGCTGTAATTCGCTGTTCATTGCTACCGGCTTCACATCTAGCCATTGGTCTATCTCTATTAAAACCCCTTTTTCTTCACATTTTCCTCTGAAAAAGGCGAACAGATTTTCACAATATTGTTGAATAGTTTCTTCTTCATGATGACGCACATCCAATGTAAACACTACTTCTTTTGGGATAACATTCGGGACATTTGGAGTTGCCGTAATGCTTCCGACAGTTGCTACTAAACTGTCAACAGCACCAGCCTTGTCCATTGCCCATAAAATTAACTGTGAAGCGATATGAAGACTGTCTTTTCTATACATCATCGGTGTTGTGCCGGCATGATTACTTTCACCCGTAATCTTGATCGTAAAGCGGCGCTGGCCGACAATATGGGAAACAACGCCGATTGATTTTTCTTCTTTTTCCAATACTGCGCCCTGTTCAATATGCAGCTCTATAAAACAGCCTATATCACTTCGCTTAAGACTATCAGAATTCGGGATGAACGAAAATTGATTCAGTGCTTGAGCCATAGAAATATCAGCATTATCAAACAGTGTCAAACTTTGTTCTTTTTGATACCTTCCGGTGATTGATCCTGAACCCCAAAACGCCAGTGGGAAACGGCTCCCTTCCTCCTCGCATAAAGACACCACTTCTATCGTTTTCAACGGATGTCCGTATTTGCTAGAAAGATAGCTGACCGCCAAGCAACTTGCGATAATTCCATATCCACCATCATATTTACCGCCATTAACGACTGTGTCTATATGGGAACCAGTTAAGATCGGTTTTGCTGTTTTATCCGTTCCTTCCAGCTTGCCGAATAAGTTTCCTACACCATCAAATTGGGCAGACAATCCGATTTGTTCCATCCTTACCTTTAAGGCAGACTGTGCTTCCGCCCATTTTTCGTCATAAAGGAGGCGTGTTACTCCTCCGTCTTCCGATTGACCATATTCAGACAGCCATTTAATCCAGTTTTCTATTTCTTGTTCGTTCACTTGAATGGATGTTTTCATCATTATGCCTCACTTCCTCCTAGCAAACTACCTTAATTTAAGCCGTTTATGCCAACAAGCAGTTTTTATTAATTAATGATAAAGACGATATTTCCTGAATTCATTAGAGACAATGTTAGAATTATCAAAATTTTTTGTGCAAATTAACTAAGTTGCCGTTATAATATAAAGAAAATATAACGGCATTTTTAGAAGGAGGCTAATATGAAACTGATTGATCTTCTTAATAAACCAGCTTTTCATGATGTGGAAGTCCTGGCAGGGCAAAATGGATTAGACAGGGAAATTAAAAACGTCACAATGATGGATGCCCCAGATATCATTGACTTCCTGTTTGAAAATGATTTTCTCGTAACGACCGCCTACCACTTGAAGGATGATCCAGCACAGCTTCTGGAGCTGGTCCAATCCATGCATAAACAAGAATGTGCCGGATTGGGTATTAAAACACACCGCTTCTTAGAAAATATTCCGGCAGAAGTTATTCAATATGCCAACACCCATCAATTTCCGGTCATGCATATTCCACTTGAGAAATCTCTAGGAGAAATTGTCAATACAACATTGCAATATATGTTAAATGAGCGGACGTCCGATTTACTGACCGCTTTTGAAACCCACAGGAAATTTACACAGCATATATTAAAAGGAAAAGGGATAAAAAAATTGCTCGACGATTTATCCAATATGATTGGGCAAAGAGTGATTCTGCTCGATCAGCATTTTCAAGTCCATGCTTCTTCCCATTCAAAGCATCCAATCAGTGAAATTATTATGAATTTATATTCGGATGATTTCCGCTTGTTTCTAAACAGTACTGCCTGTACATTCTTCTCATCTAGATATACAGAAGAAGTATTTGGGGCATTTCCAATCCACACACCAATCGGAAAACCAGCATTTTTAATATCATTGGGCAGCCTGCCTATTCATGATAAAAACTTACTTTTGACAATTGAACAAGCTACAAATGTCCTCACCTTTGAACTGATGCGGGAAAATACGGAAAGACAGTACGCAAGAAGGGCACGCAATGAGTTCTTTTTGAACATGGTAGAAGGAAGAATAACTTCAAAAGAGGAGATTTCCAGCAGAGCTAAGGAATTTTCCTTAACAAATGAACTGCCTTGCCTAATGATTCTAGGCAAGGTAGATCAAAATGATGTCCATAAAACTTTTGCCCAGCATCAGCTAGAAACTGACTATCTGTACGAATTTCTTGAGACCGAAATTATAAAGGCTCCGTTTCTAGCACAACTGTTTGTTAAAGGCGATCATTGTATCCTTATAATGGAAGCTGGAGATTCTAATGTGGAATTTCGTTCACAGGCAATTGACTACTTGAAGGAACTTCAAGGAAATATCGAGAAAATCTTCAAAAAAACGATGTCATTTGGGATCAGTAACATCAGCCATCAGCTAATTAATATGCAGAACGCTTATAAAGAGGCATTAAGCGCCTATCATACAGGTTTGCTGTCTGCAAAAGCACAGTTTATTCAAGTGCATCGTCCTAAGGATGTTTCAGAAATGCTGCGGATAATTCCCGAGAAGGATCTTCAAGAGTTTTGTGATCATATTTTCCAAGGGCTGTCGACCAAGCAACAAGAAGAAGATGCACAAATTCTCCTTCACACCTTGTCTGTTTATTTAGAAACGCATTGTCAAATATCAGAGACAGCCAAAAGATTATTTGTTCATCGAAATACAGTCATTTATCGTTTAGAAAAATGCGAAGAACTTTTAGGAAGAAGCCTGAAAGATGCAGATACAACCTTTCATTTAAGATTGGCATTTCGGATTAAATCCATAATACAGTCACAACACTCGACTGCAGGTATAAATTAAACTATATTTTCTAAATATTTTGTACATTATAACCAATGACTTATTCCACTCCACTCTTTAGTATGTTAATTAACCTAACCTGATATGTTAGATTAGTTTACATTAAGTATGAAAGAGTGATAATGATGACAAAAACAAAATTGAACAACGGAAAAATATTTTCTTTAGGTCTTCAGCATGTGCTCGCGATGTATGCAGGAGCTATCCTTGTGCCATTACTGGTGGGGAGAGCCTTAGAGCTAACAGCAGAACAACTCGCTTACTTGGTAGCAATTGATTTGCTAACATGCGGCATCGCGACATTATTACAAGCTTGGAAGAACAAATATTTAGGAATTGGATTGCCAGTCGTGTTAGGAAGCTCCTTCGTCGCAGTTACACCGATGATATCTATCGGAACTAGCTATGGCATTACCGCCATATATGGAGCCATTATCGTAACAGGTTTGTTCATCATCATCTGTGCACCTCTCTTCAGCAAGATTGCAAAGCTTTTCCCACCTGTTGTCATCGGTACAGTCGTGACAATCATCGGCTTATCGCTCATACCATCAGGAATTAAAAACATGGGAGGCGGAGCAGCAAGCCCTGATTTTGGCTCCATTGAAAACCTCGCCTTGTCGTTTAGTGTCTTGCTTTTCATTCTTATTTTAAGCCGTTTTTCAAAGGGATTTATCCAGTCTTTATCCGTATTAGCCGGGATTATTGTAGGTACCGCAGCCGCTTCACTGATGGGAAAAGTCGACTTTTCTCCAGTTGCAGAGGCCAGCTGGTTCCGCTTGCCGAGCGTTTTCTACTTCGGCACTCCTACTTTTGAAATTGGCCCGATTTTAACCATGATGGTAGTCGGCATTGTTATTGTCATTGAATCAACTGGTGTATTCTTTGCACTCAGCAAAATATGCGAAAAGCCGCTGTCTGATAAAGACCTAACTCGCGGCTATCGGGCCGAGGGCGTGGCCATCACACTTGGAGGTATTCTGAACGCTTTTCCATATAATACCTTCGCGCAAAATGTCGGTCTTGTCCAGCTGTCAAAGGTGAAAACAAAAAATGTTGTAGTTGCCGCGGGTGGAATACTAGTGTTTCTCGGATTGATTCCAAAAATAGCGGCATTCGCAACCGTCATTCCGACACCAGTCCTCGGCGGAGCTACAGTTGTTATGTTCGGGATGGTCGTATCATCAGGTATTAAGATGCTTAGCACTGTCGACTTTAGTAAACAAGCGAATCTTCTCATAATGGCCTGCTCTGTTTCTATCGGTCTTGGCGCTACAGCTGTTCCGGATTTGTTTGCACAGCTTCCATCAGCACTGCGAATTATCGTCAGTGATGGCATTATCTCAGGAAGTCTTGTTGCCATCCTTTTAAACCTGCTTTTTAGCATTAAACCGAAAAAGGGAAAATCCCTTCAAGAGGCAAACCCTGTTTTGGAAGGTCAATCTTCCTAATTAAAGAGGCTGCAGCTCATGCTGCAGCCTCTTTTATTCAGTTGCCTATGCTTGTCAGTTCAGCAGTTCTATTAAGCACTTGCTGAGGATCAACTGTAATTCTCGCAACCTTTGTTTCCATCGCGGCAACAGCAACCGCTGCCGCAACCGCAGGGGCAACACGAGGATCAAACGGGCTTGGAATTACATAATCAGGATTTAATTCTGATTCGTCAATCAAATTGGCAATAGCACCAACTGCCGCTTGTTTCATCTCTTCATTAATGTCTGTTGCACGCACATCTAGCGCTCCACGGAAAATCCCTGGGAATGCAAGAACATTGTTAACTTGGTTCGGGAAGTCAGATCTGCCTGTTCCAACAACAGCCGCTCCTGCAGCCTTTGCATCATCTGGCGTGATTTCTGGAACTGGGTTTGCCATTGCAAAGATGATAGCATCTTTATTCATCGTAGCTACCATTTCACTAGTCAGAGCACCTGCAACAGATACACCGATAAATACATCGGCATCTTTAATCACGTCACTTAAAGAGCCAGATTCTTTGTTTACATTTGTATAAGCAGCAACAGATTCCTTTACTTTGTTCATACCTTCAGGACGTCCCGCATAGATAGCCCCTTTTGTATCGCACATAATCATGTTTGTGACACCGTATGCGTAAAGAAGCTTCGTGATAGCAATACCTGCAGCTCCTGCCCCATTTAAGACAATCTTAATATCTTTCCAAGTTTTTTTAACAATTTTCAAGGCATTCAGCAGTCCTGCAACCGTTACAATCGCTGTTCCATGCTGATCATCATGAAATACCGGGATATCCAATTGCTTCTTTAGACGCTCCTCGATTTCAAAGCAATGTGGTGCTGCAATATCCTCCAAGTTAATTCCGCCGAACCCCGCAGCCAGTAATTGGACTGTCTCGACAACTTTGTCTGGATCAGTTGTGTCTAGAACAATCGGAAATGCATCTACTCCAGCAAAGCTCTTAAAAAGAATGGCTTTCCCTTCCATAACAGGCAAAGAAGCAGCTGCTCCGATATTGCCCAAACCAAGAACTGCCGTACCGTTTGTAACAACACCAACCATATTTCCTTTCATGGTATACTCATAAACCGTCTCAGGATGCTCATGAATTACCTTGCAAGGCTCTGCCACACCAGGTGAATAGGCTAAACTTAAGTCTTTAGCATTCTTCACCTCCACCTTTGTGTTTACTTCCAGTTTCCCTTGCTTTTCTTGATGCATTTGTAAAGCATCTTCTCGTAATGACATAGACTTATCTCCCTTTCATTTATCGCATCAGAAGCTATTACCAGACTTCCCCTGTCTCTTCCGACAATTTTTCTTATTATAAAAGATCCATGTAACGATGATATAACTTCCAAAATAAAATAGAAACTTTAATAAAGTAAAAAAAATGGAGATATTGTGAGGAATTTATGAACATTTTTAGATAGGAGGAAAAAAACCTCTAACAAAGTTAAAGGTTTTTGTTTAGACGCCAGCATTTCTCACTTCTTTTATGCTATTTTATTCAAGCTCGAGGAAGGAGGATTGCGTGTTTATCCTCGTCAATTGTAATAACATGCTTGACTATGTCAACAAACAAGCCGTTCTCGACAACACCTGTAATGTTATTCAGCTCTTTCTCCAGCTGTTTCGGATCATCAATCTCACCAAAATGACAATCAATGATATAGTTGCCGTTATCTGTAATGTACGGACTGTCTCCTTGCATTCTTAAAACCGTTCGACAGCCAAATTTTTGGATATACCCCTCCGTTTTTCCCGCTCCAAATGGGACAACTTCGACAGGAAGAGGAAAATTGCCTAATCGTTGTACCACTTTTTTGGAATCAGCCACTACAACAAATTCTTTGGAAGCCTTTGCAATTATTTTCTCTCTCAGCAAAGCTCCGCCTCCGCCTTTGATTGCATAAAAATGATGGTCTATTTCGTCCGCTCCATCAATTGCTACATCAATCGTCTGTGCTTCATCAATGGACAGCAGCGGTATTCCTTGCTCTGCTGCAAGTTTTTCTGTTTGAACCGAGGTTGCAACCCCTTTAATCTTCATCCCTTGGCGAACCATTTCGCCTATTTTTAATATCGTATAGTAGACTGTTGATCCTGTACCTAACCCTACAATCATTCCATCTTTCACAAAATCAACTGCCGCCTTTTCTCCTACTGCCGCTTTTTCATTCATTGCTTTCACCCCGTTAATTGGTAAGAATGCTTGTCTACATCGTAATACAAAAAAAGAGGAATTTCCATTAACTCCTCTTTTTTAATTAGATTGTCATACAATTATCGAATCTTCTGAAACATACTCAAGGGGTTTATCGTATAATCAATGATAAGACAATTATTAGAAGGAGGATAATAATGACAGGATTAGTCGCAGTAATCATGATATTTGCCATTCCTATAATCGCCATTGTTACAGAGAGCTCTAAAGATAAGCTAAAATTGAAACGGAAGATACTTCAAGACGAAATTGCCCTTGAAAAATTAAAACATGAAAATTTTTTGTTAGAGACAGATAAAATGAAGCTTGAGGTAGAAAAAATGGAAATCGAAAATAAAAAGCTTTTAAAATAAGGGTCACCCTGCTGCTATTAATTTAAATAAATAGCAGCAAGCTGACTGCCATAACAGCCATTCCAGCTATTAGACCGTAAATCGACATGTGGCCTTCGTCGTATTTTTTTGCAGCAGGCAATAATTCATCTAAAGAAATGAAAACCATGATTCCTGCAACTGCAGCAAATATAAGACCAAACATAAGATCATTTAAAAACGGCATTAAAATCAAGAATGCCACAACGGCGCCTACCGGCTCCGCTAGACCAGATAAAAAGGATAGTTTGAATGCCTTTTTCCTATCTCCTGTTGCAAAATAGATGGGAACGGAAACAGCAATACCCTCTGGAATATTATGAATCGCAATTGCGACAGTGATGGCTACCCCCAGTGCAGGATCCTGCAGTGCAGCAGTAAATGTGGCAATGCCCTCCGGAAAGTTATGAATGGCGATGGCAAGTGCTGTAAAAGTACCCATTTTCAACAATGCGGGATCTGCTAATTTCTTTGGAGATGACAAATCCTCAACCTTTTTCAATTCATGTGGATTGCCCTGTTCCGGCACAAACTTATCGATTAAAGCTATTAACATAATCCCTGCAAAGAAACCACCTACAGTCGCCCAATTCCCCTGCTGTTCCCCTAAATACCCTACAAGTGAGTCCTTTGCTTTTACAAAAATTTCGACCATCGACACATAAATCATTACACCTGCAGAAAATCCAAGCATCCATGACAAGAATTTCGTATTTGTTGTGGAAGTAAGCAACGCAAGTAGACTTCCGATACCTGTTGCAAGCCCAGCTAATAAGGTTAACCCAAAAGCTAGAAGTAAATTATCCGGCATTTTCATTCCCCTTTTGTTAAATTTTTTCAATCATTCAGCTAATTCATAATCCATTGTTTGTTTACCTAATTTAAAAAAGTTTCCCTTAGGAAAGATTTTAAATGTAAATCAACAATACGTCAATTATATATATGCATTTTTTAGGCAAATGTTCTCTCGAATCATAAAAAGGACGGGTACCATACAAAAATATTTGTTTTTCATACTAAAAAGACAAGTCTTTTAGAAAATAGTACCAGCTAAAACATTTCCTTATTCTGTGGGAATAACCTATATTTTCGTTTATAATGAGACAAAATACCCAATTATTATTTTGTTATTGAGGAAAAAGGATGAGCATGTTGAAGAATACATACAAGGTTGGAATCGGTGTTTTTATTATTATCAGCTATATATTAATCTATTATGCTGTTTTGCTGTTTGCTACGGATAAATACTTAACTGCAGTAAGCAATAATATTTTATCTGCTGCAGGTGCACTCATCGCCTCAGGCGTGTTGTTTTATTCTTATAGAAGAAGTGTCACGCCTGAAAAAACCCTTTGGTTTTGGCTTGCTGGCGGAACCTTTACCTACTTTATCGCAGAACTGATTTGGTTGTACCGTGAGAGTATATTGCGTCAAACTATTCCTTTTCCAGATTACAGCGACATCTTCTACATGCTGCAGATTTTCTTTTATTTAACTGGATTTATCCGTTATTTCAGCAAGCAAAGGACCTTGCTCCGCAGTGTTCAGCTGGTATTTGAATTAATGCTCGTAATGATTGTTGCATTTTGTTTGAGCTACTATTTTCTGCTTGAGCCATTAATGAAGAATGTAAGTTATACAGGATTATTTTGGGGGATGGCAATCGCATATCCATTAGGTGACCTTGCCTTGCTAATTGGGATACTACTTATTCTTTTTTCTATTAAAGAGCTGTCCCTTCGAATAAATTTAACGATAATTTTAATAGGAATGCTCGTGCAGATTGCTGCAGATACTGGATATATGTATTTGCTGTTTGTCACCCATTACAATACTGGAAGCTATTTTGATCCTTTATTTATATTATCTTTGCTGATTATCGCTTTAGCCAGCATCGTACCAAGGAGAAATCCAGCATATTCTATGCCAAACAGACGGAGATATGATTTTTTACAAATTTTCCTTCCGTATTCTGCATTCTTATTTTTGATATCCTTTATTATTCTAGTAGATCATCATCATCCTGTTCTGGCTGTCGGGGGCTTCTTGTCAGTACTCCTTATTATGGCAAGACAAATCACTATTCTGGCAAATTATAAAAGTCTGCTTAAAACCGCCAGCGCAGATAATCAAAAGTTTATGTCCTTGTTCAAATTTCATCCAGATGCAGCAATGACTCTTGATTTGCAAGGGAATATTATTGAAATAAACAACTCTTTTGTCAGAATGGCTTATGAACCAGTAGAATCCTTTTTAGGTACCTCTTTTTTTCATATATTTAAAGACAAACGACAATTTGTTGAAAATTCCTTTCAAATTGCTCTAAAAGGTTTGCACCAAAGCTTTGAAGTGGATTATTGTGATTCAAACGGCAAGAGATATTTCTATTATATAACCTTCATTCCGATGTATATAAACATGGAGGTTGCCGGTGTATTCGTTATCTCTAAAGATATTACAAATACAATTGCAAGTAATGAAAGAATACAATTCTTAGCTTATCATGATTCACTGACAGGGTTAGCGAACAGAGCTTACTTTGAGGAGTCACTGCGAAAAGAGCTAAAATCAGCTAAATCAGGCCTATTGGCTGTTATTTTCATTGATTTTGATCGTTTTAAAGTTATTAACGACTCATTAGGACATGATGCCGGTGATGAATTGCTTGTTGCCATCTCCACAAGGCTGGCTTCTGTAATCCGTCCTGATGACACACTTGCCAGACTGGGCGGAGACGAATTTACGATTCTGTTAAAGAATGTTATGACAGAGGCAGAAATTATGGAGATGCTCGAGCAAATGATGAAGGTATTAACACCTGCTTACTTTATTAAGAATAATTATGTAATCACAACACCAAGCATGGGGATTTCTGTATCTGAAGGTAAAGAAAAAAGTGCTGTCACCATGATGAAACAAGCTGATATTGCGATGTACTATTCCAAAAAGAGCGGGAAGAATCAGTATAATTTCTATAAGTCTGGCATGGAAGGTGTCTCGGAAAATCATTTAAGACTAGAACAAGATTTGCATCATGCTATCCTTAATGATGAGTTTATCCTGTATTATCAGCCGCAAGTTGATACACAAGAAGACCTCATATATGGTGTAGAGGCATTAATTAGATGGGAGCACCCAAAATTAGGGTTGCTATCACCATTTCACTTTATCGATCTTGCAGAGGAAACTAACTTGATTATTCCAATTGGCGAATGGATTATAAAGGAAGCGTGCAGACAAGGAAAAGAGTGGCACGACAGTGGTAATATGATTCAGGTATCAATTAATATTTCACCTAAACAATTTCAATCAAAACAGCTGGTCGATTTCATTGCTGCTTCATTGGCTGAGTCAGGCTTTGATCCAAGCTATTTAATCATTGAAATTACAGAAGCGATTGCCATGAACCAAATTGAAAGAACAGTAGATACGATGCACAGGCTGAAAGAACTTGGTGTCCGAATTTCCATTGATGACTTCGGAACAGGTCATTCCTCTTTGTCCTATTTAACAAAGCTGCCGATTGATGCACTCAAAATCCCAAGAGAATTTGTCCAAGATCTTGGAACAGAAACAAATAATGCAATCGTCCATACAATTATTACTTTAGCTAACAATTTAAATCTAAATCTTGTTGCAGAAGGTGTTGAACTAAAAGAACAGCTCCATTTATTACAGGAAATGGGCTGCTATAGTATCCAAGGTTTCTTATTCTCAAAGCCTGTTAAAGCAGAGGACATAATAACCTTAACTGACAGCAGACAACTATACTAAATAAAAAGGAAAATCCATCGGGAATGATGGATTTTCCTTTTTTTAATGAGCTAACGGCTTTGCAGACATTGCAGGATTTACTGCTTTTTCTTTTTGTGCTGCCAACCTGATAACTGTAATAGCAAATGTAACAAGCAGTATAAGCACGAGGTGCACTGCAAATGATGACACTGATTCTCCTGTATAGATCAGCTTCGTAAATCCTTGCACCCCATTAGAAGCAGGCAAGAAGGAACCAAAGTGCTGATAAAAAGGAGCAAGCATATTTGCTGGAATAATATTTCCAGCTGTCATTAACTGCAACGGAACCATTGCTACGTTAAAGAGCGGTCCAGCATTGCCAAATAAGCCGAAACTCATTTGTGTGAAGCTGATGCATGCTGCTGCCACTAACACATGGAACAGCCATAACTTCCAGTATGGCGCTGCCACATCTTGAAAGCTGACGGCAAGACTGACAATGATTGTCGGAACTACAAGCGCTACGATTACGAGCAACAGCTGTCTGCTCCAGAAAATTTGCCATTTTGAATTATGTTTTTTCATTATTTGCGAAACTAGATTAAACTGGATATTCATAGTCATAACGGCTATATACGTAATGAAGCCAAAAATCATCGGAAGCATGGATGCTGCGAAATTATTAAGCTCATTCGTTTTCACAATATCTGCTGTCACACCGCTGTGCACACCTATATTATCACTAATTTCTGATGCTGCTTTTTCCATCATCGACACAGCTACTTGTGAGTTCGCTTCATTTACATAGAAGGTAAGCTCGGCATTGCCATTCCCAATTTTCTCAGCGAATTTTTCAGGGATAACAATAAGCATGGCATAATTACCTTTATCAAGCTGCTGCTTTGCTTCTTCGTATGCTGAAACTGATTCAACATGGAAAGGACTGCTTTTGGCAATACTTTCTTCAATCGCCTTACTTCCTGCCCCATCTTCGTTAACAATTCCAACATCAAGCTTATCGAGCCTATCTGTTGCGTGATTGTATCCGGTCATCCAGACAATCATAAAAAACACAGGTACAAAAATGGCAAACACCAAACCAATCTTTGTCTGCGGAATTTTCATCATATTTTTAAAGCCTTGTAGAATCTTCATTCATACTCCCCTTTACTACTATTCGCAAAAAAAGTTGCACATGCATGTATATACTCAAAAAAAATTATGAAATATTATCATACATTTTATTTAATATGTGGATGAAGCTCTCTATTTCCGATTCCCCTAATCCTTTATACGCCTGCTTTTCAAGCAGCTCGAGTTCTGGCCATATTTGTCCATGCAACTCTAACCCCTTGCTAGTGATATTCAAGCGAACTGCCCTTCTGTCAGACGGATCTGCAGAACGACTTACAAGTTCTTTTTTTATAAGCTTATCAAGAATCTTCCCGACCGTTGTTTGATCTCTTTCTGTCAGCTCTGCAAGCCGCTTTTGGGAAACTCCTTCTGTCTTGCTTAATTCACTCAGCACCGAGAACTGTTCTGGTGTCAGTCCAAAGCTGCTCATCTGACGTGTAGCTGCCCGTTTAAAAGCTAAATAAGTTCTCGAAAGTATCAAGCCTAACTCTTTATTATTCATGTACTTATCTGACATATCAGTACCCTTTCCACAAAAAATAGTTGCACTACCTATAATTGCACATGCATGTAATTTTATATTATAACGGACCTGCATGTCAATTACTTTTTATATAAACCCTATCTAAACATTAAAAAAGAAACTGCCATAAGCAATTTGGCAGTTTCAACTGTATATCCCTTAAAGAATATAGGATTTACAGATTTTTATAAATTTCTTTGTAATAAGGGGAAATTGTTTTCCACGGGGGAGCACCGTGCCGCTCCGCTACAAATCAATCTCCACTTTTTGAATGAAACGCTTATTACTTTTTTCTTTATTGACTAACTGAACCTTCCCAAATATAGAAGTTTCCTTTAGGTCTATTATTTTTCAGGAATTTCGCAGTTATCATCCGTGCAGGCTGCTGCTGCATTTCCTCCTGATAGGTCTTGCAGTTTAGGTGCGTTGCCTTCTTCTTCCCAAACTTGTTGAAGAGCTCGTTTAAAGGTTTCAGTCGGCTGTGCACCTGAAATTGAATACTTTTGATTAATAACAAAAAACGGTACTCCAGTAACTCCCATTTGCTGAGCTAGAGCCTCATCAATTCTGACATCGTTCGCAAACTTTGTTGCATCGTTCAGTACAGCTAAAGTTTCTTCTCTTTCCAAACCTGCAGATTGAGCGATTTCTACTAGAACGTCATGATCGCTTATCAGCTTCGATTCTGTAAAGTAAGAAGCCAGCAGCTTTTCTGTCATTTTCTTTTCTTTGCCGACAGTTGCAGCAAACTTCGCCAGACGATGTGCATCAAGTGTATTCGTTGGCTTCATATCGTCAAAGTTAAATTCCAAACCAACCCCTGCAGCCTGGCTGCCAATGCCTTCATTGGCTCTTTTAGCTTCCTCTATGCTCATGCCATATTTTTTAGCCAGCGCTTCATTGATTCCTGTACCTGAGTATAGTTTCGCGTTTGGATCCAACTCAAAGCTTTTGAACTCAACCTCTACCTGGTCCTTACCAGGAAACGTTGCAATTGCTTCCTCTAAACGGCGTTTACCTATATAACAAAATGGACATACGAAATCTGACCATACTTCAATTTTCATATTGTAACCTCTTTTCATCGAGTACTTTTGGAATTCCTTCCTAGTCTTTCTGTTCTATTATAAAATAATCACTTTAAATAAAAAATTAATACGCTCAAAATAGAGGACAATATCCAGATGAAACAGGAAAGGAGCTGCCTGAAGTGCACCCGGTGACGACTCCTTCGGGAAAAGTGGGTCTTGAAACCCTGAAGGGAAGTTGGCTCGGACCCGCCCGCGGAAAGCGGCCAATCGGAGTGGAAATCTATCATTTAAAAGAAAAAAGACTGTAGACAAACTCGAAATTCTTCGAGTTTGTCTACAGTCTTAAAGGAGCACCAACAGGCGCTCCTTTCCTTTACTTCGCGTTCGTCAGATTATTCGCCTTTAAAACTACCTTTTGCATTTTTCCTTTTGCAGTTACATAGTTATTCTTAAACCATGCAATTGCAGCAGCAATAACAGTAAACGCATTTGTCAGGTAGTTTGTCCAATCCTCGCTTGTCCCAGGGATTTCGTATAAACCAAAGGAAACTAGGACTTGGTTGACCAATGCAATCGCCAACACTAATGTACGAATGAGTGTACCTCTGTCCATTAACATTCACTCCTTGTTATTTTTTTGCAAGTCACCATATAATATGTTAGCTTGTACTATTCTGGTAACGGCTTTTGTATTAGGAGGGATAAAGCTTTGCAAAAAAAGATTCCTGCTTTCGCAGGAATCTCTGTAAAGCAACTATTCAACGTTGATTTATTTTCAGTAAAAAAGCTTGCCATCAAGGCAAGCTCTTTTTTAGATTGTTTACACCGCTTCATTGCCTTTCGCCTTTTCATCCTGAATCATCAGAATGCCAAGCTTGTGATAATCCCCTTCGTATAATGCCCTCTGTTCAAAGCGGACCTCATTGTTTATATCGAAGACTTCAATTTTGCAATGTGCTGAGTTTTTTTGCAGTGCTGTATAGAGCTGGATTTCGTCCTGCACTGGAATGCTGTTGACCTTCGTGATAATTTCCCCTACTTTAAGACCCATCTTATCTGCTGGAGAATCAGGAACAACACCTAAAATCATAATGCCGTTATTCTTTTTAGTGAAATAAAAGCCTTTATTTTTTTCCTGCGCTTTTTGACCTGCTGCAATCCACTCACGACCAATAATCGCCACAAGAATACTGCCAACAGCTGCTAGAGGGAAGTAAAATGCTGCAATAGCACTTAGTGTAATGAAGACACCAAGCCAAAGCACCTTTTTGCCGACTGCTCGTACTGCGACCGTTGGATGCACTGCCTGTACCGCTTGTCTGAATCCAAGTAAAAATGGCACAAGGATGATGGAGTATGTTTGATCTCCAACAGTAAAGACCGGCCACCCTTCAACAGGAATAGACAGCACACCTTCCGGAATAAACAGAAATAATGGCACAAGCCAAGCTCTTTCTGATAAATGAATGCCGATTGATTGTCCTCTGCTGCTTTTTGTCAGACGAGGAGACGTCCCTTTGCTGCCATTCTTTTGAATCAGCAAACCTTCTGCTGCAATCAGTAAGCCTAACACTGCGACAGCAGTTGGGAAGATATATGTATCTCCGCCAATTACACTCTCAGAAAAGAGGAAGAAATCCCACCCCATATACAAAGAAACACTGCTTGCTAATATTCCAAGACCAACCGTATACACAGGAGAAAGCAAACGCGTCTTCCAAATTAAGCCAAGAAGCAGAGTAATGATTCCTGTATAGATGATCATTTCCATCGGCACTACTAAAACAAGTCCAATCGAGATAATCGACAGGCACAGCCCAGTAATGACGCCTACAGGCAGAAGCTGTTTCAGCTCAAAATAAGCATTCTTTGACCTGACTGTAAAATTCTTTCTTTCCTTCTTCACCCTCGAGACACCTAAATAGGCAGCTAGCAAAAAGGAAAGGTAAAACAAAGGATGAAGGAACAGTTTCCCAAACCCCTTTAAAAATTCAATTAGCCAATCTTGCCACATGAAGAGTCCCACCTTTTTTTAAAACTAGTTAAAATTACTATATACACAAGAACGTGATATTCCTCATTATATAAATCTATTATATTCTACTAGGAAACTAATAGAAAGAGCAGGAAGGATAATTTCATCGGAGAATAACTAAAATCAATAAATAAAGCCTGCCAGAATGAACGGCAGGCTTCTATTCATATTACTTCGTTGCTTCTATAACTGTTTTTATTTTCGCTTTTACATTCTCTACTGTAAAGCCGTACTCTTGGAAAAGCTTATCAGCTGGAGCAGATGCACCAAAATGATCAATTGTGATATGCTCTCCTTTAGCCCCGACATACTCTCTCCATCCTAATGAAGCACCTGCTTCAATTGCCAGACGAGCAGGAATGCTGTCTGGAAGGACGCTTTCTTTATAAGCTTGTGGTTGTTTCTCGAACAAATCCCAGCTCGGCATGCTGACTACACTTACAGAAATGCCTTCCTCTTCAAGTTCTGCCTGTGCTTTTATCGCTAGAGACACTTCCGATCCGCTGGCAAGCAGCAAACCTTGTGCTTCGCCTTTTGCTGCGGAAACAGTATAAGCACCTTTGCTTACTCCATCAAATGCTTCTGCTTTTGACAAGTCCAATGTCGGCAAGTTTTGGCGAGTCAGTACTAGTGCAGTTGGAGTATCCTTGCTTTCTAAAGCAATTTGCCATGCTGCTGCCGTTTCCTTTGCATCAGCAGGACGGATAACAGATAGACCAGGCATTGCCCGCAGGGAAGCAAGCTGCTCGACTGGCTCATGCGTTGGTCCATCTTCCCCAACAGCAATACTGTCATGTGTGAAGACATATGTGACAGGAAGGTTCATTAATGCTGCCAGACGAATAGCTGGACGGAGATAGTCAGAGAAAACAAAAAATGTCGCACCAAACACCTTCACTCCGCCGTGAAGCGCCATACCGTTAATAGCCGCACCCATAGCAAATTCACGTACGCCAAACCAGATATTTTTTGCTGCATAGCCATCAAGACCAAAGTTCTTCTCATGGCCGATCAGCGTTTTATTAGATCCTGCCAAGTCAGCTGAACCGCCAATAAATGCAGGAATTGCTTTCGCTGCTGCTTGAATGCTCTTTCCAGACGAATCTCTTGTAGCAATTGCAGTTCCTGCTTCAAAATCAGGCAGACTTTCCTGAAGATTCGCTGGAACTTCACCTTTAATAGCTGTCTCCAGCTGAATTGCAAGCTCTGGATATTCAGCTTTATAGGCTTCATACATTTCATTCCATGCATTTTCCTTTTCCTGTCCGCCAGCAGCCAATCCTGCATAATGATCAGCAACCTCTGTTGGCACATGGAACGCTTCCTCGTGTTCCCAGCTGTAAGCTTGCTTTGCAAGCAATGTTTCAGCAGCTCCTAGCGGTGCACCGTGAGAAGCTGATTTTCCGCCTTTATTTGGAGAGCCGAAGCCAATAACTGTCTTAACTTCAATCAATGTTGGCACATCTGATTTCTTTGCTTGTGCGATAGCCCCTTGAATTGCCGCAATATCATTGCCATCTTCCACACGAAGGACTTCCCAGCCGTATGCTTCAAAACGCTTTTGCACACTTTCTGAGAAGGAAAGATGAAGATCTCCGTCAAGAGAGATATCATTGGAATCATAAAGGACAACCAATCTTCCAAGCTTTAGATGAGCTGCAAGAGACGCTGCTTCTGCAGAAACTCCCTCCATCAAGTCACCATCACCGCAGATGCTGTATGTATAATGGTCGACTACTTGATAGTCTTCTTTATTGTAAGTTTCAGCAAGATGTCTTTCTGCCATTGCCATACCTACTGCCATCGCAATTCCTTGTCCAAGAGGTCCTGTTGTTGCTTCCACTCCAGGAGTGTGGCCGAATTCCGGATGTCCAGGTGTTTTGCTTCCCCACTGGCGGAAGTTTTTTAAGTCGTCAATACTCACTCCATAATTGAACAAGTGAAGCAGGCTGTACAGCAACATGGAGCCGTGTCCTGCGGACAAGACGAAGCGGTCACGGTTAAACCATTCTGGATTGGCAGGATTATGGTTCATTTCCTTTGCCCAAAGTGCATACGCCATCGGTGCTGCACCCATTGGCATTCCCGGATGGCCTGAATTAGATTTCTCTATTGCATCAATGGAAAGCGTTCTAATTGTATTGACTGCCATTTGTTCCACATTTACTTTTGTTATTTCGCTCATCTATACCAGTCCTTTATTTGGTTTTTTATTATCTGTTTCTAAATGCAATCCCGTCTGTTTGAACAGCCAGTTGGCCTGTTACTTGCTCCAGCTTTACCCAAGAAAGAATTTCGTCAGTCAGGTCATTGGCAAGAATGCGGTCAATTGCAGTCGGGTTTGTCCCCATGCAAAGCGCTTCATCAACTTCTGTGTATTTAAAATCGACATTTAGATTGTCGATTACTTTTTCTTTTACCAACCCTGCAGAAGATGCACTATAAACGAGTACGGAGGAAGTGTTCCATTCCGTAAAGCTTGATTCAATGCGCCCTTTTAATGCCTCAATTTCATCATCAGCAAAATGAGGCGAAAAGAAATGACCGTCTCCTGCATTTGAAATGTCCTCCAGCATTTTTGTGGAGGGGCTTCCATCAATTGAAAAACCGAATAAGCGCGGTTTATCATATTTTAATGAGTTAATTGTATCCTTAACCCTAAGAATATTATCAACGATGCTGTTCACCGCTGTATCATAGCCCAGTGATGAGACAGACCCTTCAATATCATTAAAAATCGACACCGGAACAAACAAAGAGCGTATGGAAGAATGGCCAGCCAAATAGGTTTCCCATTTTTCTTTCGCCTCTGCATTTCCAATGACAACAGCAGTATCCACTGCAGAGAAAGCTTCTTCCCACTTATCATCCCCGGGATATGCAGACATCACCAGCATAGAATCGCTCAAATAAGGAGAGTCGCTGTTTATATTAAGCTCCTTATATCTTGCTGTACCCGTTCCCTTTTCTATCTCCATTCCAACCAATTCGTGCTTAGGAGTTAAATGAAACTGCAACTTATTCACTATTTGTTTGACCCCTGCAGGCAAACTCCCAAAGACAATTACTCCAACTTTCAAAGCATTTTACCCCCTAAATTTATGCATGCGTTTTTTTACTTTCATATAATGGTATTATATAGGATTATTAGAGCAATGGAAAAAAACTTGTCTTTTAGAGGATTTTTTCTGGCAGACTTTTCAGACTTATCCCTTAACTTAGCAAAGCCCTGCTTCCAGTTCACCGATAGCATTGACCCTTTTGGCATGCCTGCCTCCTAAAAACTCAGCGCTAAGCCATGCTTCCACAATAGTCAGTGCCAATCCTTCTCCAGTTACACGCTCGCCAAGACAGAGAATATTGCTGTCATTATGCTCTCTTGTCGCTTTTGCTGAGTACACATCCCCAACAGCAGCAGCACGGATACCCTTAATTTTATTCGCAGCAATGCTCATGCCAATCCCAGTTCCGCAACACAGAATCCCTAAGTCAGCTTGACTAGAATTAACGGCATCTCCTACTGCTTTCGCATATCCGGGAAAATCAACACTGTCCGTGCTCGTACAGCCAAAATCGAGGACTAGCATGCCTTTCTCCTCCAAATATGCCTTGACCGCCTCTTTTAAATGAAACCCGCCATGGTCACTTGCGATCGCCAGCTTCACTCTCCTATCCCCTTTCAAACTAGTTTATTTTTTTCATGGAAAATATTTCGACACGTACATTCTATCATATATTCGTACGTACATGTATAGGGAAATTGACGATTTACTATAAAATTCATACTTACAACCACAATGGTACGTACATGTAAAATAGTGTACGGCAAATTCTTTTAGTAAAACCCAATTATCGATTAAAGCTGCCATACAATTAATCATCAGGAATTTCCTGCGGGATACAGTATTGTACAATATCCTCATCGAAATAATTAAATTGCTCGAAATAGACAAAAGGTCTGCTCCGTTTGGAGTCAGACCTTTTTGTCATGCTAATTAAAAATCAAAATTATCTGGATCTGGACCTACGCGCAGATTTTCGTTTATTCCGGAGATTTGTTCCATCTCATTGTCTGTCAATGTGAAGTCAAACACATCTGCGTTTTGTATAATACGATGTTCTTTAATAGATTTAGGTATTGTAATAATGCCATTTTGTAAATCCCAGCGAATGATGATTTGGGCAACAGATTTATTGTACTTTTCCCCAATGCCTTTTAGCAGTTCATGATCCAACAACTGACCTTGCATTAATGGAGACCAAGCTTCTACTTGTATTCCATGCCTTTGGCAAAATGATCTTAATTCTGTTTGTGTAAGTTTCGGGTGAAGCTCCACTTGGTTAATCATCGGTACTATTTCTGCATCCTCCATTAAATCCTCAAGATGGTGAATTTGAAAATTACTTACACCGATAGCCTTTACTTTTCCATTCTTATAAATTGTTTCTAGCGCTCTCCACGCTTCCTTGTATTTACCAGCCTTTGGCCAATGAATTAAATAAAGGTCCAAGTAGTCAAGTCCAAGCTTTTCTAAGCTTGTCTCAAATGCTGCTAATGTTTCTTCATACCCAAGATCATCGTTCCAAACTTTTGAAGTAATGAAGAGATCTTCACGATTGATTCCAGCAATTGCGATTCCTTCCCTGATTCCTTGGCCGACACCTGATTCATTTTGATATATAGCTGCCGTATCGATACTGCGGTATCCGTTTTTAATTGCAGCGCAGACTGATTCTACAACTGTCGTACCATCCTCGACTTGAAAAACTCCTAATCCTAGCCATGGCATTTGTACTCCATTTGATAATGCAACTGTATCTTGAAAATTATTCATGTTATTTACCCCATTCTTTTTTATTTGCTTTTTTCTCTAATAATAAACTCCAGCCTGTTAGCAGGACTGCGGCTGTGACCATCGCGCCGCCGACCCAGGCTGTATGAATCAGTCCTAATGAGTTAGTAACAACTCCGCCTAAATAAGAACCAATTGCGATTCCTGCATTAAATGCAGCAATATTCAGCGCAGAAGCAACATCGACTGCACCAGGGACATAGCGCTCTGCAAGCATGACTACATATACTTGCAGTCCAGGTACATTCATAAACGCCAACAGACCCATCATAATAATCATCGCAAGGCCAACACCTTTATACGGCAAGGCAAAAATCAGCAAAAATAGTATGATAGCTTGGGCGATGAACATATAAAACAGTGCTGTAAGAGGCTTTTTATTAGAAAGCCTGCCTCCAATCATATTCCCTATTGCTATAGCAACCCCATATAAAAGCAGGATACCAGCAACGGTACTTTCCTTAAAACCAGTGATTTCATGGAGAAGCGGAGAAAGATACGTAAAGACAACAAATGTCCCTCCATAACCTAATGCTGTGATAATGAACAGTAGCAGTAATCTGCCGTTTGTCACTAATGAAATCTGATCTTTAAACGTAGAGGGCTTGGCCTTTGTAAGATTCTTCGGCACAAGAATACTGTTAGCTATAAATGCAATAACACCAACTAGCACAATTGCTACAAATGCTAGACGCCAGCCAAATTGCTGACCAATGAATGTTCCAATCGGAACACCTGTAATTGTTGCTACTGTTAGTCCTGTGAACATGATCGAGATAGCACTCGCTCTTTTATCCTTGCTGACAAGGTCTGCTGCAATTGTGGAACCGATCGACATGAAGATACCATGTGATAATGCAGAGATAATTCTTGCGATTAATAGTACAGTAAGACTGCTTGCTGCAGCAGCAATACTGTTACCAATAATAAACACGACCATAATCCATAATAATAATGTCTTTCTGGAAATACTTGACGTGATAGATGTCAAAACCGGCGCTCCGATTGTGACACCAAGGGCGTAAATAGATACTGTCAATCCTGCTGCTGTGATGCTGACATTAAGATCTGCTGAAATCAGCGGCAGAAGACCGACACTTATAAATTCTGTTGTACCAATTGCGAAAGCACTGACTGCCAATGCAAGCAAGGCATACACGCTTCCATTCTTTCGATTGCTCATATGTCCTCCTTCTTTATGCTCGATATATGATTATCCACTAGTGGAAAGAATTAGTTATCAGCTTGATTTTCGGCCGGCAAATGTTATTATGAATCATATGAATATCTTTGAGAAGTACGCACTTTTTTGTGACATAGGAACCTAGAAGTACTATAGGTACTTTTTAGTACCTATAAATTCACCTGGAGGTAAAAGTATGGAAAAGAAGAAATACAATATTTCTGTTGAGGCAACACTTGAGGTAATCGGCGGCAAGTGGAAGTGTGTAATCCTTTGCCATCTTACACATGGAAAAAAACGGACAAGCGAATTAAAGCGATTAATGCCAAATATTACCCAAAAAATGCTGACACAGCAGCTGCGTGAATTAGAAGAGGACGGCATTATAAACCGCATTATCTATCAACAAATTCCTCCTAAAGTGGAATATGAGCTAAGTGAGTATGGAAGAAGCTTGCAGAGCATCCTTGATGCGCTATGTAATTGGGGCGAAAGACATATTACGAAGGTATACGGCGATAAAACACTTATGCTTGAAGACAGCATCTTAAATAAGTAAAAAGAAAACACACCTTTTCAAAAAGGTGTGTTCCTTCCTAATTGACGATATAACGCAGAGCTGTTTGCAGCTGCAGATCGTTTTCATCTTTTTGCATTTCTGTTCTGACAGCTTGCTGCATCTTTTCCGCTGTGTTTGCATCAATCGTTCCAGTCTCTGTTAGACTATTGCTTCCTTGAAATGCCTTTACGGCAATTTCAGTTTGATTACTGTAATAACCATCTTGTCTGTCTGTCCGATAACCAAGGCTTGTTAGAATTTCCTGGGCATATTTAACTTGCTCGTTGTTCATTTCTCGCTTTAGCGTATTGTCTATCTGGAGTGGATGAGTATTATACAAAGCTGATTTCTCCACTTCCAAATTTGGTTCTATCCCTTTTTTATGAATCCAGTTTCCATCGGGTGTAAGCCATTTAAACAAAGTCAGTTTTATTTTGCTGCCATCTTCCATTGGCACCGCCTGCTGAACCGTTCCCTTACCGAAAGTCCTTTCTCCGATAAGTGTGTAGTTTGCTGCTTCTTTCAGTGCTCCTGCCATTATTTCAGAGGCTGATGCACTGCCATTATCCACAAGCACCACTACCGGATATTCCTTCTTTTGCTTTAATTCAGAGTAGAACTGCTCTGTTTCTCCATCTCTATGTTCAATCTGCACGAAAGGCTTATCCGATGTGACAAACTCTTCTAAAATATCATTTACACTTGTAAGCAAGCCGCCAGGGTTACCTCTGACATCGAGAATCAAACCTGCAATTCCTTGCTTTTCCTGCTCTTGTAATGCCTTATGAAATTCAGCAGCTGTATCCTGTGAAAAGGAAGTAATTTCAATATACCCAATGTTTTCTCCCCCCTCCCTCTTTATCGAAGGGTGAACAGTTATTTGTGGCACTTCATCCCGGACAACTGCTATTTGCAGCGGCTTTTCAAGCCCTTGTCTAACAATCTCTATTTCTACCTTTGTGCCTTTTTCTCCCCTGATTTTTTTGGTCACATCATACAAATCATAGCCCTGCACACTTTCTCCATCCACCTTAACAATTTCATCATTTGCTTTAATGCCCGCCTTTTCTGCTGGTGAATTCTTTATTGGTGATACGATGATGACTTTATCATCCTCCGCGCTTATTTCAGCACCTATACCTTCAAAAGAGGAATCAAGGGCTTGTTCAAACTGTTTTGCACTGTCCTTATCCATATAAACCGAATAGGGATCTTCAAGGGTAGAGAGCATGCCCTTTATAGCCCCCTCTTCTAATGAAGACTTGTCTACTTTTTCAACATAATTGTTTAAGATCAGATTATATGCCTTGTCTACTTTCGATAAGACTGTTGCATTGCTGCTTGCTGCTGAATCAGACTTTGTTTTATTATCTTCCCATAAATTCATCCCGATATAAGTGCCGCCGGCTCCAACTATGAGGGAGCTTGTCATGCAAATCACCAGCAATTTTCGATTCATCTATGATCGTCCTTTCTTCCTTCTTCATGAGGATAGCCTTATTCATCTATATGCAGGATGGGGACATGTTATGATGACAGCTTGCTGATGTACTCAAATTAAAGCGAACCTATTCCCCTTAGTTGAATAACCTATACTGACGAAAAAAGGAGGAATACCTAACATGTTTTATCATATTAAAGAACTAGCATACCAAGCAAAGCCAGAAAGACCAGATCCGCTTTTCGCCAGAAGAATTCAAGAACTAATCGGCGGTCAATTCGGTGAAATGTCGGTTATGAATCAATATTTATTTCAAGCATGGGGCACGAGGGATCATGCTAAGTATAGAGATTTACTGTTAGATACAGGAACGGAGGAAATTGGTCATATTGAGCTATTGTCTACAATGGTAGCCCGTCTCTTGGATGATGCTCCTGTTACTGAACTAGAGGCAGCCGCAGCTTCTAATCCTGCGTTAGCCGCGATTATCGGCGGGATGGATCCGCAGCATGCCATCGTGTCCGGCTTAGCAGCAACTCCTAAAGACAGCAATGGAGTTCCTTGGAACAGCGGCTATATTATTGCGAGCGGCAACCTGCTTGCAGATATGCGCTCTAACCTCCATGCAGAATCACAAGGAAGATTGCAAGCTGTAAGAATCTATGAACAGACAGATGACAGGGGTATTAAAGATATGCTTTCATACCTTATCGCAAGGGATACTATGCATCAAAACCAATGGCTTGCTGCCATCTATGAACTAGAGCAGCAAGAAGGGGTTGTCGTTCCAAACACATTCCCGAAGGAATTGGAAAAAAGGGAAGTTTCCTACCTTTTCCTTAACCATTCAATGGGTGACGAAAGCAGTAAAGGAAGATGGGCATCTGGCCCAAGTATGGATGGCTTGGGGCAATTCCAGTATGTAAAAGATGTACCGCCATTCGGTCCTGCTCCAAAACTAAAGCCTGCACCACCTGCTGAACATACTACACCTCCGAATGTCATGTAATTTAAGAACACAAAAAGCTCCACTGTCCTCTTTAAGACAGTGGAGCTTTTGCGTTTATTAAAGATCTTTAATAGATAGGACTCTCATTGCATTCAACACAGCGATTAAGGTAACACCAACATCAGAAAATACCGCTTCCCACATTGTTGCTACTCCGAATGCTCCAAGCAGGAGAAATAACGCCTTAATCCCTAGAGCAAATACAATGTTTTGCCAAACAATTCTGCGTGTTTTTTTCGCAATAGATATTGCTGTGGCAATTTTGGAGGGTTCATCTGTCATGATGACAATATCCGCCGCTTCAATTGCTGCATCTGAACCTAAGCCTCCCATCGCCATTCCCACATCGGCCCGTGCAAGCACAGGAGTGTCGTTAATACCGTCTCCTACAAATAAAATCTTCTCTTTTGCATGCTTTCTTTTATCGAGCTTTTCTATCTCCTCGACTTTATCCTGTGGAAGAAGCTCCGCATGCATTTCATCTATATTTAAAGCCTCGGCAACACTTGCTCCAACTGTTGCAGCATCTCCTGTGAGCATGACGGTTTTTTTTATGCCAGCTTGTTTCAATGCTTTAATAGCCCGTGCAGCATCCTCCTTCAGTTGATCGGCAATGACGAGGGAGCCGATTAATTCTTTGTTTGCTGCTACATAAACTATTGTTCCAATCTCTTCTCTTACTTCGAAATCTATTTCTTCTTTCACCATCAGCTTTTGATTGCCTGCTACTACCTTAACTCCATTTACAGTTGCAAAAATCCCGTATCCTGGAATTTCTTCATAATCATTTACTTCTGCTTCTGAAACTGTTCCACTGTAAGCATTTCTGATTGATTCGGCAATTGGATGGTTAGAGTGAACCTCAGCTATGGCAGCAGTTTTAAGCACATCTTGTTCTGCATATCCGTTTGCCGGATGAACAGACACTACTTCAAATACACCCTTTGTTAGGGTACCTGTCTTATCAAACACAGCATACTTAACATCATTCAATGCCTCAAGATAATTGCTGCCCTTAACTAGAATTCCTGCTTTAGATGCAGCTCCTATACCTCCGAAAAATCCAAGGGGAATGGAAACAACTAGTGCACATGGGCAAGAAATAACCAGAAAAATTAATGCTCGATACAGCCACTCAGAAAATACTGCACCCTCTAAAAGGATAGGAGGTACTACGGCTAATAAAGCAGCTATTATTACAACAACCGGTGTATAATAGCGGGCAAATTTTGTGATAAAGTTTTCTGTCGGGGCTTTTCTGCTGCTTGCATTTTGAACTAGTTCCAAAATTTTCGCTACAGTAGACTGGCTGTATTCCTTCGTTACCTTCACTGTAAGCACACCATTTTTATTGATGAAGCCGCTGAGAATATCATGTCCAGGTTCCACATCTCTTGGCATCGACTCTCCTGTTAAGGCAGAAGTATCAACACTCGAATTGCCCTCCACTACTATTCCATCAAGTGGTATCTTCTCACCAGGCTTAATGACGATAATATCACCAATTGCCACATCCTCTGGGGACAATTTTTCAAGGGATTCTCCCTTTTTCACATTCGCATAATCTGGTCTTATATTCATTAAACTGCTGATTGACTTACGTGATCGGTTTACCGCTGCTCCCTGGAACAACTCGCCGACTTGGTAAAACAGCATGACTGCAACGCCTTCCGGATATTCTTGAATCGCAAAAGCACCTATTGTGGCAATTGCCATTAAGAAGTGTTCGTCAAATAATTGGCCGCGAACGATATTCGTGCAAGCCCGCCAAACAATATCTCCGCCAATTATAAGATAGGCAACCAAAAAAGCAGACAATTTCACAACGCCTTCAAGTGGAAGAAAGTAGGAGAATATAGCAATGATTGTCCCGATAACAAGCCTTGTTATCATTCTTTTCATCCCCATATTTCCATGGTCATGTGAATGCCCATGGCTATGCTGATGGTGATGGTGAGCATGCTGATGCTGGTGTTTATTTGTGTGCCGATCTTCCCCTGCTGCTTTCTCTCTTAGTTTCACATGTGGCTCTAATCGTTTAATCGTCTTTTCCGCTCTTGCAATTATTGACCCTTCTTCTTCACTGAACTGTAAGGACAATGTTTGTGTCGCAAAATTAACACTGCATTCATCCACCCCTTCAATTGTGGAAACACCTCGCTCAATTTTCATAGCACAGTTCGCACAGTCCAGTCCATCTAATATGAAATCTTTCCTTTGCAGCTGTCTTCCTTCCTCCACGGTTTTTCCCCTCTTTCATTAATGGTCTTAAATGAAATTCTTCCCTGTCTGGTTGGATTGTTTTATCTATATCACTATATAAATTATTATATGAACAGTTACTCATATATTCATATTATATGTAAGCAGGCTCTAAAGTGTCAACGTTATTTCCAATATAGATATAAAACAACAGCAGCAGCCAAAAGTCTGGCTGCTGCTGTTAAATATCAATGATGTCTTGCATGGTCAATCATCTGCTTTAAAACACTCATTACATGTTCATCATCACAAGAATAAATCATGGTAGTCCCTTCCCTGCGATATTTAACAAGGCGGAGGTTTTTTAGAAAGCGCAGCTGATGAGATACTGTCGACTGGAGCATTTGCAGTCTTTCCGCAATTTCATTAACAGAATGCTGCTTTTCTGACAATAAATGAAGTATTTTAATTCTTGTCGGATCAGATAAAGCTTTAAATGTTTGGGAAACAATAAATAATGTCTCCTCATCAAGGATTGCACTAGCACCGCTTAATGGGTTCAACTCTTCATTATTTTTATTATCACTGCCACTCATTTTCATTGCTCCTCTTTTTAAATCAACTCATGATTTTATTATAGCATAGTCACTAAAGAGATAAATTGAACGACTGCTTATAGAAAAACAAAAAAACTTGTCCACGGAGTGAACAAGTTTTTTAATCTATTAGATTGGAACAATACCAATTGGGTTGATTGCATTAGATTTAGCTGCATTCCATTCGCCTTTATGCAATTCAAAATGCAAATGCTGACCTTGAGAATCACCAGTATTCCCCATAGTACCGATACGTTGACCTTTTGAAACAACCTGTCCTGCACTTACTTTTCTGCTTCCAGATTTCATATGAGCATAAACTGTTGTGTACTGCTGGCCATTAATAGAGTGTGCAACAAATATTGCTTCACCATAACTGCTTGATGTGTAAGAACGTATAACAACACCATCTGCCGCTGCAACAATTGCAACATTATCACCGGTTGCCGCTAAGTCAATACCGGCATGGAAAGTTCCCCAGCGTTGACCTAAACCAGAAGTAAGAACTCCATTAGCTGGTTTTGTCCAGTTTCCTGAGGATACCCCAGGCGTTGAAGCTGCAGAAGATGAACTTGAACTGCTTGAGCTTGAACTTGAGCTTGAACTTGGTTTCGAGCTGGAACTAGAACTTGAGTTAGAGCTAGATTTAGAACTTGAGCTGCTTGACTGTGCTGCTTTTGCTTTAGCCGCTGCTTCTGCTGCTGCCGCTTCTGCCGCTGCTTGTTTCTTTCTTTCTTCCTCAGCTTTTCTTGCAGCTTCAGCTTGACGCTGTTTTTCCAGCTCAATTGCTTTTTCCATTGCTACCTTTTGGTCTGCCAAGATTGCTTCTTCTTCTTCAAGTGACAGCATCTCTGCATGGACATGACCCTCTTCCTCTTCAAGCTGTTCCATCACTTTATTTTTTTCTTTCTTTTTGGAATCTAAATCAGCCTTCATGTCTTCCAAGTCACTTAACATTGTTTCAAGAGAGCTTAGTTTTTCTTTTAACTCAGCCTTTGAATCTTCCAGAAGCTTCTTATCTGCTTCCTGTTCCTTTAAGATTGCGCGGTCTGCTTCTACAATTGTTGCTACAGCACCGACACGGTCAATAAAGTCACTGATGCTTTGAGCGCCCATTAGAACATCCATATAGCTGACAGCTCCGCCAGTTTCCTGCATAGCTCTTGCTCTGTCCTTCAACACTTCGTTTCTTTCGTCAATTCGTTTTTGTGTTTCTTTAATTTGTTTTTCAAGCTTTGC